>ENA-OQJB01000522-OQJB01000522.1-human-gut-metagenome-genome-assembly--contig:-NODE-522-length-18298-cov-4.054648_pt1 | contig 18298 bp, 16 predicted proteins | sample MGYA00242599_ERZ504765 | MGnify/ENA primary metagenome ERZ504765 (study PRJEB26092, sample SAMD00036354) | human gut metagenome | host: Homo sapiens | study: EMG produced TPA metagenomics assembly of...
ACGAGAACGCAAGGGGACACATCGGAACGGAGCTTAGCAACAAGGCCGAAACAGTGCTGCAAGTGGAGAAGGACGAGAAGGACCCCGACATCAGTACGGTCAAGGCAGCACATATCAGGGCGATGAACTTCGAACCGTTCGCATTCCGCATCAACGGGGAGGCATTGCCCGAACTGCTGGACGAATACCTGTTCAAACACAAGGATCCGGGAAAAGGGAAAAGGGAGAAGTTCGACCCCTACAAGGACATCACAGAGAAGCAGCACCGCATCGCACTGGAAGCGGCATTCACACTCAAAGATGAATACGGCTACAAGGAGCTTGCGGAAGAATTGAGGAAAACCTACGCCTCTGTCGGTGTCATGCTTGGGGGAAACAGGCTGACAGACCTCATTACAGTACTGAAAAACAAACGGATGATAGTACAGGAGAACGGCAGGAAATACACCTTCAAACCCGATTTTCACTATTAGCGGTATTGTATGGGAACCACTTTACTTTAGTCCCGTACCATATATATACGGAAGTAAAGTAAAGTGGATATAGCCCGTAATATACAAAAAGATACGGGCGAAAAGAAAAATAATATTCACACCTGACAAGAACAACGGTATGACAGTACGGAAAAGGGTATGGTCTCATACCAGGCCTCCACCATGACGGCACAGACCGGAAACCGCTTTACTTTAGTCTGGGGGCATATATATAGCAAAGTAAAGTAAAGCGGATGCAGCCCGTAACACATGAAAGGGTACGGGCGAAAAACCCAAAAACAATATCTACTTAAAACAGAAATATGATGAATATGAATGAAGCGAAGCAGATACGCATAGAGGAATATCTGCACAGTCTTGGATACAGTCCGGTAAGGCAACAGGGTGGTAGTCTATGGTACAACTCACCGTTCAGGAACGAACAGGAACCCTCCTTCAAGGTGAACACCGAACGCAACCTATGGTATGATTTTGGCGCAGGCAAAGGTGGTAATATCATCGCACTGGCACAGGAGCTATACGCATCCGACAGTCTGCCCTACCTCTTGGAAAGGATAAGGGAGCAGGCACAAAACGTGCGCCCGGTCTCTTTCTCTTTTGGCAAGCAACCCTTGTCAAAGCCGAGTTTCCGGCAGTTGGAGGTAGTACCGCTCTCCTCTCCCGCCCTGTATACCTACCTGCGGCAAAGGGGAATAAATACGGAACTGGCAAAAAGAGAATGCAGGGAGGTCCGCTATCTGACCGGGGAAACCCCATACTATGCTATAGGCTTCCCCAACCGTTCGGGAGGATACGAGATACGCAACAAGCATTTCAAGGGATGCATAGCACCGAAGGACATCACCCATATACGACAATCGGAGTCGAAGGAGGCATGCTACATCTTCGAGGGATTCATGGACTACCTCTCTTTCCTCACCCTGCGGCTGGAAAGGTGTCCCGACCGTCCCGAACTTGACGGGCAGGACTACATCGTACTGAACTCGACTTCCGACCTTTCCAAAGCAATCCGACCGCTGGGCGGTTATGAAAGCATCCATTGTTTCCTTGACAACGACAAGGCGGGAATCGAGGCCGTTCAGGAGTTGCAAAAAGAGTACGGGCTGCGCATACGGGACGCATCGCACATATACGAAGGGTACAACGATCTGAACGACTTCCTGCGGGATAAAAGGTCAGGACAGGCGCAACGGCAGCAAGAGAAACCGGAAGCGGAAAAAAGGCAAAGCCAGACAGAGCAGCCGAAGAAGAAAGGCAAAGGGATCAGGATGTAGCCGCACAGCCACCGGAAGGCTTTGAAAAAAGCCATAGCTCATTAGGGCTTTTTCTTTACGCAATGCACACATTGCTAAAAAAGCCCCAACGAGCCATAGGGGCGCCGCCCCTTTGGAAACCCCGTCTGCCATGCGGCATAAAGGCAAGGCAGGGGAAGTATTAACCTGAAATTATTGACAGTTATGGGATATGCAGTTTTGCATCTGGAAAAGGCAAAAGGGACGGACAGCAGGATGTCCGCACACATAGAGCGCACCGTTCACCCGAAGAATGCGGACAGAACACGCACGCACCTGAACCGGGAGCTCGTACAGTTTCCCGAAGGGGTGAGAAACCGCACGCAGGCGATAGCACACCGGGTGGAAACGGCAGGTATCAGACGCAAGGTAGGTACCAACCAAGTAAGGGCTATCCGGGTACTGCTCACCGGAAGCAACAGGGACATGAAACAAATAGAGGCGGACGGACGACTTGACGATTGGTGCAACGACAGCCTGCAATGGCTCCGGGAAACATACGGGGAACAGAACCTCGTATCGGCAGTCCTGCATATGGACGAGAAGACACCGCACATACACGCCACAGTCATACCGATAGTGACCGGAGAGCGAAGGAAAGCCGGACAGGAAGAACAGAACGGGAAGAAAAAGTACAGAAAGAAGAACCCGCAGGACGTGAGACTCTGCGCAGATGATGTAATGGCGAGGCACAGGCTAAAACACTATCAGGACACTTATGCCCAAGCCATGAACAAGTACGGCTTGCAGAGAGGCGTGGACGGCTCATTGGCAAGGCATATTTCCACCATGCAATACTACAAGCAGCTGGTGGAGCAGCAGGACAGCCTGCAAGAGAACATAGAAAACCTGCTGGGGCTGGAAGAGGAAGCAATGAAAAAGCTGAAGCAGGTAAAGGGGGAAATCAACGTGCAGAAAATGAAGGGAGCGGCGGTGAACGCCACCACAGCCATAGCGGACGGGGTGAGCTCACTTTTCGGCGGCAGCAAAGTTAAGAAGCTGGAAGCAGAGAATGAAAATTTGAAACGGAACATTGTGAATCTGCAAAAGCAGGTGCAAGCCGAACAGAGGGAGCAGACAAAAATGGAAAACCGTCACAGCAGCGAGATAAACAGAGTTGACCGGAGCTACCGGCAGAAAATCGCAGAATACGACAATCGGCTGGAACTGATAGACACCTACTTTCCTATTGTAAAGGAACTGATACCCATAGCAGAACAATGCCGGGAAGTGGGCTTCACCGAAGAACTGACAAGACGAATTGTCAGCCTGCAACCCGTGGAGTTCAAGGGAAGGCTCTATTCAAAGGAGTACAAGGAGAAGTTCAGGACGGAGCACTCAACGGCAACAGTGGAGAGGGACCCGCAGGAGAAAGGAAAATTCAGGCTGTGCATTGACGGAGTACCCATACTCGATTGGTTCAGGAAGAAATTTCAGGAAATTAAAGAAAAGTTAGGGCTAAACACACCTGTTGAAAACAAGCAGCGAAAAGGATTGAAAATATAATTACTTAATAGCAGAGAAGGGGTATTAATTATTAGTTCTCTAAAAAACTAACGGGAAGAATAAAAAACATATTCTTCCCGTCAAGTAATATCATAACTATATTTTCCAACAGACCATATTAATATTCAGCATATTATAAGTGAATCAACAAATCTTTTATAAACATATCTCTGTTCTCACAGCTTAAGAGGTAATTCTTTTTTTCTGTTAATATAAAAATTTGTTGATTGGGATTCTTTACATAGGAATAATATTTCCCATAATGGGTACTCCCCATTACACCTATATACCCCAAAAAGCCATTACTTCCAAAATAACGGACATCATTTTGAACACCGTCATAAACAAAAGCGTTCTTAATACAAGAATACGGAATACATTTCTTACCAAACACTCTTTTTATAACGAGTTGATCCTTTTCCAAACAAATAAATGAAGGAATCACTATCAGCATGTATATGTATATAGATACAAGAATGATACCCAATAACAGGCTTGCGATTTGATCCTGCAAAGATTGTAGCATAAAAGTTCTTAATAGAAACATAAGTCCAGTAGTTAATAAGACAATCTTTAACACCAGAGACCAGCGCTCCATTATCGGCTGAAACTTTGATTTATATACGCTCATTATATTGCTATCTTTACTGTTGACTATATTACACGTATGTTATGAAATGATTGGTTTCCTTTTGCATCTCCCCTTGAAGATTTAAAGTTTTCCACAACTGCATCAAAGACATTTCCAACTCGTTCTATGGGTAGATTTAAAATCGAAACTTCTTTTCCATAAGGACAAAAGACTGTATTCTTATAATTAAACTTTGAGCTTTTCATTGTTAACATAGCCGAATAACCGGCCTTAACACTCTTTTTCCAAAAAAGTTGTTTCTTTTTAGTTTTAAATTCCACAGCAAAAGAATTACCATTAACGATACGCCCAATAGTCATTGTGCTTTTATATTTTCCATTCTTGATTGTTAATGAAGCATCTTTAAATCCCTTAAAACCTGGCTCAATCGGAGTTGGCTCTGCTGCCCGTGTAGCTGAAACAACTTCATCCAAATCATAAGTAGGATAATCATATTTAGGCCCTCTTAGACTATTACCGATTACAACGTAACCTTTTATATTACCGAGTAAGGACAAATCATTATCAGTGAATGTAAAATAAGGGGTAACGTCGAATAAGTCAACTGTATTAAAGAAAAAATATCTGAATATTTATCCTTGTACGTATTTATCATCTCTTGTATTAAGTGAGAATCATCACTTTCCATATCAAATATTTTATCGAGCTCCCTATCTGCCTGCTCCCATAAAATATACGCCCCTTCAAAGCCCAACTGCTGAAAATAAGTAAATCTTTCATTTTCTGTCATGTTTTTAAGCTGCCGGAGCGTCTCGCTATACACCTGTTCATCTTTAAAATGAAGAACTGGCATATTCAAGTACTCACTAACACTTCTCGTTTCTTTTACCCACATATCCATTGTCGAAACCTCAACATCCGGTATGGTTTCTTGTGCAGAACCGATAAATTCATTTTCGCTATTGCAAGATAACAAGCTTACAATCATGCATGCACTCAAAATACAACCAAAAATCTTTTCAATTTTCATAGTGTATGATTTTGTATTAAACAATTATTTTATTTAAAAGGCTTTACCTTAACAGTAACCTTTTCCGTTTTATTAGCATGGTTATAAAACACATTACTACAACTTTGAAAGATGATCAAACATCCGAACAATACAAATACTATTTTCTTCATAAATGATATTTTTTATTTAAACAATCCATATATTATTTCTTGTAACAATCCACCAAAATCCATTTCCACTTTATGCTTTTTAAATTTATAGTAAGGCATTAAGATAGGAGTAACTCCCCCACGTTCAAAAGGATATTCACGATACCCCCTTATACCTAATTCCGTTCCAAAAGAATCCGTTATATCGAAAGCAACACTGCCTCCGTAGTCATTACGGCTGAATGAAGTAACAGGAGTAAATAAAAAACCGCCAAATACATGCAAACTCATTCGGGAATTAAAGGAATAAGAAAGTTTACCCGATATACCAAATGTTTCATCCACATGGCGAGGAGTACTCAACTTCATTGCATGCAATGCAACATCAGCAAATAAATTATCTGACAATGATTTGTTATATCCAATAGCAGCATAGTTAAAAACACCAATACCAATTAAATTCATTTGGCGTCCCATGCCGTAAACGTGACCATTCCACAATGGGGCTATTACCCCCGACACATTATATTCCCCTTTATGTAAAGGACTTTGGTCTGTGTAAAAAAACGGCCCACCCTTCTTGAATTGAAGAGTAACACCAGAATTTGCAAAAATAACAGAATTTTGATATTCCCAAATAGGATATTTAACCGAATCAACTGCAAAATCTTTGTGAAAACGCAAATACCGTTTTCCCACAGGATTCATATCAACCCACTTCGATTCTTGACCATACATCCCAAGAGGACACATGATGATCCAAAACAAAATAAATGCTGCAAAACTAATTAATGTAGTCACCTTTCTATACATATTGATTTTCATCATTATGCCCAAAGCATGAAAATAAAAGCATCATACACAAGGGCTGTAAATAAATCCACTGTCAATTTACATTTCTGCGATATTTATTTAAATGAACAATCAGGATTTTTGCACGATTTTTTACATAATCCTTTAACAGATAATATAAACAGAAAAACTATTACGAAGCATTTTGTATAATATTCCTGTTCGAATAAATCAACAAGCAGTGGGATTATAATGAATGTTGATAGACAAAAGATCATTATCAGAGTGCTTTTTTCATGTTTTAGCAAAAAGTAGCAACTCCTACTAAGGCGCCGCTCTACCCACCTAAAGCGGTTCCCGATACTGTACCGATAACAGGTAGTGTGACAGTACCAACTCCTGCACCACCAAGCGCACCCTTTCCAGATTATCCATTGAAATATTTATCACTTCTTGAAGGTATCTCTCAAAAAGAACATGATTAGAGCCTCCTATTTCTTCAACTGTATCATCGGAACATAAAATTAAAACATAATTGGCAAAATCAACAACATACATACTGTTTCATAATTAATATAATTAAGGTTAATACTGAATATGTTAGAAATCGAAAGTCCCATGCTTATAAGAGGCCCGGGAAGGGATATAATAATCCTCACCTGGGGTTTGGGGCTGCATAAAATCTTGTCTGAATATTTCTGGAGGATTATCTGCTACCACATCTGCATCATGGATATATATGTTAAAATAGCATTCGGGTTCTCTCTTTTGGTTATATGGCCCTTCTCCCACAAAAGTAAATTTGTAGAAACCGATTTTTTCCCCGTCTTTTCTGACCGTAAGAAACCAGATATTACCAGTACTTATCGTTTTAAATCTTAATCCTTTCAATGCAGAATACCTTTCCTCTATAAACTGCCCATTCAAATATGTCTGTTTTTTACACGTAAAAGGCAACTCAAACTTGCCACCTTCAGCTGGTAGAATAAAGGGATTTTGTTCCGAATGGATTTTATACATAAATGTCAACTCCCCTTTATCTATAATCAGTGGAATTTTTTCTACTTTTATGCCATTAATAGTAGAATAAGAAATCTGTAAATCACCATTCAAAATTTTATCTTCCTTATTAATATTTGAGGTTATATTTAATACAACTTGATCACCCTTTACTTTTGTCTCTATATCAGAAAAAAGAGTTTTATCAAATTCTATCGAAACATCCTTGGGAATAATCGGAACCTCTGAATCTAAAACATCATCTATCAATGTTTTTTGAATAATTGTAAAAGTAATAGTACGTTTCTCCCCCAGACAATTAAATGGTTTAGATACGTTCTCACTTGGTAACACCTGATATTCAAGAATTTTATTATTTTCTTCTTTTTCACAGGAAAATAATGCTAAGGAAACGAATAGAAGAATGAATATTCTTTTCATATTAATACAGTTTAGTTTTTTTGCAAATTAAAAGATTTTTCCCGTACAATAAAATACCAATTAATTGGTATTTTATTACAAATAACCATTCAATTTCATTATTATGCCCAAAGCATGAAAATAAAAGTATAACATACAAGAGCTGTAAACAAAGACAGAATTATTCGGGAGACTCCCTACTCTAAAAAGTTAAAAAAGAAAATGATTTAAATAAATATTAGTATAACAATGTCATCAACAACACAATATCCCCTTTTCAAATTATACAATAAATAATAGTTAAGCAACCAAAGACAGCGCAAAGCCAAACAAGTAATAAAAGAATAAAGTATTAAATAAAGCAAAAACACCCAATTCTACTTTTTAGGGTGTAAAATTGGGCGTCATTCTTGTAAATTGCTGATTATCAGCGTTTATTGCGGAGAGACAGGGATTCGAACCCCGGGTACCTCGCAGTACAACGGTTTTCAAGACCGCCGCAATCGACCACTCTGCCACCTCTCCCAAACTTCCTTTCAGAAGTGCTTTTGTTGAAAGCGTTGCAAAGGTACGACTTTATTTTAAATATGCAAGACTTTTGAACAAGAAAAATTAAAGGTTTTATTATATTTGCACTCTCAATCGAAAAAAGCATATGAAACTAAAATGTCTTTTCTTACTGTTACTTTTGGGGATATCCTTTTGTGTACATGCACAAAAGCGCCCCGTCATCCTTGAGAAACAGTTGGAAATCATTAGGAAAGAACCTGATAACGGGGATGCCTTAAAATTTCTATGCCAATACTATTTAAATAAAGGAGATTATTCCAAAACCATCACTTACGCTGAGATTATGAAAAACGTAGCGGACAAGACTAAAAATCCTCTACTCCAACTCTATTCATATATCTACCAAGCACAAGCGCAAATGATGAGCGGACGGGAAAAAATAGCCAAAAAAAACTTGAATCTTTCTCTTGAATTAGCAACCAAACTGAATAATGACTCCACCCTTTGTTCCGTCTATGGTAGTCTCGGACTCTATTCAGCAAATATTGAAACCGATTATTACCGTGCCATACGATGGCTTTATAAAGGTATCCAATTGGCACAACAAAATAATTTCCAACAACAATACGCTTTGCTTTTAGGCAATTTAGCAAATATCTATTACCTCAAAAAAGATACAGCCGGCATCAAATACGCATTAGAATGTTATGAATTAGGACACAGTATGCGTAATCCATACATCATTTATTCCGGTGCAGTAAATTCTGCCTATATGTATTTTTTAATGAAACAGAATGAGGAAGCAATGAAATATATCCATGAAGCCGAAACATTGATGCTGGAAAATGATTTCTACGACCAAGCCCATACCTATAATCTCTTTGGCAATATATTATATGATATGGGTGAATATGCTCAGGCTTTGGAATATTACAAAAAAGCCATGAAGGATAAACAGGCGGCACAAACTTCCTCTATTGTCTATGCCCATTTGGGATATGCACGTATACTAATGCAGCAAAACAAACAACCAGAAGCTATTTTATTGTTAAAACAAGGAATAGCTATTTCTTATGCACGCGTCAACGCCATCCATCGCAATGAACTATACGAAAATCTGTCTACCTGCTATGAGCAATTGCACCAATATCATGACGCACTGAAGTATTATAAAATATTCCGTTTGGAAAACGACAGCCTTTTCAACAAGGACAAAGAAAGAGATTTAAGCGAAATGCGATTCAAATATGACTCTGAGCGGCAGGAAAATTTAATAAAACAAAGCAAACTAGATGTAATGCAGAAAGAACAGCGTATACAGCAACAAACATTTATTCTTATTATCACTGTAATTGTTTTAGGGTTGCTTTATTACCTCTACCGCCGTAAAAACAAACTTTATTTAAGTATTGTCAAGCAAAATCAAGAAGCAATCAAAAGAGAAACGGAACTGAATCGCCGTATAAAAGAATTGGAGACCAATGCCCCCTCCATGGTTTCTACTTCCGAAAAGTATGCTTCCTCCTCACTCACCGATGAGAAAAGTTTAGAACTTTTCCGTACATTAGAGCGTATTATGAGAGAAGAAAAAATTTACAAAGACAATTTTATAACAAAAGACAAAGTAGCGGAAATACTAGGAACTAACCGTACTTATTTATCACGTATCATCAATGAGCAATCCAAATTATCCTTCACTCATTATGTAAATCGTTTCCGTATTGAAGAAGCTATCCGCCTATTATCTGACCCCAATAACGAAACTCCGATGAAAGCCATTTCTGCAGAGTTGGGATTTAACTCCATTTCCACCTTTTATAACCTTTTCCAATCCTCTGTGGGAATGACCCCCTCCCAATATAGAAACAAAGTTATGGAACTCCAAAAAGAGCAATAGATTATCTTTTTGCTCTATTTTTTATTCTGAAAACAGCAATTGCCGATATTTATATAGGTATAGAGAGACATATCTAAGATATTATCCCTTACTTTGCGGTATGAACATTAATCAAAATTTAAATAATACGTAATGAAAAAGAAGTTTTTTTAAGTTGCCTCTTAATCGTTATGGCATTGCTTCCGGCAGTTGCCCAGATTCAAGATCCGGTACAATTCAAAACCGAGTTAAAGACGATTTCCGATACGGAAGCACAAATAGTATTCACTGGTAAGATTGACGCCGGATGGCACGTTTATTCCACGGACCTTCCTTCGGGAGGTCCTATCTCCGCTACTTTCAACGTAGACAAGATAGAAGGAGTAGAATTAGTAGGGAAGCTCACTCCACAAGGTAAAGAAATTGAAAACTTCGACAAGGTGTTTGAAATGAAATTACGTTACTTTGAGAACACTGCCATTTTCATTCAGAAACTAAAAATAACTGGCGCTACCTATATGATAGAAGGTTATATGGAATTCGGTGCCTGCAACGATGAAAACTGTCTGCCTCCTACTGAAGTTTCTTTCTCTTTCTCCGGAAAAGGAGTTGCCGCTGCTACTACAAGCAAGACTACTGAACCCGCAAAAACAGAAACAGCCATAACGGAAGTTCCTGTAGCGGAAACAGCTACTGCAACTACCGCAACAGATAGTGCTACAACTACCGCCCTGATCGGCAATGACACTGCTGTCCAAGATTACTGGACTCCGGTTATCCAAGAGTTGAACGCATTTGGCGAAACGACATCACAACAAGACCGTTCATGGATTTACATCTTCTTTGCCGGATTTATCGGTGGATTACTAGCCTTATTTACGCCCTGTGTATGGCCTATCATCCCAATGACGGTAAGTTTCTTTTTAAAACGTAGCAAAGACAAAAAGAAAGGAATCCGTGATGCATGGACATATGGTGCTTCTATTGTAGTGATCTATGTATTATTAGGTCTTGCCATAACCTTAATATTCGGTGCCAGTGCTTTGAATGCACTTTCCACAAATGCTATTTTTAACATATTCTTCTGCTTGATGCTAATTGTATTCGCAGCCTCTTTCTTTGGAGCATTCGAACTTACTCTTCCTTCAAAATGGAGCAACGCAGTAGACAGTAAAGCGGAACAGACCAGTGGTTTGTTAAGTATCTTCTTGATGGCATTCACCCTATCTTTGGTTTCATTCTCATGTACAGGCCCTATCATCGGCTTTTTGTTAGTAGAAGTTTCCACCACAGGTAGTGTGATTGCCCCTGCCATCGGTATGTTAGGTTTCGCCATTGCACTGGCATTACCGTTCACTCTGTTTGCCATGTTCCCATCCTGGTTGAAATCCATGCCTAAATCAGGTGGCTGGATGAATGTAATTAAAGTCGTATTAGGCTTCCTCGAACTTGCGTTTGCTTTGAAATTCCTGTCGGTTGCTGACTTGGCTTATGGATGGGGGATTCTAGACCGTGAGACATTCCTTGCTTTATGGATTGTGATTTTCGCTTTGCTAGGCTTCTATCTGTTGGGTAAGATCAAATTCCCTCACGATGATGATGATGATAAAGTAGGTGTTGCCCGTTTTTTTATGGCTCTTATCTCACTTGCATTTGCTGTATATATGGTACCGGGCTTATGGGGTGCTCCTTTGAAAGCTGTCAGCGCATTTGCTCCTCCCATGAATACACAAGACTTCAACTTATATACCAATGAAGTACATGCGCAGTTTGATGACTACGATGCCGGTATGGAATATGCAAAACGTACCGGAAAACCGGTAATGCTCGACTTTACAGGTTACGGATGTGTAAATTGCCGTAAAATGGAAGCCGCTGTATGGACTGATCCGAAAGTAAACAAGTTGATGACTGAGGACTATGTACTGATAACATTGTTCGTTGATAACAAAACCCCGTTGCCCGAACACATCAAAGTGATGGAAAACGGTAAGGAACGTACACTACGCACGATCGGTGATAAATGGAGTTACTTGCAACGTTCTAAATTCGGTGCCAACGCACAACCTTTCTATGTATTGATTGACAATGAAGGAAAACCGTTGAATAAATCATATTCATATGATGAGGATATAGATAAATATGTTGACTTCCTCCAGACCGGATTACAAAACTATAAAAAATAACCAAAGTGTGTCAAAAGTCGAAGGGGTGTCAAAACTAAATAAACCTATCATTCTATTCATTCAGAATATTCTTTAATGAAAAATATTCTGAAAATCAACGAAAAGGAAAAGACAAACGAAATGATAGTTTTATTCGAGTTTTGATACACTTTCAAAAAGATTTTTGCAAGACCCCTTAATAATTATCTACTATGATCGCCAAACCAGAAAGAGAGCAAATCATTGCCCTTATAAATCGCGAGGTCGTTCCGGCTATCGGGTGCACAGAACCCATAGCCGTAGCCCTTTGTGTAGCAAAAGCAACAGAAACACTAGGTAAAAGACCTGAAAGGATTAAAGCTTTACTCAGCGCCAATATTCTTAAGAACGCCATGGGAGTAGGCATCCCGGGGACAGGAATGATTGGACTACCTATCGCTATCGCCTTAGGGGCATTAATCGGGAAATCCGAATATCAATTGGAAGTCTTAAAAGACAGCACTCCTGAAGCCGTAGCAGAGGGTAAAAAACTAATTGACTCACAAGCTATCTCTATCGGGCTGAAAGAGAATATAGAAGAAAAGTTATATATCGAAATTATCTGTGAAGCTGACGGTGATAAAGCAACGGCCATTATTGCTTGCGGGCATACCAATTTTATATATGTGGCCTTTAACAACCAAGTTTTACTAAACAAACAAACTACCGCCGCCTGCAATGAGGATGCAAAAAAACCGGAGTTGAACTTGCGAAAAGTGTACGATTTTGCCACCACCACACCATTGGATGAAATTCGTTTTATTCTTGAAACCAAACGTTTGAACAAAGCGGCAGCAGAACGTTCTTTCAAAGGAAACTACGGTCACGAATTAGGCAAAATTCTGAAAAGTAGCAAAAGTGAAGAACAAATATTGGGAAGTAATACATTTACCCACATCCTTTCTTATACCTCGGCAGCTTGCGATGCACGTATGGCGGGAGCCATGATTCCTGTCATGAGCAATTCGGGAAGCGGGAACCAAGGAATTACAGCTACCTTACCGGTAGTAGTCTATGCCGAAGATAACCATAAATCAGAAGAAGAATTGATCCGCGCACTGACACTCAGTCACCTAACAGTGATTTACATCAAACAAAGCTTGGGGCGTCTGTCTGCACTATGCGGTTGTGTAGTAGCTGCAACAGGTTCTAGCTGTGGTATCACTTATTTGATGGGAGGCACTTATGAGCAAATCACTTTTGCTGTACAGAATATGATCGCCAACCTGACGGGTATGATTTGTGACGGAGCCAAACCCAGTTGTGCTCTGAAATTAAGCAGCGGTGTCTCTACCGCTGTATTTTCAGCCATATTAGCGATGGAACATAAATGCGTATCTTCTGTAGAAGGTATCATTGATAATGATGTGGACCGTAGCATCCGCAACCTTACCAGAATCGGTTCACAAGGTATGAATGAAACCGATAAACTAGTATTGGATATTATGACACACAAACAATGTGATTAAAGGTATATATAAAGATAAGAGAGCTAAAAACGAATCAGACACGGTGTTTATACAATCCGTGTCTGATTTTATTTCTCACTCCACCAACATGTCTTTATATTGGGTATGCCGGGTAAAAACATTTTTGCAAAAGAACAAGTAGGACGTATTTTAAGCCCTACGACCGAAGCATATCTCACAGCGGCCTCGGTCAAAGCCTGAGCTATTCCCTGCCCCTCCAACTGTGGGGGAACTATTGTATGAAGGATATCCAAAACTCCGTTCTTTTCATCATATTGCAAATAGGCGATTTGTCCCGATTCAAATACTTCGAAACGGTCTACTTTCTCGTCATGTATAACTGTATGTTCCATTCTATATTGATTTTAACGTATGACTATTATTAATAAAAACAATAATAAAATGGAATTGTTTTTACTCATAGATGAAATCTGTTACAGAACGTATGTCTGTTGACGAAACTCCGATACAAACCTTAAATGGCACTATAAAATATTGAAAACTATCTACCTTGTTTATATTGGAAAGCCGAAGGTAGTATACCAAATTCTTCCTTAAAATATCGACTGAAATATTTCGGATTATTAAAACCCACCTGATAGGCTATTTCTGAAATATTCTGTTGACTTCCACGGAGTAATTGGGCAGCCCGCTTTAAACGAATTATACGAATAAACTCGATAGGGGTCTTACCGGTAATAGCCAATAACTTTTTATATAAATGAACGCGGCTCATCCCTAATTCCTTGCTTAGCTCTTCTACAGACAAATCGCTGCGTGCAATATTATCCTCTACATATTTCACAGCATGATTTATCAGTTTTTCATCCATCGAAGTTATGGCAGTCCCACTAGGTTTGAGATCAATATAAGCATGATTCCAAACCGTTTTCAACTCCAGTTCACTTTTTTCTTCAGGAACAGCGGTCACCATTTCCGGTACCCCCTCCGGTGGAATAATATGAGTTATCATCTCATTACTCTCACCCTCAACCAATTGAATCACCGTTGCTCTTTGTGGAGCAACGGCAGAGATTGTTTCTATATTTTTTCTTCTGCAATTTCTTCCGTATTACCAGATTCTAATCTTCGAATATCCTCCTCCAGTCCTTCTATTGTTATTATATGGTTCAGTTCTTCTTTCGATTCCTCCCCGACATTAGACGCCACATAAGACTCCGGAACTTGAAGTGTGGAAATATCTTCTACCGACTTATCTACAACTTGCACCTGTTCTATCTTCATCGGTTTACCCCCAGAACGTTTTACTGGAATATGGATAATAAAAACACAACCGACAGGGGTATTATCCATTACGTTCACCGTGCCATCGTGAAGCGTGACAAAATCACGTACAATACTCAGACTACCTCCGCCACCTGAGAAGCTCATATCCGGATAATCCACTTGATAAAAATGTCCGAAAATGCGTTCTCTGTCTTCTTTTTTAATGCCGATCCCTGTATCAGCCACTCTGATTTCCAGCATTTCCCGAGAATCCTGTCCTTCCACTAAACTGACAAACACATCAACTCTTCCACCACTGCAAGTAAATTTAAAAGCATTGGAAAGCAGACTCATCATCACTTCCCTCATTTTATCCCCATCAAACAACATATTCAATGAGGAAACAGCTGAATAAAAAGTGAGAGAAACATCTTTCTGTTCAGACAAAGAGATAAAAGAATCACAAATCGTATGAATATAAGAGATGATATCATCATCAGACAAACTTAAATAATATCCATTCACATCAATTTTCCTAAAATCCAACAACTGATTTACAAGATTCAACAACCTTACCGCATTGCGTTGCACTATATTTAATTTATCCATCAGAACAGCATCCGATTGATATTCCTTCATCAGCGTTTCCAACGGTGAGATAATAAGAGTGAGCGGAGTACGTAGTTCATGGCTGACATGAGTGAAAAACTTCAAATTCATATCTGCCTTCTCCTGATTCCTCTCTATTTCTTGCTTTATTTGCTGTATCTTAAATTTATTCCGTTCTCCACGCAGAACCCAATAGCATCCCAATACCAATACAGCAACCACCAAAAGGCTATAAACAATATATGCCCAAACGGAACGCCAAAAAGGAGGATAGATAACAATTTTCAATGAAGCTTCTTCATCTCCACCATATCCGTCACTGTTGACTGCTTTCACTTTCAGCATATAAGTTCCGGGGGCTAGATTAGTATAAGTCACTTTGTCATAGGTAGTAGTCATCCAATCCTCATTGAAACCTTTCAGCCTATAAGCATACTCCGTTTTTTCCGGCAAAATATAGTTATCAGAAGCAAATTGTACACTGAACATATTCTGCTCATAACTCAATTTTATCTGATCTACCTTGTTCAACGCCTTATCCAAAATCACCCTACCTTCATATTCCTCACCCACCCCTACTTCTTCATTGAACAAGAACAAACGGGTAAACATCACGCTGGGACATTTTTTATGTATTTTATATCATCCGGGCGGAAACGGTTAATGCCATACAGCCCTCCCATAAAAATTTCTCCAGAAGACAATTTTTTAATGGAACGCAGGTTGAACCCACTATTTTGCAAACCATCTTTATCATCATAAACACAACTATGAAAAATATAGCGCCCTGTTTTTAAATCTACTGCCGGTATAACATTAGTTATTCCACGTGCTGTAGTCACCCATATATTTTCATTACCATCTTCTACTATTCCAGAAATGATAGGGCTGGAAACTCCTTGCTCCACTCCTAATATAATCAGTTCATCCGTTTTGGGATTATAAACATTCAGCCCCTCACATGTACCAATCCATATCAATCCACGGCTATCCTCATACACCTGACTTATATTCTGATCAGAAAAATATTCCTTACCAGATTTAGTACCTTCCAGATTAACCACTTTTTTAGTTTCAATATCCAATTCCGAAAGTCCCTGAACGGTGCCAATCCACAAAGAGCCCTCTTTTCCCATACACAAAGAGGAAACATAATCGGATATCAAGCCGGCCGAAGTTGTATTATAAGTGGTGAACAAACCCGTCTTGGGATTCAAACTCTGCACTCCCCCACCCAATGTACCTATCCATATAATCCCCTGCTTATCTTCAGCCAAAGCCAATACATTATTATGAGCCAAAGAATTTTGCCGTTCCGGTATGTTTTTTTTATAATGAATAATACGACCGTTATCATAACAAATCAGGCCTCCCCCCAAAGTACCAATCCAAAGTTTCCCATCACTAGCTTTCAAAATGCAAACAATGGCATCAGTAATGAGTTTATCCGTACCTTTCTGTGGAAAAGCAGCCCGGTTGCCAGTCACGGAATTCCAATATATGATACCGACATCGTTGATACCCAGCCACACATAGCCCTCTTTGTCTTCTTCAATGCAACTAATATCTCCCATATACTCTGCACCAAATTTAAAAGCACACTCATTAAAATAGGAAATTCCTTTTTTATAAGTCCCCACCCACATAGTTTCACTGGAATCCTCGTATAGAACCATTACTGTATTATTTTGCAAGCTACGTTCATCACCTGCCTTGTTCCGCAACTGCCTCACTTCCCCTGTCTTCTTATCTAATATATCAATGCCATCCTGATCTGTTCCTATCCATATACGCCCCTGCTTATCCTGTGATACAGCACGGACCATGTTATGAGACCGACGCTTGATAATATTTGCCAGCCAAGACAGCCACTTCTTCTGCTCCGGACTATAAACCCATATTCCAAATGGACTATACATCCATATATCATTATCACGATCTACAAACAGAGTGAAAATTCCCTGCTTGTCAGTTCCCAACTCCCTAGCTAAATCATCCTGCTGCCATTTAATCTTATTTGTCCGAGTATCCAGACAAACAAGCCTCCCGGTATTATATACCAACAAGATTCCCTCTCTACATTCTACAATGTCCGTAATATCACCTTCTGGCAACTGATGAGTATCAAACAAAAGCGGATATAGTAATTGAGATTCCGGAATGTACAAATAACAGCCTTTTCCTTTTATATAAAACCACATATTTTTATTATGGTCTATATATACTAATGCAGGAGTTCCGTCAATACCGACTTCATATAGCCATGCATGCACCTCCCTATTAAATGTTTCTGATTCCGAGTTGTAAATGGCATAACCCACACCGGTAAGAATCCATAAGTTTCCTTTATAATCTTCTTGTATGCTTTTGATATAATTATCAGGTAAAGAAGCCGGATCGGCATTATAACTACGAAACAAAGTCATCTGACACCCGTCATACCGATTCAACCCAGAAGCTGTGGCAAACCACATAAAACCTTCGGAATCTTTAAAGATATCAAGAACTTGATTGTTTGACAGACCATCTTTCACCTCCAAATGTTTAAACATGAATTCACTTGCATACATTAGACTAGAAAAGCATAATAATGTAATGATCAAACATTTTTTTCTTATTCCCATAGATTTTAAAGGCTAATTATTTTTATTCCACTGCAAATGAAGCAAAAAGCTTGATAACAGACAAACTAATATCGGCTTTTTTATCATTCGATACCCACAATATGTTTCATTTTTCCTATTTTTGCAATTGAAATGAAAGCATTAACGGATACACAATACATACGACAGCTTGTCTCGGAGGGAGAACACTGTCATCAGGATTTTAAATTCGAGATTTCGGACGCACGCAAAATAGCCCGCAGCCTTTCCGCATTCGCCAATACCGAGGGCGGCAGGCTATTAATAGGAGTAAAGGACAATGGCAAAATAGCAGGAGTCCGCTCTGACGAAGAAATATATATGATAGAAGCAGCAGCAACCATGTATTGCAAGCCCAAAGTCGAACTGGAAACGCAGACTTACAAGGTAGAAGGAAAGACTGTATTGGAAATACGTATTAACGAAACGGTTTCTAAACCTGTATATGCCCTAGATGAAATGGATAAGCCATGGCCTATATCCGCATCAAAGACGAAAACATACT
>ENA-OQJB01000526-OQJB01000526.1-human-gut-metagenome-genome-assembly--contig:-NODE-526-length-18165-cov-3.302195_pt1 | contig 18165 bp, 17 predicted proteins | sample MGYA00242599_ERZ504765 | MGnify/ENA primary metagenome ERZ504765 (study PRJEB26092, sample SAMD00036354) | human gut metagenome | host: Homo sapiens | study: EMG produced TPA metagenomics assembly of...
CCCTTTGAACGAGGCACCGGTATGGCAGCGTGTGCTTGTGATGTGGCAGGTGCCTTCATGAATTTCGTGCTGGGCTTTGTGGTGCTGGTCATTCTTGTGGCAGCACAGGAAGGAGCCATCACCAGCAAGACCATCTATTCCATTGAGAACGATGCCCTCTGCGGCCAGACCGGCCTGCAGGCGGGGGACGAGATCGTTGCCGTGAACGGCAGGCGCTGCTTTGTGGCCAACGACATCCTTTATGAGCTGGTGCGCACCGAAGCCTATCGCGCCCGGTTCACCGTGAAGCGGGACGGCCAAAAGGTGGAACTGCCGGACGTGCAGTTCGACACCTGGCAGGACGAGAACGGCCAGACCCATATGACCCTTGGCTTTACGGTGTACGGCATCAAAAAAACACCGCTCAATGTGTTAAAAGAAGCATGGAACAGCACCCTGTACTACGGACGCATCGCGTTTATCTCGCTGGCAGACCTTGTGCGCGGACGTGAGAGCATCAACAATCTGTCCGGCCCGGTGGGTATCGTGACAGCGATCGGTCAGGCGGCAAGCTACGGCTGGCAGGATCTGCTGGAGCTGCTGGCCCTCATCACCATCAATCTGGGCGTGTTCAATCTGCTGCCCTTTCCGGCACTGGATGGCGGCAAGGTGGTATTTTTGATCATTGAGGGCGTTACCGGCCATGCAGTGCCGGAAAAGCTGCAGGGTACACTGACCATTGCGGCCTTTGCACTGCTGTTTGGCCTGATGCTCTTTGCAACCTATAATGATATCATCCGGCTTGTGACCGGTGCAATGTGAGCAAAAACAGAAAGGGGAACTTTATGCGGCAGTTAAAACGGGAAGTGAAAATCGGAAATGTGACCATCGGCGGCAAGAATCCTGTTGCGGTGCAGACGATGCTCAACGTGCCGGTGGAGGATATTGAGGGCAATGTGGCGCAGGCAAAGCGGTGCGAAGCTGCTGGCTGTCAGATCCTGCGCGTGACCTGCCCCAGCCCGGCGGATGCAAAGTGCATCGAAGCCGTCAAGAATGCGGTGAACATCCCCATTGTGGCAGACATCCATTTTGACTACAAGGCGGCTCTGGCCTGCGCAGATGTGGGTGTGGACAAGATCCGCATCAACCCCGGCAACATCGGCGACGACGACCGGGTGAAGGCGGTGGTGGATGCCTGCCAGCAGAAGAACATCCCCATCCGCATCGGTGTGAACGGCGGCAGTCTGGAAAAGCACATCCTTGCAAAATACGGTGCACCCACGCCGGAGGCCATGGTGGAGAGTGCACTGTACCATGTGCGCCTGCTGGAAAAATTCGATTTCAACAACATCGTCATTTCCATCAAGAACTCCAATGTGCCCCGCATGATGGAGGCCTACCGCCAGCTCAGCGCTGTCACGGATTACCCGCTCCATGTGGGTGTTACCGAGGCGGGTACCTACCAGATGGGTCTGCTGAAAAGCGGCATGGGCATCGGCGGAATGCTGCTGGAAGGCATTGGCGATACCATCCGCGTCTCGCTGGCCGCAGAGCCGGAAAAGGAAGTGGAAGCGGGCTACAACATCCTGCGCGCCGTGGGCTTCCCGGTAGCAGGCCCGGAAGTCATCACCTGCCCCACCTGCGGCCGTACCCAGTATCCCTGCACCGAGATCGCCAATGAGGTGGAAAAGCGGCTGCAGGGCTGCAAAAATACCATCAAGGTGGCCGTGATGGGCTGCGTGGTCAACGGCCCCGGTGAAGCCCGCGAAGCAGACATCGGCATTGCCGGCGGCAAGGGCGAGGCGGTGCTGTTCATCCACGGCAAGCCCATCAAAAAGCTGACCGGAGACAACATTCTGGATCAGTTCATGGATGAGATCTATAAACTGTAATTTGGCTTTTTTCACAGCTGCCACACCTGCAAAAACGGGTGCGGCAGTTTGTGCTGTATAAAAAGGAGTACCATTTGTGACACCACTCGTATCCAACCTGTGGCCGCAGTTCATGGTGGACCCGGCATTTGCGGCCTGCTTCGGGCAGGTCATTGTGGAGCATGCGCAGATGCTGCGGCAGGAGCGGCAGGTCATCTTTACCCTGCGCAGCGGTGCGCCGCTGGACAAAAATCTCTGTGCCCGGCTGCTGGCATCCTTGCAGCCGGATTATGAGGGCTTTGAGCTGCGCATCCAGAACCTGTTTGGCTATGCCATGCTGGACGAAGCGGCCCTGCGCGATCTGATGGAAGAGATGAAGCGGGACGGCGTGCCCATCAACGGCTTTCTGGACCGGTGCAAGATCAACATCATCGGACAGAAGATCACCATCGGCGTATGCCATGGCACCAAGTTTTTGCAGGAGATGCACTTTGAAAAGCTGCTGGCAGAGCGCATTGCGGCCCACACCGGGGTAACGCCGCAGGTAACGCTGCAAAGCGCTGTAAGCGAAGCCGAGCAGCACCAGATGGAAGAAAAGCTGGAGCGCAAGATTGCGCCACCGGTGGTCAAGTTTGAGAAAAAGAACACAGCACCGTCCATCAAGGTGGATGGTCTGGACCTGACCGATAAGCCCGTCACCATTTTCCACGGCAAGATGTTCACCCCCAAGAACCTCACCCCGCTGAAAGACCTTGGCGGCGAGGGCGGCAAGTGCACGATCTGGGGCGATGTGTTCTTCTCGGAGGTCAAGGGCAACTTCCGCAAAATTTATACCGTATCCATCACCGATTATCAGGGCTCCATCAACCTGAAGATCCGCGCGCAGGAAGGTGAGGACTGCTCCAAGTGGGAGAGCCTTGGCAAAGGCACCACCCTCATCGTGCGCGGCGACTGCTCCTACGACAAGTACGAACACGATTATATCGTCTACCCCTACGATGTGCTCATCGTGGAGCGCAAAAAGCGGGAGGATACCGCACCGGTCAAGCGTGTGGAGCTGCATCTGCACACCAAGCTTTCCAGCATGGACGGCTTCTGTGACCCCGGCGGCATCGTCAAGCTGGCCCACCGCATGGGGCATCCGGCCGTTGCCATCACGGACCACGGTGTGTGTCAGGGTTACCCGGAAGCCATGCTGGCAGCGGACGATATCCATAAATCAGACCCGGACTTCAAGCTGATCTACGGCTGTGAAGCCTACTTTGTGGACGACATGATCCCCTGTGTATACGGTGTGAAGGATCAGCCGCTGGACGGGGAGTTCTGCGTGTTTGATACCGAGACCACCGGCCTTGACCCCGGCGTGGAGTATATGACCGAGATCGGTGCCGTTATCGTGAAAAACGGCGAAGTGGTGGAGGAATTTGATACCTTTGTCAAGCCCGGCAAGCCCATCACCCCCAAGATCACCGAGCTGACCGGCATCACCAACGAAATGGTGGCGGATGCTCCCGGCGAAAAGGAAGCACTGGAAGCCTTCCTCAAATTTGCGGGAGACCGCATCCTTGTGGGCCACAACGTCCACGCCTTTGATATGCGTTTCCTGCGCGCCGCCGCCAAGCGCAGCGGCATCAAGCTGGAGCCGACCTATATCGACACCCTGACCATGGCGCAGGCCATGTACCCCGGCCTGCACAACTACAAGCAGGGCACCATCAACAAGCATCTGGAGCTGCCTGCCTACGAGGCCCACCGTGCCTGTGAGGATTCTGCCGCGCTGGGCCGCATCTTCGGGGTCATGCTGAACGACCTGAAAGAAAAGCAGGTAGCAAAGGTCAGTGAGATCAACACCGGCCTTGGCGGCAACCGCGAGGTGCTGAAAAAGAGTATTACCACCTCATCATTCTGGTCAAGAACCAGATGGGCCTGAAAAATCTGTACAAGATCGTCAGCGAAGCCCATGTGAACTACTTTTTCAAAAAGCCCCGGGTGCCCCGGAGCCTTTTGAACAAATACCGGGACGGCCTGCTGCTCACTTCCGCCTGCGAAGCCGGCGAGCTGTACCGGGCCATCGTGGATGGCACCAGCTATGAAGAACTGAAAAAGATCGCGTCCTACTACGATATTCTTGAGATCCAGCCGCTGGGCAACAACGCCTACATGGTGCGGGACGGCAAGGTGGACAGCGAAGAGGACATCAAAAACTTCAACCGCACGGTCATCAAGCTGGGCGAGGACCTGCACAAGCCGGTCATTGCCACCGGCGACGTGCACTTTACCGAGCCGGAGGACGCGGCTTACCGCGCTGTGTTGCAGGCGGGCAACGGCTTTAAAGATGCCGACAACCAGCCGCCGCTGTTCTTCCGCACCACGCAGGATATGCTGGCGCAGTTCTACTATCTGCCCAAGGAAAAAGCCTACGAGGTAGTGGTGAAGAACCCCCGCAAGATCGCGGCGATGATCGACAACAATGTTCGTGCCATCCCGCGCGGCACCTACCCGCCCAGCATCGAGGGTGCAGAGCAGCAATTGCGCGATGCTACGTGGGAACACGCCAAGCGTGATTACGGTGACCCGCTGCCCGAAATTGTGGAAAAGCGGCTGCAGAAGGAGCTGGACTCCATCTGCGGCCATGGCTACGCCGTGCTGTACGTCATTGCGGTCAAACTGGTGGCCTATTCCAACGCGGGCGGCTATCAGGTGGGCAGCCGTGGTTCGGTCGGCTCATCGGCCGTGGCCCACTTCTCCGGCATCTCGGAGGTGAACAGCCTGCCGCCCCACTATCGCTGCCCCAAGTGCAAGCACAGCGAGTTCATCACCGACGGCAGCGTGGACGACGGCTTTGACCTGCCGGATAAAAACTGCCCCAACTGCGGCACCCGGATGCTGGTGGACGGCCACGATATTCCCTTCGAGACCTTTCTCGGCTTCTACGGCGATAAAGAGCCGGATATCGACCTGAACTTTTCCGGCGAATATCAGTCCAATGTGCACCGCTATACCGAGGAGCTGTTCGGCAAAGCCAACGTGTTCAAGGCGGGCACCGTGTCCGGTATTCAGGACAAGACCGCCTACGGCTATGTCAAAAAATATCTGGATGAGCGCGGCCGCACGGTGAACCATGCGGAGGAGAACCGCCTGACTCTGGGCTGCACCGGCGTCAAGCGCACCACGGGTCAGCACCCCGGCGGCATGGTCGTTGTGCCGGACACCTACGAGATCTACGATTTCTGTCCTATCCAGCACCCGGCGGACGATGTGGCAGGCGGCCTGCTGACCACCCACTTCGAGTTCAAGTACCTGCACGATACCCTGCTCAAGCTGGACGAACTGGGCCACGATATGCCCACCTTCTACAAGTATTTTGAGGAGTACACCGGTATCCCCATTGACAGTATCCCCATGAACGACCCCAAGGTGTACAGCCTGCTGACCAGCCCCGAAGCGCTGGGCGTGACCCCGGAGCAGATCGACAGCCAGACCGGAACCTTCGGCATCCCGGAAATGGGCACTAACTTCGTGCGCGGTATGCTGGTGGAGGCACGCCCCAAGAACTTTTCCGAACTGATCCAGATCTCGGGCCTGTCCCACGGAACGGACGTGTGGACCGGCAACGCGGACGAGCTGATCCGCAGCGGCACCTGCACCATCGCGGAGGTCATCGGCTGCCGTGACAGCATCATGCTCTACCTGCTGCGCAAGGGGCTGGAGCCCAAGATGGCCTTTGATATCATGGAGGCTGTGCGTAAGGGCAAGGTGGCCAAGGGCGGTTTCAAGGATGGCTGGGAGGAAGCCATGCGGGAGCACGAGGTGCCGGACTGGTACATCGAGAGCTGCCGCAAGATCAAGTATATGTTCCCCAAGGCCCATGCTGTGGCCTACCTGATGTCGGCAATCCGCCTGATGTGGTTCAAGATCTACCGCCCGCCGGAGTTCTATGCGGTATACTTTACCGTGCGCGGCGACGATATCGACTATGAGGCCGCTGTGGGCGGCGCGGCAGTGGCCCGCGCCCACATGGAAGAAGTCAAGCGTCGCCTGAAGGAAGAGAAGAACGCCAAGGACGAGGATGTGCTGGTCAGCCTGCAGCTCGTCAACGAGATGCTGGTGCGCGGCTACGAGTTTTTACCCATTGAGCTGGGCAAGAGCCGCGGCTCCAAGTATGTGGTGGAGGACGGCAAGGTACGTCTGCCTTTCTCTTCGCTGAAGGGTCTTGGCGGTGCTGCCGCCGATGCACTGGAAAAGGTGACCATCCACGGCGAAGAATATATCTCGGTGGAAGAGCTGCAGCAGGCTTCCGGTGTCGGCAGCAGCATTCTGGACCGTCTGCGTCAGGTGGGCGCTCTGGGTGACCTGCCGGAAAGCAGTCAGGTAAGCTTCTTCTGAGGATTCTGAAAGCAAAAGTGCCTGCACGGCTTTAGCTGTGCAGGCACTTTTGCTTTAAAAAAGCACCCGCGGCAAAAATCGCAGGTGCTTAAAAATTCAGCAGAACGGGGGAGTGTTTACTCCACGCTGATCATATAATAGTAAACGGGCTGGCCGCCGCGGATGTGGCTGACCTCAACGTGGTTCGGGCACTTTGCCTTTACGATCTCGGTGACCTTCTCGGCATCCTCATCGCTCACGTCGCAGCCGGAGATGATGGTGACGAAGCTGGAATCCTTCTTGCACATGCCGCGTGCCAGACGGTAGGTAGCTTTGGTGATATCGTTGGAGGTGGAAACGATCTTGCCGTTCTCCAGAGCCATGATCTCACCCTTCCTGATGCGCTTGCCGTCGTATTCACTGTCGCGGGCAGCATAGGTGATCAGACCGGTGGACACCTTGTCGGCAGCAGCCATCATGTTGATGGTGTTGGTCTCGGCGTTCACAGAGGGATCAAAGTTCAGCATGGCGGTAATGCCCATGGGCACGGTGCGGGTGGGCAGAACGACCACCTGACGGTCGGCCAGCTTCTGGGCCTGCTCAGCAGCCATGATGATGTTCTTGTTGTTGGGCAGCACGAACACGGTCTTTGCGGGCACGCTCTGGATGGCGGCGAGGATATCCTCGGTGGCTGGGTTCATGGTCTGACCACCGGAGACCACTGCGTCTGCAGCCAGATCGGTGAACACGGCCTTCAGGCCTTCACCGGCGGCAACAGCAACAAAGCCATAGTCACGGCTGGGGTCCACAGCAGCGTAGACGAACTCGCTGGACTGAGAAGGGGCCTTCTCAGCAGAAGCCTGCTTTTCCAGGCTCTTGCCCTGCTTCTGACGGGCCAGGAACTGCTCGTGCATGTTCTCGATCTTGAAGTTGGTCAGGTAGCCATACTTGATGGCTTCGCTCAGGATCTTGCCGGGATCAGCGGTGTGCACATGCAGGTTGATCACATCGTCATCCTCGATGCACACCACACTGTCGCCGTTGGATTCTGCAAAGGCACGCATCTTTGCGGCGCTTGCACCCTCATACTTGTTGATCAGGAACTGGGTGCAGTAGCCGTTCTTGATGTCCTCCACCTTCATCAGGTCGTCGGTGAACACGCCCTTGCCGGCGTTCTCGGTGGAGAGCTTTGCCTTGTTGGGAGCAGCCTCGCCGCCTGCCACGATGCCTTCGCCATGGAACACCTTGCCCATGCCCTCAAAGATAATCATGATGCCCTGACCGCCGGCATCCACAACGCCGGCCTTCTTCAGAACAGGCAGCAGGTTGGGGGTGTCCTCCAGAGCCTTCTGGCCGGCGGTCATCACCACATCCCACAGAGCGGGCACATCCTCGGCACCGCAGGCAGCAGCTTCCTCAGAGGCAATGCGTGCAACCGTGAGGATGGTGCCCTCGGTGGGCTTCATAACGGCCTTATAAGCGCCCTCGACACCCTTCTTCAGAGCCTCGACAATGTCGGCAGCGGTGGCTTCCTTCTTGCCTTCCAGCGCCTTGGAGAAGCCGCGGAACAGCAGGCTGGTGATAACACCGGAGTTGCCGCGTGCGCCGCGCAGCATGGCGGAAGCAGCGGTCTTGGAAGCCTCACCCACGGTGCAGCTGTCGTCCAATGCTTCCAGCTCGCGCACAGAAGCACCCACGGTCATGCCCATGTTGGTGCCAGTGTCGCCATCAGGAACAGGGAAAACGTTCAGCTCGTCCACGCGGGAGCGCTGATTGTTGATGTTGTTGGCGCCAGAGATAATGGCGTCACGCAAAATCTTACCAGAAATCATTCTTTTTTACTCCTTGTACTTGCCGGAAAAGCCCGGCGCATTCGGATGAACCAACAAAAATCAGGCGATCACATCGTCTACCGAAACCACAACGCGGGCAACCTTCAGGCCGGTAGCCTGCTCCACCTCGTCCTTGACGCGGTGAGAGATGCTGCGTGCGGCGGTAGAAATGTTCAGGCCATAGCTCACTGCAATGTGCAGTTCGATCACCAGACGACCATCCTCCTGCGTGACACGGACACCCTTTTCCGGGTAATCAGAACCGTGCACCATGCTTCTGACGGCATCGGTCATATCACGGGGTGCCATTGCGGCAACACCGTAACACTGTTTGGCTGCTTCACCTACCAGAGTAGCAAAATACCCGGACGTAAAGCTGACATCCCCCAGAGGGAAACGGGAAGTGATCATAGTCGCTCTGCTCCTTTATGTTATTTTCATAAAACACATTCAAGGTCTGGTGCGCAGCGGCGGACAGATACACATACTGCGCCGAGAAACACCCACATTATTATACAACTTTGGGGCGCGCTTGTACAGCGCAAAATGCTGGTATATCAACTTTTTGCGCAGGTTTCTGCATTGGCGGCATGGTTCGGGCGGCTTCGCACCGGGAAGGTGATAGCATAACGGACGCTGGTTGCTTTTTATCAAAACCGAAAGTATGACGAAAGAAAGCAAACAATCTGTTAAAAAAATATAAAAGGTGGGTGATAACTCTTTATTCGACTATGAAAAAGTGCTAAAATAGAAACAAGGATAGGGACTGCGGCGCAGGGTCCCGCTTGTGCGGATGAACTGCGTTATTTTTTGCGCACGGCGCGTGGAACAATGTTTAGGAGCTGTTGTCATGAATATTCTGTTTTTCCTTTCACCCAAGCAGGATCTGATGTATGTTTACGACGATTTCACCCTTCGGCAGACGCTGGAAAAGTGGGAGAATAACCGCTACGCGTCCATTCCGGTGCTCAACCGGCAGGGAAAATATGTGGGCACCCTGACCGAGGGCGACATTCTCTGGGGGCTGAAAAAGTTCCATGGTCTGGATCTGGAAGCGGCTGAGGATGTCCCCATTTCGGCCTTCCCGCACAAGCGCGACTACAAGGCTGTCACCGTGACCACCAGCATGGATCAGCTGATCGAAGCGGCCATGAACCAGAACTTTGTGCCGGTTGTGGATGACCGCGGCATCTTCATTGGCATCGTGCGCAGGCAGGCGATCATCCGTTACTGCTATGAGAAGGCCCGCACAGAGCAGCAGGCCCATGAGCAGCGCATCCCGGAATATGCCGCTGTGCATTGAACGATATAAATAGGTGGCCAGCCGCCCGGTTCCGCATCTGAAGCCGGGCGGCTTTTTGTCTGCAAAATGCGTTGAAAATCCGATTTATAGTACCTGCTGTGTGCGATAATACAGCCATGGAACAAAAACGTTCTGAAAAGCTGCAAAAAACGAGATACAGGAGGGAACACGGATGAAAGATTTTGAACTGCGTTATGTTGGAAGCCATGTGGAAGTATACACCGGCAGCGGAGTGTTCCTGTTTTCGGCCGATACGGTGCGGGAAGCAATGGAAGAACTGGCAGAGTAAGCGCCCGCAAACAGACAGGGACTTCGGTGCAAATGTAAAATTGATGTAAAATAATTGAAAAGGAAAGAGCACGAATTCATTAAGAGACGGAAAAATGTGTAGAAAAAGTGATTTTCTTGTAAAATAAACCTTGTTGTGACAGGATAAAAAATGATATAATAGATCCAAGCGCGGTCATTGTGCGCCGTTCTGCGCAGCAGAGCGGCAGGCCGCAGCATCTGCCGGATCAAGCAGGCCCGGTGTGCGGGCAGGGCAGATGTACAAGGATCAAAAGGAAGATCATTTTTAGGAGTATCGTTATGGATATCACACACATTACCTCTCTGTTGGGTGGAATTGCGCTGTTTCTGTACGGCATGTCCATTATGGGCGCTGGTCTGGAAAAACTGGCCGGCGGCAAAATGCAGGGCGTGCTGCAAAAGCTGACCTCCTCAACGCTCAAGGGCGTTATTTTTGGCACCCTCATCACGGGTGTCATCCAGTCCTCGGCCGGCACGGTCGTTATTTGTGTCGGTCTGGTAAACTCCGGCATCATGACCCTTACGCAGTCGGTAGGCGTCATTATGGGTGCAAACATTGGTACCACTGTTACCGGCCAGCTGATCCGCATGGCGGATATCTCCGGTGACAGTCTCTGGCTGACACTGATCCAGCCCAAGACCTTTGCGCCGGTGGTGGCGTTTGTCGGCTGCATTTTTTATGTGTTCCTGCGCAGCGCTAAAAGGAAGAACATCGGCCAGATCATGCTGGGCTTCGGCATCCTGTTTACCGGCATGAGCCTGATGGACACCGGTGTGGCTCCTCTGCGTGAGAGCGCCGTGTTCCAGAATCTGTTCGTTACCATGACGAATCCCGTTCTGGGCATTCTGGTGGGCGTGGTGGTCACGGTGATCATCCAGTCCTCCTCGGCATCGGTGGGTATCCTGCAGGCACTGTCCAGCACGGGTCTGGTCACCTTCAGCTCTGCCATCCCCATTATTCTGGGCGCACACATCGGCACGGCCTTTACGCCGCTGCTCACCATTGGCGGCTCCTCCAAGGACGGCAAGCGCGCTGCACTGATCCATCTGTACTTCAACATCATTGGCAGCGTGATCCTGCTGGCACTGGTGTATGCGGTGCAGTTCACCGTTGGCATCCCCATGTGGAACGACGTGATGAACAAGAGCACCATTGCAAACATCCACACCCTTTCCAGCGTGTGCGCCATGCTGCTGTTCCTGCCGTGCAGCGGTGTGCTGTCCAAGCTGGCACTGCTCACTGTGCCGGACAGCGCCGAGGAAGCACAGGAGCTGAGCATGCCGGTGCTGGACGAGCGCCTGTTCAAAAGCCCGGCTGTGGCCCTGCAGCAGGCTAAGAGCGCTGTGATCAAGATGTCCCGCCGTGCTGCCCGCAATGTGAATCTGGCTGCACCGCTGCTGCTGAAGATGGACGAGGATACCGTCAGCGCCATCCGGGTGCGTGAAAACCTGATCGACCGCATGGAGGTGGCAATCTCCAACTATCTGATCAAGATGACCGATCAGGAGCTGGGCGACGATGAGAGCCACACTGTGACCGAACTGCTGAATTTTGTTACCGAGTTCGAGCGCATCGGCGACTATGCGGTGAACATTATGGAAAAGGCAGAAGAATTGCAGGAAAAGGAAGCGTCCTTCAGTGAAAACGCCACCAAGGAGCTGCAGCTGCTGGAGAATGCGCTGAACCGCATCCTGAACCTGACCAACGATGCCTTTGAAAACAGCGATATGCGTCTGGCGGCTCAGGTGGAACCGCTGGAAGAGGTGATCGATGTGATGGCGGAGCGCCTGCGCGACCAGCACATCCTGCGCCTGAAGGACGGCGTGTGCTCCATTGATACGGGTGTCGTGTTCCTGGATGTGCTGAACAATGCAGAGCGTATCTCGGATCACTGCTCCAACGTTGCTGCCCGCCTGATCGGCATGGATGCCGGCGAGGACTACGACTCCCACACCCTCAAGAGCATCATGCACCACAACCCCACCAAGGACTACATGCTGGAATACGAGGAGTGCCGCAAGGCCTACCTTGTTCCGCTGGAAGAAATGGAAGCCTGAACCTGAATGAGAAAAGGACCTCCGGAGAAGCATCCGGAGGTCCTTTTTGCATCACAGTGAAATGGAGTGCTCAGGCACTTTTGGGCAAAGAGACAATGACCCAGCGGTGCGGCCCGTGAAAGCCGTCCACCTTGGCGGCTTTGCTGCAGGTGCCGGGGCTGGGCGGGCCGAGGTGGATACCGCGGTCCAGCTGCTTGCCGCAAAGACGGCACTGGTAATGGAGGGTGATCTGTTCTGACATGAGGAAGCACTTCCTTTTATGATCGCTGCAGGCGGTTAAAAAACTTTACTTCTATTATCATTATATAATTTTTACATCGGGATGTCAATAAAAATAATCAGTAAAAGTAGATAAAAATTGAGCATTCTGCACTCAACCGCCCAGATCTTCCAGCAGCAGGTCCAGTTCCCGTTCGCTGTACACGGTCACACCGCGCTTGATGCGCACGGCATCGTTCTCCGGCAGAAGATTGGTGTAGATGCCGGTGACGGTGACAAGCACATCCGGCTGGCCATTGGTGCCGCAGCGGTAAACGGCCACGCGCCCGCCTTTGTCGCACAGGCGGTAGCTTTGGGCAGCAAGCTCCGGCATGGCCTGTGCGGCAAGGTCTGCTGCGGAGGAAGGCGGTGCTTCGCTGCCGGGGTCGGGCACCGGAAGGCTGAGCTTGGGCAGGGCCATCCAGAACAGGCTGAACACGATGGTGAATACGCACAGCCCGTAGAACAGGCAGGTGCACAGTTTGCGCATGGAGAAACACGCTCCTTTCCGGCTGAAGTATGCCCCAAAACAAGGGGGCACAGTCAATTTTCACACGGGAATGCTGTACTTTGTCCGGCAGATTGTGTTATACTACAGATGATTAGACCTATCAGGGCCGAAGATTGGTTCTTGCCCGCGTTCTGTGCACGTGCTATAATATGGTATTGCGTGCAGTTCTGTGCGCTTTGATGGAAAAGTACCAGCGCATGGCGCTGAAAAAGCAGCCTGAATGTTAGGAGGCGATTTCTATCTCCGATATGAGAAAGATCAACCGTGCCGGTGAGGGGCATTCCCCGGCACCGGCGGGGCGGAAGGTAAATGTGAGCAACAGCCGCCGGGAGTCCCAGCCGGGACCCAGACGCGGCCGGGAACCCAAAGAACCAAAGGAACCCTGTGAAAAGGGCAGACATCCCATTCTGCGCTTCATTGGCCGAACCGTTGCTACACTGATTTGTCTGGGCATCATGGCAGGCAGTCTGGTGGCAGTGGGTGCTGTGTATTACGTGGTGCAGGCTACCGCCAACGACGGCGACCTGCTGGATCTGGACAACATTGAGCTGAGCCAGTCCAGTGTGGTGATGGCCACCGACCCGGACACCGGTGCACAGGTGGAGTATGCCACGCTGCGCTCTTCCAACAGCCACCGCGTGTGGGCGGATCTGGAGCAGATCCCCACGAACCTGCAGTATGCGTTCATCTGCACCGAGGATAAGGACTTTTACAACGAGCCCGGCGTCAACTTCAAGCGCACCATCGGCGCAATGGTCAACGAATACCTGCTGCCCATCTACAGCTCCAAGCAGGGTGCATCCACGCTGGAGCAGCAGCTGATCAAGAACCTGACCGACGACAAGAGCGCCAGCGGCATTGAAGGCGCACTGCGCAAGCTGCGCGAGATCTACCGCGCCCTCTGCCTGAGCCGCAGCTATTCCAAGGAGACCATTCTGGAAGCGTACCTGAACACCATCAGCTTTACCGGCACCATTCAGGGCGTGCAGACTGCGGCCAACGAATACTTTAATAAGGATGTCAGCCAGCTGACCCTGTGGGAGTGTGCGACCATTGCGTCCATCACCAAAAACCCCACCAACTATAACCCCTACACCAACCCCGAAAACCTGATCAACCGCCGTAACTTCCTCATGTACAACATGTGGCAGCAGGGCGTGATCAGCGAAGAGGACTACCGCAACGCAGCGGCCCAGCCGCTGGTACTGGCCGAGGAAGAGGATACCAAGAAGAATTCTTCCGTTACCTCTTACTTTTACCGATGCACTGTTCACCGAGCTGGTGCAGGACATCATGGACAAGGAAAACATTTCGGAATCCGAGGCACAGAAGCTGCTGTACACCGGCGGCTTTACCGTTGAGTCGACTGTGAACACCAAGGTGCAGTCCGCCATGGAAAACCTGATGCTCAACACGGACGATGCCTACTTCCCGGCCGGCTGGCATGAGGAAGAGGTGACCTCCATCTCGGACGACGATGTACAGGTGATGAACGAGGACGGTACGCCCAAGACCCGCACCGGCGACGACGGTACCGTTTACTATTACCGCAATGTGCGTACTCAGGCAGCCATGGTCACGCTGGACTATGACGGCAATGTGATCGCCATTGTGGGTGGTCTGGGCGAAAAGAACAAGAGCCTCTCGCTGAACCGTGCCTACAGTGTCACTCGTCAGACGGGTTCTACCATCAAGCCTATCGGTGCATATGCACTGGGTGTAGAGTATGGTCTGGTGAACTGGTCCACCATGCTCAACAACTCGCCCTTGTATCAGAAGCAGGATATGGTGATCCGCGATGAGGATTACTGCCGCAAGAACGGCCTGATGGGCCTTTCCGACAAGCAGCTGCGCGCTTATCCCAACGCATGGCGCAGCTGGCCCCGCAACTATGGCGGCAACTACGGCGACAACAGTGATGTGCCGCTGTGGAACGGTCTGGCCCGCTCGCTGAACACCATTGCGGTGCGTGTGGGTGATCTGGTGGGCGCAAGCAACATCTTCAATTTTGTGTACAACACCCTGCAGCTGAACACGCTGGACCCGGTAAACGATGTGGGTCTGGCGCAGATGGTCATGGGCAGTCAGACCCATGGCGTTACGCCCACGGCGCTGGCAGCTGCGTTCCAGATCTTCTACGATGGCCAGTACACCACCCCGCACCTGTATACCCGCGTGCTGGACCGTGACGGCAATATCTATCTGGAGAACAACTCCACCAGCTATCAGGCCCTGACCCCGGATACCGCTTATGTGATGAACCGCCTGCTGAAGAACGTTCTGTACTCCAGCGTGGGCACCGCCGGCGGCCGCTATCCCAACTCCAACGGCATGGAAGCCTTTGGCAAGACCGGTACCGCCAGCGACGAAAAGGATCTGTGGTTCGTGGGCGGCACGCCGTACTACGTTACCGCCGTGTGGTGGGGCTACGATGCACCCTATGATATGACCAAGACGCTAGGTAAGCAGCAAGCCAAGACCCGTACCTGTGTTATGGCGTGGAAGGCGCTGATGGAACAGGTGCAGGCAGACCTGCCGTATAAGGCATTCCCGACCTCTGCCGGTGTGGTGGAGCGCCGCTACTGCACCCAGAGCGGCCTGCTGGCAGGCGGCTCCTGCCCCAGCACCGCCGTGGGCTACTACCGCGCCGATGATCTGCCTGGTACCTGCAACTACTCCCATGCAGCAGCTCCTGCAGCGGCTGCACCTGCGGAGACTGCGGCACCGGAGCAGGCTGTCATTCCTGCGGATACAGGTAATCAGGATACAGACTGATCTGTAGCCATATGAAGGACAAAAGGCGTACTATCGGCACCGGCGCGGAGTGAATCCGGCAAGGAAATACCGCGCTTGCCGCAGCAAAACTGGATAATCTGACAAAAACGCATCCGACCTCTTGCATTGCAGGGGGCCGGATGCTATTATATTCACTGCAAGAACACTTGTGTTTGTGAGGTGAACAAGTTGGAACGCCGCTTTTATCTGGTAGATGCGCAGGTGCTGCCTGAGGTTTTTCTCAAGGTGGTGCGTGCCAAGGAACTTCTGGCCAGCGGGGAGGCACGCAGCATTTCCGCAGCCACCCGCGCAGTCGATCTTTCGCGCAGCGCTTTTTATAAGTATAAGGATTGCATTTTTGACTCCGAGAATGGCCGTGAGGTGATCACCGTCATGGCTACTCTGCGGGACGAGACCGGTGCACTGCAGAGCCTGCTGGCCGGCATCAGCGCCGCAGGTGCAAGCATTGTGACCATCAACCAGTCCACACCGGAAAACGGTGCCGCACTGGTGGCAGTCACCATCCGCACCGATACCATGCAGATGACCCCCGAAGAACTGACCGAAAAACTTTCGCGTCAGCGTATGGTGGTAGGCGTGCACTGCGGGTACAATCTGTAAGCAGTCTTCAGAAAACGAGGGAGAACAACAATGGCTAAAATTGCAATTCTGGGCTTTGGCACGGTGGGCAGCGGCGTGTACGAGGTACTGTGCCGCAACGCTGCGGGTGTCTCCCGCCGTGCAGGTGAGCCGGTGGAGGTCAAGTACATCCTTGACCCGAAGGATTTTTCAAACCATCCGGATGCACACCTGTTTATAAAGAACTTCGATACCATTCTGGAAGACCCGGAGATCAAGGTGGTGGTGGAGACCATCGGCGGCACCCGCTTTGCGTATCCGTATGTAAAGGCCTGCCTTGAGAGCGGCCGCAGCGTATGCACCTCCAACAAGGAGATGGTGGCCACCTACGGCGCAGAGCTGCTGGGCCTTGCCAAAGAGCACGGCTGTGCCTTCCTGTTCGAGGCTTCTGTGGGCGGCGGTACGCCCATCATTACCCCGATGCACCAGTGTCTGGCGGCAAACGTCATCACCGAGGTGGAGGGCATCGTGAATGGCACCACCAACTTCATGCTCACCAAGATGGTGCGCGAAAATCTGGGCTTTGACGATGCGCTGAAGATCGCGCAAGAGCTGGGCTACGCCGAGACCAAAGCCCCGGCGACGATGTGGACGGCCGGGATGCCTGCCGCAAGATCGCCATCCTGTCCTCGCTGGTCTGCGGCCACCAGATCTACCCCCAGAACATCCCCACCCGCGGCATCCGCGACATCACGGTGGATGATGTGGCTGCGGCAGAGAAGCTGGGCTGCGTCATCAAGCTCATCGCCTGGATGAAACGGGGCGAGGACGGCAGCGTTGCCGCCGGGGTCGAGCCCTGCCTCGTGCCGAAGGCAAACCAGCTGGCCGGTGTCGATGACGTCTTCAACGCCGTCCTCGTCAAGGGCGATATGCTGGGCGACGTGGTGTTCTACGGCAAGGGCGCGGGCAAGCTGCCCACCGCCAGCGCCGTGGTGGCCGATGTGGTGGATGCCCTCAAGAACGGCTCCAAGGTCCACGACAGCCTGTTCTGGCAGCCTGCGGAGCCGGTGGAGGGGATGCTCACCGACCCGGCTCCCGCCGCATATTATGTGCGTGCAGCGGGCGTTGCTCCCGCCGTGGTGGAAGCCATCTACGGCAGGGGCCGTGTGGTGGATGAGCACTTTGACGGCTGCTCCTATCTGGTGGAGCAGGCCGACGCAAAGGCCATGGCCGAGGCAGCCCGCAAGGTGGAGACCGTGGGCGGCAGCGTGAAGCTGGTGCTGAAAAAGCTGCCCGAGGATGCATGAGAAAAGGGGACGGACCATGAAGATCAAAGTTTCTGTTCCGGCCACCAGCGCCAACGTAGGCTCCGGCTTCGACGCGCTGGGCCTGGCCGTGACCCTGTACAACACCGTGACCTTTGAGGAGAGTGACAGGCTGGACATCTCGGCGGCGGACGGCACCCGCATCCCCCGCAACGAGAGCAATCTGGTGTACCGCTCGGCCAGGGGCCTGTTCGACAAGGTGGGCAAGAAGATCCCGCCCCTGAAGATCGTGCAGACCAACCCCATCCCCATGGCCCGGGGCCTTGGTTCCTCCTCGGCCTGCATCATTGCGGGCCTGCTGGGCGCGAACCGGATGCTGGGCGATGTGCTCAACACCCAGGAGCTGCTGACGCTGGCCACGGCCATTGAGGGCCACCCCGACAACGTGGCCCGGCCCTGCTGGGCGGTTTGACCAGCAGCGTCTTTGAGGACGGCGTGGTCTACTCCGTCAAACGGGATGTGGACCAGAGCCTCTGCTTTTGCGGCCATCGTGCCGGACTACAAGCTGCTGACGGAGGCCGCCCGCGCGGCCCTGCCCAAACAGGTGGCCCACAAGGATGCCGTGTATAACCTTTCCCGGGCCGCGCTGGTGCCTGCCGCCTTCTGTGAGGGCCGGCATGACCTGCTGGGCATTGCCACCGAGGATAAGCTCCACCAGCCCTACCGGATGCCCCTGATGCCCGGTTCCCGGGAGGTGTTCGCGCTGGCAAAGCAGTGCGGGGCAAAGGCCGTGTATGTATCGGGTGCCGGTTCCACCGTGATGGCGGTGGCCGAGCGCCCGGAGGCTGAGCGCTTTTATGCCGGGCTGCGTGCCGGGCTGGAAACGCTGGAAGGCCTGGACGGATGTGAAGCATTTACACTGTTAGAGCTGGATGCAGATAATACCGGCGCAACTGTGGAATGATATAAATTGGGAGAAACTAGAGGAGAGTGACAAACTATGGCGTTGATCGTACAGAAGTTCGGCGGTTCTTCGGTGAAGGACCGGAACCGTATCTTC
>ENA-OQJB01000529-OQJB01000529.1-human-gut-metagenome-genome-assembly--contig:-NODE-529-length-18074-cov-4.375383_pt1 | contig 18074 bp, 17 predicted proteins | sample MGYA00242599_ERZ504765 | MGnify/ENA primary metagenome ERZ504765 (study PRJEB26092, sample SAMD00036354) | human gut metagenome | host: Homo sapiens | study: EMG produced TPA metagenomics assembly of...
GGTATTTCATCGTGTGGTTTATGGCTGCTACAGGGGCACGTGTCAGCGAACTACTCCATATCAAAGCAGAACATGTACAAATCGGGCATCTTGACCTATATAGCAAGGGAGGAAAGATACGCCGTTTGTATATCCCGAAAAACTTGCGCACGGAGGCTGCGAAATGGCTCAAAGAAATAGGACTTACTTCTGGCTACATCTTTCTGAATCGGTTTGGACAGCGCATTACCACTCGTGGGATAGCTTCTCAACTCAAACATTTTGCCGAGAAATACGGAATGAACAAGGAGGTGGTTTATCCTCATTCATTCCGTCATCGTTTCGCCAAAAACTTTCTGGATCGTTTTAACGACCTAGCTCTACTTGCTGACCTTATGGGGCATGAGAGCATTGAAACCACTCGTATTTATCTGCGCAGAACTGCCAGCGAACAACAGAAAATTGTTGATAAAGTCGTGAACTGGTAAAGTTACATCAGTCCTTAGAAGTGTATTTGATTACACTTCTAAGGCATTTTGAATGTTATCAAGAACAGAAAACAATTCTTCTATTTTTTGAACGATTCGTTGTTGCTCATTGATAGGAGGAAATGGAAAATATAAATTCTCCAATACACCAATATATAATTCTTTTTGATTTGTACTTCCTGCCAAATTATCTTCTATGTATTGTTGAATAAGTTGAGAAGACATATAAGCAAATACATATTCGGAATTGATTTCTTCATATGTTCTTACAACTGCTACATGAGAATCTGGAACCACGAAAGGATATTTGCCCAAATAACTTTCATCAAAAAGTCTGGTTCTTCCAACTGTTCCAGTTCCTGTTGAATTAACAAGCACATCACCTGTTTGTAATTTATATTTTGAGTCCCATTTATTTATTGTAGAAGGGTCTAAAAACCTTGCTTGTTCTAATGAAATACCTCCTTCTTTCAAATTACATTTTTGAGCGAATACAGGATATGTCTTATCGCCTTCCGAATATTTGGGAGATTTTCCTCTAGACAAAAACGAACACAAATCATTCAACTTACACCAATTCCATCCATTTGGAACATCAAACGTATAATGCCCGTTATCACAAGGTGTAAAGTCGGGATTTATGCGCTTTAAGAGTTCTATGGGAGGTTCGTCATTCGGGTCTTGCGGCACAAGTTTGCCATGTATCGCAAGGTCAAGAATTTTGCTCTTGGCTTGTTTTATTACAGTCAGCAAATCACCTTTACCATTCTTGACTATGTCAATTAACGAAATCCACTTATCCATCTCTGCTACAATTCTTTCTTGTTCCTTTAATGGAGGAATAGGTATCATTAATTGCGACAGTTTTTGGGCATTGATGTTAGACTGATTAACAGCATCTGTTTTCACATCATAACACCAATCACGATAATAGCCGCTATTCATTACAGTGTTAAGGTAGTCAGGAGAAATCTATAAAGGTTTAATACGAATAAGATAGCCTGCATATATGGCTGGTTGTTCTTCCTTGTAGATTGCCGTTTTTCCAACCCATTCACTACTATTTGTGCGATTAAACAGTAAATCGTTTTTTTCAAGAGAGTATTGTTCAATATCTTCATCATTCGAAGAATACACTAAATTCGAATAATCTATTGTACCAACATTAGTAATATTCCCCATTCGTAAAACAGCTATTTTACCCACACTTGATGATTTCTCAGAAGTTCCATATTTTAATTCGCATACAATATCATCTAGCCTGCACCACACCCATGATTCCGGCACCTCAAACGGCACGTTCTCATAATGGGGCGTATCGGAAGGAAAAAAGGAGAGAAAAAATCCTCTCCTTAACTCTAAACCATGTATTAGACATTTAAGTTTTTCATCGGCAATCCATAATTGTTTTGGTTGAAAATTTATATGCAGCATATTCACATTCATACTAATCAGCCTTCTTCATTCTAATGGTACAAGTTACATTTGATAAATAAAATAAGAAACAAAGCACTTATTCTGCATTTATCCGATAAATAACCATCGGAAACAATGCTGTCATTGCAGCAGGTTTGATCGTGACAAGAGAGGTTCCGGCAAATACGGTTGTGGGCGGTGTTCCTGTCAGACATATCCGTAATATCAAGGAATAAAGAAAGGAGAAAACAATAGAAAGTTATAAGCAAATATGCCCTCATGCTCTCATTATGCATATAATCCATTGATAATGAGTGTTGAATGAATGATGGTAGCATATTTTTGAAGAAACAATTTGCCCTCATGCTCTCACTGTTTAATTATACTGATTACTATATAATGTGTTTATATTCAATGTGATATAGCTGAATTCGTTTCAAAATCACTCAGGTGAGAAAAGAGTCTATTTTGCCGTTTTAGGTGAAGAAAAGTGGCATAATGCCTACAAGATCTCTTTTATATACACGAATCTTATCATATTTTGCTAGGAGAAACAACGGTAACTACTACATTTTAGGGAGTTCTTGATAGTTTATATAGAGATCATTATATGATAATCGGGCATTCATATTGCAGTTCTTTACTATTATAAATTGCTTAATCACAGTTGTGATTAGAGTTAATCACTATCGTGATTAATTTTAGTCACAAAGGTGATTAAACTTAGTCACAGTTGTGGTTAAGTAATTTCAAATAATAGAAAAAACAAATAGCAAAGTACGATGAGTAGAACTTATCAGCATGAAAATGTAATCGGATGCTTATAAAATAGAGTACACTGTGATGAAAAAGCTCAAAATGCGATGATTGATAAACTTTTGAATTAAGACTTTGTATGTGTTCATATTGTTGATTATCAGATAGATATACTCTTTTTGTTTATTCTGTAGAATGAGGGCATGAGGGCAAAGATACTTTTTGAAATATGCTATCATCATTCATTCAGTATTTCATTATCAATATGTTAACTTCTTAGTGAGAGCATGAGGGTATATTTGCTTATAACTTTCTATTAATATTGGTGTTATGTTGAGTCGATTTATTGTGAAATACAGAAGTGTTTTTAATGCTTGTTGTAGCAATTATTAAAAATAATCGCTAAGAAACGTTTTTCCTATTTAAGAAATTATTATATTTGTACCGACTATTCTACTATGGCGTAGTAGAACGTTACATATTTTAAGAAGCGTTATTGAAATTATCTTCTATCGTCAAACTTCGCAACTTTGAACTGTACCTGAAGATGATAACAACAACGCTCACGTCTGTGTTATATACCTGCCATTACTGTGGCATCTATATATCTAATGGCGTGGGTGGCTGTTGTTTATCTAGGTACAAGGCAATGCGAAGGCCCGACGATAAGATAAACAAGATACAGCCCTCACGCTTTTTTATTGTTAACAGCCGAACAGAGGAGGGGGAGTTAGGCAAAGTCTTTTGACAAGATAGACTGATCTAACATTTACAGACGTATGAAAACAACACTGCAAGCGGGAATGCGTATCCTTATTTCCCGTTATCTGTCAAGTCGAGGTTGCGGAGACACAGTATATGTCACCGGACCGCCAGGAATCTTCTGCCCACAGACGGCAATTATAGCATCTTTCTATAAAAAATATTCTATGGTATATAATTGGGGCGTATAATGTCTGAACAGAATCATTGAAAAATTATAATCTAAATTTATTGTACGGAAATTATGGAAACAAACAATATGGAAATGTATGAGGCTCCTAAAGTGGAGATTATCGAAGTAGAAGTGGAAAAAGGATTTGCAGTAAGTGGTGGAACAGAAGACTATGACCAACATCCTTGGTAATTGAAATAAATAATTTAAAAACATACACGTATGAAAAAGATATTGTTCACATCTTTGGCTGTTCTTGGATTAGGAATAACCGGTTGTTCCAATGAAGATTTGGGCGTGGCGAAAAGTGGCGTTGATGAAGTATGTGCCACTATGGGAGATGCTGAATCGCGTACTGCTATGAATGGCAATTCTGTCGTTTGGAGTACAGGTGACGAGATTGGCATTTTTGTAACGAATGGAAGTTCTTCTACATATACTAACACTAATTATTCATTATCCAGTGGAGCCGGGACCAAGAACGCAGGGTTCTCAGGAGTACTGGAAGGTGAGAATCCTGTAAAGAAAGCTGCTTTTTATCCTTATGGCAGCGATGCTTCTTATGATGGAAGTAAAATATCATTAACGTTGAAGGATACCTATAATTATAAGGAAGGAGAAAACAGCAGTGCTCTTATGGCTTGCCAAATAAATGAGAGCGCACAGGATGTCTTGGCATTTAAAAATGCAGGTGCTTTGATGAGCGTAACTGTCAATAATATCCCGAAGGACTATATTTGGGCGAAATTGACTTCTATGACCGCTCGAGAAAGAACTACTGCTCCAGCCATTGCAGGAAATGCACAAATAGCATTCGCCGAAGGTATCCCTACATTGACAACCACAGGAACATTAAATTCCTCTTCCATAACTATAAACTTTACTGCTGGCAATGACGTGACTAGTAAAACATTCTATTTCCCGTTGCCTGTAGCCGAGTATCCTGCCTTGGAACTTTCCATTGGTAATGGCGCTACAAGCCAGGTTTTAAAGACAAAAGCTTTAGATGCTAAACGTAACGAACGTTATACCACAACTATAACGTTGGACGAAGTATCCGGAAGTGTACCGACAACAGTTGAAAGTGTATCAGCGGTAGCCGATGCTTTAGCAACAACTAATTCGGTTTCTGTGACTGATGTGGCTCTAACTGAAACCAGTCCTACAGTTTCAATACCGAAAAAAATACACCGGCAGAAAATGTCAGCATATCCTTTGAAAATATTTCTACTACTGCTACTGTTGCTATAAAAGAAGCGAGCACTGGCGCTAGTGGTAATTCAGCACCTGAAAACGTGTTGGTATCTGTACCGCAATTAGATACTGCGCCTAAATTTGAGATAGAGCTGCCTTCTTCTACCGTAACTTTGGCTGCCAATGGCGAAACAGCTACTTATGATGAAGTAACGGCAACTACTGCTGCAAATACATTGGTTCTTGATAAAGGGATTACGGTTAATACATTGAAGGTAAAAGCCGGTAATGTAAGAGTGAAGAGTGGTGCCAAAGTAACAGCCATCAGTCGTGAAAGCGGTAACACTTCAACTGTCATTATTTATAAAGAAGAGGGGGCTGAATTACCCAATCTGTCCGGTAATGACGCATTTGAAGTAGTTGATGCTGCCGTAGCCGACTTGCAAAATGTCGCAAAAAATGGTGGAACTTATACTCTTGCCACAGACTTGACGGGAGATTTTACTATTTCCGCAACAAAGGAAGTTATCATCAATTTGAACGGTCATAAAATTACCAACAAATCTGGTGATACATTTACCGTAAACAAGGATAGTAAACTGACAATCAACGGAAATGGTACAGTGGATAATGTAAGCCACGGGAAAGCTTGTATCTATAATAACGGTACAGTAATTCTTAATGACGGAACCTATATTAGAAGTAAGGAAAACGGTCAGAATTCAGAAAGTTCAGGTGGTAACAGCTATTATAATATTCTGAATCATGGCGAGATGACGATTAATCCAAATGTGGAGATATCGCAAAACGGGCATTATTCTTCGATGATAGCCAATGGGTATTATGATTATACCAATACGAATCCGCGAAATGGATATGTAAGTGGTACCAATCATCAGAATCCTTCACTTATCATAAACGGTGGTACATTTGCCGGAGGTCTTAATACCATTAAAAATGATGATGGAGCCCAGCTTGTCATCAACGACGGTACGTTCACCAATATGTCTCAGGCAACCGTACAGAATCATCATGTGGCTGAAATCAAAGGAGGTACATTCAATACGACTGGTTCCGCTCAGTATGTGGTGGATAATGAAGGTCATAATGGTGCAGCCAATGACTTGGGACAGATGACTATCAGTGGTGGTACACTGAATGGCAAGATTTATGTGGTTGGTGCAGGTGCATCGCTGGCTGTTACCGGTGGTACTTTTTCCGATCCGTCCGCACTTTTATACTTAAGCGGTAATGCTAACGTGAAGATACGTTTGAATGGAGACGCTACTTGTAATGGCTTTAAAACGCAAAGTGGACAATCTGTAGAATTGGACTTGAACAACCATGTGCTTACACTTGCTAAACCGACCGTTGGCTCGGCTGGCACAGAAACGAACAGTTGTCAATTGTTGAAAGGTTCTACCGTTACTATGAAAAACGGAACACTGGCAAGTGATAATGATAAAATTATGATTCAGAACTACTGTAATTTGACGTTGGATGCTATGACAGTGAAGGGGCTAAATGCCTTATATGTATTGAGTAACAATTGTGGTAATATTTTGATTAGCAATACTACGATTAATGCCGGAATTGGTGCATATGCATTTGATGTTTGCGGCTATTCAACCTACACTGACGGAGTTAAAGTAACTGTTAAAGGTACTAGTATTATTAATGGTAACGTGGAATTATCAAAAAGTACCGGAAACACCGAACCTATGGAATTGAATATTGAGGGTGGTACTTTTAACGGCAATTTGGTTGTTGATTCATCGATAACAAATGCTTCTTCTATCATTAACGTGACTGGTACTCCTTCTTTTAAAGGAACCGGTTGGGATAGTTATAAAAAATAAGAGAATTATTTGCTATCATGTTATTAGTCATGGCAGAAAGTGAAAGAAGGTCGTCCTGTTTCGAAAGGTCGGGCGGCTTTCTTTTTTTAAGATTAGAAGATTATGAAACTTAATCCCCATTTCAAACTCCGCTCCATAGCCGGAGAAACAATAATTGTGAACCAAGGTGTTCCCGATACTGATTTGACCCGTATTATTTCCTTTAATTTTTCCGCTTGCTTACTTTGGAAACGACTTTCGGGAAAGGATTTCACTTTACAAGAGGCAGTCTTGGTGTTGGTGGAATCTTATCATATTCCTCAAGAGCAGGCCGAAAGAGATGTGGTGATTTGGGCAGATGCACTAAAAAAATGTTCAGCCTTACTTGATTGATATAACAATGGATATAATACTCGATAAACCGGAGCAAATGCTATTTGCCTTGCTCCGATCCGCGTTGAACAGCACAAAGCCGGTTAGTGAAATCCTTTTTACCGATATATCTTCTGCCCTTTGGCAGGCGTGTTACAAACTAGCTTGCACTCAGGGAGTGATGGCCTTGGCATGGGACGGAATACAGACCCTGCCGGCCTGTTTGCAACCCCCGAAGGCTTTGAAATTAAACTGGGCGATGGCGGTAGAGAACTATGAAAAACGCTACCGGCGGTACTGCCATACCATAGCCGAACTTTCAGCTTTTTATAAAACGCATGGCATTACCACGGTCCAGTTGAAAGGAGTGGGCCTCTCCACCTATTATCCCATTCCTTCGCACAGGGAAGGGGGAGATATAGACATCTTCACTTATTCGGCAGACCATTCCCGGAAAAGTGATGCCGAGGCCAACCGGCTGGCAGACCGGTTAATGGAAGAAAAAGGAATAGAGGTAGACCTTGAACACTCCGAAAAGCATAGTATGTTTTACTATAAAGGTATTCCGATAGAAAATCATAAAACCTTCATTAATTCGGAAACATACCATATAGCGGTGAAGATGGATAAGCTCCTTCAAGAACTGCTACAACCCGTATCGGCGGAATTGGACGGAAAATACCCCATTTTCATTCCATCTTCCACTTTTAATACTGTATTTCTCGCTTTTCATGCCGCCCAGCATTACGCACGCGGCCTGGCGCTTCATCATCTTTGCGACTGGGCTTGCCTGCTGAATAGATACGGCCTGCATATTCCTGAGGAAGTGACGGATATTCGTTTTAGAAATATGATGCTGGCAATGACTCACCTTTGTAATGATTATTTAGGAACTTCCGTTCCTGTATATGGAGGAGAAGGGTTGGCGGAGGAAATCTTGTGGGAAATCATCCGGCCACCCTATACTAAGTTTGTTCCGGCGAAGAATAAATGGAGCATTCTGGTTTATAAAACCAAACGTATGCTGCATACTCATCGTGCGTGTAACAGCGTGTTGCGCATTTCACTGTGCAAATGGGTTGGAATTTCTATTCTGTTGCATCTGCGCTCTCCCCATACCATCTTCCAAACGGAACGAAAATAGGCGGTTTATGTTGAAAAGAATCTGCCGTTTGTTGTTGCCTGATGAAAGGAAAATGGGGATAAGGGTGGTTTGTGCCGTATTTCTTTGCGCATTACTTGACTTTGCCGGACTCGCTGCCCTGTTGCCTGTCTGTTTTTTCTGTTGGATGACGGGAGGGATAAAGATGCCGCCCTGTTATTTTGTCTGGTGGCAATAGTCTTTATTTTGGTGAAAAACGCTTTGGTAGCGGGGCTTTCACGTTTTCAAAACCATTTTCTGATGTCTCTTTACCGTCGGCTCAGCTTTTCTCTCTTTACTTCTTACTATCAACGGGGATTATTGTTTATACGCAGCAGGGGGAGTATCCGGCTGGGATATGAGGTAAATTATATTTGTTATGCTTTTTCTTTAAATCTTCTTTCCCCCTTGCTTCGCATGACAGGAGAACTGCTGCTTATTTTATGGGTGACGGCAGCTTTGTTGGTTTACGCTCCGTTGACGGTACTGATGCTGTATATTGCCTTTCTGCCTTTTATGTTGATTTACGGATGGGGGATCAGGAAACCGATGCGCCGTTATGGTGAGCAGGAGCAGCAGGCTCGTCGTGAGCAGTCCCGGCTGGTCACGGAAACGATGAAAGGGTATGCCGAATTGGAACTGAATGCGGCGTTTCCTTTTTTCAGCAGGCATTCGCCGAGAGGATAAGGAAAATCAGTGAGAGTCGTTTGAAACTGGAAATGATACAGCACCTTCCTTTTTGCCTTTCCGAAATGGCAGTTATATCGGGACTGACCTTGCTCACCGTTTTCGGAACAGGGGATATCAAAGCGTTGGTAGGTGTCTTTGCTGTGGCGGCTTTCCGGCTGTTACCCGCTTTGCGCGGCATCTTAGGTGGTTGGACACAAGTACAGAATGCGGTCTATTCTCTGCGGATTATAGAGGAAGGGTTGGGGGATAAGGGGATAGAAGCAGTTTCTCCATCATGGGGGCAGGAAGCGTTTTCTTTTCAAAAAGAGATACGGATAGAACACCTCACCTATGCTTATCCTGAAAGTAAAGAGGTTCTAAAGGATTTTTGTTGTACTATTCGTAAAGGGGAATATGTAGGTATCTGTGGTGAGAGTGGCGTGGGTAAGTCTACCTTGTTTTATCTGCTTTTGGGATTTATCACTCCGGATAAAGGCGCTATTCGGATAGATGGCAGGCCGCTTGTCGATGTGCCGAGGCAGGAATGGCATCGCAAGGTGGGATATGTGCAACAGGAAGTGTTTGTGCTGGATGGGACCTTGGCGGAAAATATTGCTTTGGGATGCCGGTTTATAGATAAGGAATGGGTAGCGGAGATAGTGAGGCAGGTGAGATTGGATGCTTGGGTGGATGAATTGCCGCAAGGAATGGATACTCCTTTGGGTGAAGGGGGAGGAAGGCTTTCGGGAGGTCAGAAACAACGGGTAGGCATAGCCCGTGCTTTGTATAAGAAAGCGGAGGTACTTCTACTGGATGAGGCTACTTCTGCATTGGATAATGAGGCTGAACGGGCTGTCAATGAAATGCTTCTCAGTCTGATGAAGGAGTGTAGGGGGCTGACTATTCTTACGATAGCCCATCGGGAAAGCTCATTGGCATATTGTCATCGTGTAATCAGATTAAATGGAAAAGACAATGGATCAAATTTATAAAATAGGTGGCCACTGCTTCGCATTGCCGGACGAAAGGTTGATGGAGGTGGTGGATGGTATCAGCGGTTTCAAGCCTTTTATTTGGCAACCGGATCTGGTTTTGGTAAAAGATGTATATGAGGGTGCTTGGTTGCCGGATTTTACTGTTTGGGAGGGAAACGGTTGGGATTTTCCGGCTTTTCAGAGAAAGTCCTATGGGTTCGGATATGAAGATGTAACCGGTACTTTCGGTGTGAGTGGGGATAGTTTTTTGTTGGAACTGGCTCCGCAGGGAGAACCGTCGCTTTATCTCCGGACGATGGGTGAAACTGGGAAAGGTATCTGTTTATATGGTCATTATTCTCCCCGTCTTTTAAGATTTGCCTTATGGATGGGGTATGGCCTGATGACGGTACGGAAAGATACGGTTGCCTTGCATGGCAGTTGTATTGTTTATAAGGGGAAAGCGGTTCTTTTTTTAGGTGAAAGCGGAACCGGCAAAAGTACCCATACTCGTTTGTGGAGGGAAAATATAGCAGGAAGTAAGTTGCTAAATGATGACAGTCCCATTGTGCGTTATGAAGAGGGGGGCGTGTGGGTATATGGCAGCCCGTGGAGTGGGAAGACTCCTTGTTATAAGGCGGAATGTTATCCGTTGGCCGGATGTGTACGTTTGTCACAAGCACCGTATAATAAGATACGGAGATTGAACACTTTGCAGGCTTATGCAGCTTTGCATCCGTCTGCTCCTCCTGCATTTGCATACGAGGAGGAATTATACAGTGGGGTTTGTAGTCTGTTGGAAAAGATGGTTTCATCCATTCCTGTTTATCATCTGGAGTGTTTGCCCGATGAGGAGGCGGTGAAATTAGTATGTCGTACTTTATATGGAGATGGGTATGAAGCGGATAGCGAATGAATGTTTCTTTGCGTGGGTGGAGTCGGAAATCAAAAGTGGCAGGAGTGTGAAGTTCCGGGTGAAAGGCAATTCCATGATGCCTTTACTGAGAAATGGGAAGGATGAAGTGGTGGTGGGGCCGTATGATAAGGAGGAGTTAAAACTTTTTGATGTCATTCTGTTCCGGCAGACAGACCGGTATGTATTGCATCGGATTATTCAAAAAAAGAGGCAGTCGTTATTTGATGCAGGGAGATGGCGTTTGTCGTTTTTATGAGGAATGTGAGGACACGGATATCATCGGGGTGGTGAGAAGGGTATGCAGACCTTCCGGAAAGAAGATTGAAACAGATTCCGCCTGTTGGCGGTTGGAAAGCCGTTTGTGGTTGGGACTTGGTGGATGCAGAGGAATGGTGTTGCGTGTCCTGAATAGATTGGGTTGTTGGCTCCTTTTTTGACGAAAGCCGTCAGCTTGGAAGGAAATATTATTCATAAAGCAGGTATTTCTCTCTCATCTTTTTGTAGGCTTCCAGTTCATTCTGCCATCCTGCACGGATTTCTTCTTCACTGGCTCCTTTCGTGATTTGTTCCCTTACGGTACGGTTCCCTATCAACAGGTCGAACCATTGTGGGCGGGTAAAGAACTTGTCCGCTTTTCCAAGGTCTTGATAAGCTTGATAATAGGTGATGATGTATTTTAAAGAGAATCCTTTCGGGGCGGTGATATGGCGGAGATTATTGCCATAGCAGTATTGGTTTTTATACATCGGATTCTTATCAAAGCCTTCCAAGGCTTCCGGTCTGAAAGAAAAGGAGGAGATGCGGATATCCGGTGAACCGATTACTTGAAAAGGATAAAGAGTACCTCTGCCCACACTGATGGCTGTACCTTCAAACGGGCAGAGTGAAGGATATAAGGCAATTGCTTGGTCGTTGGGCAGGTTGGGAGAGGGCTTTACCGGAAGCGAATAGGGTTGTCCGTGTTTCCAACCTTCTACGGGGATAACGGTCAACGCGCATTTTTTGCCATTGGATAACCAGCCTTCACCATTGATCATTTGAGCCAACTCGCCTACAGTGCAACCGTGTAAAATAGGTATGGGATGCATGCCCACGAAACTTTTCTGATTTTTCTGTCGCACAGGACCGTCCACATAATCGCAAGGATTGGGACGGTCTGTGATGACCAGTTGTTTCCGGTTCTCGGCACAAGCTTCCATTATATACTGCATGGTGCTGATATAGGTATAGAAACGGGCGCCTACATCCTGAATGTCAAACACAATCAGGTCTATATCCTGTAGCTGTGCCGCAGCCGGTCTTTTTTATTTTTACCGTAAAGGGACAGGATGGGTACTCCTGTACGGGTATCTTTTCCGTTCTTGATGGTTTCTCCGGCATCGGCGTCACCCCGGAAGCCGTGTTCGGGAGCGAATACCTTTTTATTTGTATATGCGCTGCCAGCAGGGTGTCCAACAGATGAGTTTCTCCTACCCTGGAGGTTTGGTTTACAACCAATGCTACACGCTTCCCTTTTAATATAGGTAAGAGGTGGTCCATCTGTTCGGCTCCGGTAATAACTTTTTGCGCGGTCACGGCGTTGAAAGTAAACAAGAGGCAGCATAGGAAAATGTATTTTGTTTTCATGATATGTGGTGATTATTTTGTAATATTGCACAAAAATAAGAATTTAATTGAGAATGGACGCACTTGCTATCATTAATAAATATTATCCTGAAGATAATGAACTGAAACATATCCTGCTGACGCATAGCCGTTCGGTGGCCGATAAAGCGTTATGGATTGCCGGCAAGCATCCGGAATTGAATCTGGACAAGCAATTTTTGGAAGAAGCGGCAATGCTGCACGATATCGGTATTTTTATGACAGATGCTGATGGTATTTGTTGTTTCGGATCTTATTCTTATATTTGTCATGGATATTTGGGGGCTGATCTGATGCGGAAAGAAGGATTCCCGCGCCATGCGTTGGTCTGTGAGAGACATACGGGGGCAGGTATATCTTTGCAAAGTATTATTGACCAGCAATTGCCCGTTCCTCATCGGGATATGGTTCCGGTATCACTGGAGGAACAGGTTATCTGCTTTGCCGACAAGTTTTTTTCAAAGACACATCTGGACAAGGAAAAAAGCGTGGAGAAGGCGTTAAAGAGTATTTCACGTTATGGGGAAGATGGGATAATCCGTTTTAACCATTGGTGCGAATGTTTCTTGTAAGCCTTAAAATAAATTAAATATCCGCTAAATAGTTCATTATTGGCGGATAATGCTTAATTTTGCCCCTCAAAAGCGTAAATGATTTGTGAATGACGCCACTAAAACGACATAGATTTATAACATTCCTACTACTATTTGCATGCCTGTTGCTTTCTTTAAGTACGGGTGCTCAACGCAGAAAGCGGAATTCTGCATCCGGCAATGATTCCCTGAAAGTAGATAGTACTTTGGTAGATACGTTGTCTATTGATACGGTTGCACCTAAAAAGAAGCAGCCGTTGGATGCGCCTGTTATTTATGAAGCAAATGACTCTATCGTATTCACTGAGGGCGGATATGCCCATCTGTATGGTGACGGTAAGGTGAACTATGAGAAAATTGAATTGACCTCTGCTGTGATTACAATGAACATGGATAGCAGTACGGTGTATGCCCGTGGTGTTCCCGACTCGGTTGGCGTGGAAAAAGGTACTCCTATCTTTAAAGATGGCGAGACTCCGTACGAGTCAAAAATCATGCGTTATAACTTCAAGTCGAAGAAAGGTTTCATCAATAATATTGTAACTCAGCAAGGTGAAGGGTATGTAACCAGTGAAGAATCAAAGAAAGGTTCCAATGATGAGCTTTATCTGCGTCACGGACGATACACTACGTGTGATAATCACGAACATCCTCACTTTTATCTGAAGCTTTCTATGGCGAAAGTACGTCCCAAGAAGAATGTAGTATTTGGTCCTGCCCAGTTGGTGGTAGAGGATGTGCCGTTGCCTCTTGCTATTCCTTTGGTTTTCCCGTTCAATAGCAGTTATTCGTCAGGATTCATTATGCCTACATACGGTGATGAAATGAATCGTGGTTTCTATTTACGTTGATGGTGGATATTATTTTGTCTATCAGTGATCGTATGGATTTGAAAGTAGCTGGGTGAGATTTTTACTAAAGGGACTCATGGGGACTTTCCACGCAGTCCAATTATAATAAAAGGTACAGATATAGTGGTAATTTCAATGCCAGTTATTTGGTAACGAAGACAGGTGAGAAGAATATGCCGGACTATATGGTTACAAAAGACTTCAGAATTGCATGGAGCCACAGACAGGATGCCAAGGCCAGTCCCAACAGTTCTTTTTCGGCTAATGTGAACTTTGCAACCAGTAGTTATGACCAGCGTAACCTGAGTAGTTTGTATAATCCGCAGCAATATTCAAATAATACCAAGACGTCTAGTGTGAGTTATTCGCGTAACTTTCCCGAGATAGGATTGAATTTGTCCAGTACATTCAATATTTCTCAGAATACACGGGACTCTTCTATCAGCGTGACGTTGCCGGACTTGAATATTTCATTGAACCGTATTTATCCGTTCAAGCGTAAGAAGGCGGTAGGTGATGAACGTTGGTACGAAAAAATCTCACTTCAGTATACCGGTCAGGTGACGAACTCTATTAATACCAAGGATAATCTGATTCTGAAGCAAGGATTGAATAAATGGACCAATGGTATGCAGCACAAAATTCCTATCAGTGCTACATTTACCTTATTCAAATATATCAATATCGTGCCTTCTTTTAACTATACCGAGCGTTGGTATATGCGCAAGGTAGAGCAGAGTTATGATCCGTCGGCACCTAATAATGTGCGGAGAGATACAATCAACGGTTTCAACCGTGTGTATAACTATGATTTGAGTTTGCAGGTGAATACCAAGATGTATGGTTTCTACAAACCGTGGAAGAAATTGTTTGGTGACAAGATTGAAATGATCCGTCACGTCTTTACTCCTTCGGTTAGCATGAGTTATGCGCCGGATTTCAGTACGTCTAGGTATGGATATGTGGGAACGTATACTTATACTGATACGGATGGAGAGGTACGTACTCAGACTTATAATCCATATGAAGGTTTGCCTTACTCCTTCTCACCCAGTGGTAAATCCGAGAATTTTACTTTCTCTATAGACAATAATGTGGAAATGAAAGTGAAATCCGATGCGGATACTACCGGAGTGAAGAAAATCAGCTTGATTGACCAGTTGGGGGCCAGCATTTCTTATAATGCAGCAGCTAAAGAGAAGCCGTGGGGAAACTTGAGTATGAATCTGCGTTTGAAACTGACCAAGAGCTATACTTTTAATATGAACGCCCAGTTTGCTACTTATGCTTATGAGTTTGATAAAGATGGTAAGGTAGTGGAAGGTAATCGTACAGAATGGTCATACGGACGTTTCGGTCGTTTTCAGGGGTATAGCGGTTCTTTTTCGTATACATTGAATAATGATTCGTGGAAAAAATGGTTTGGCCCGAAAGATGAAAAGGACAGTAAAGGGGATAAAGACAAGAAGAATGAAAATCTGGATGAGTACAGTGATGATGACAATGAAAACAAGGAGGAAGAAGATAATTCCGGCTTGAGAAAGACAGAGAAGGCGGCTATAGATCCGGATGGCTATATGGCTTTCAAGATGCCATGGTCATTGAGTTTGAGTTATAGTTATAGTATTCGTGAGGACAGAAGTAAGCAGATTAATATTAAGACGATGCGTTATCCTTATTCAATAACCCATTCATTGAATGTTTCCGGTAATGTGAAATTGGGTAGCCGCTGGAATGTGAATTATTCTTCAGGATATGACTTTAATACGAAAGAGATGTCAATGACAACGGTCAATATCAGCCGTGACCTGCACTGTTTCAATATGAGTTGTGGCTTGGTATTTGGTCCCTTTACTTCCTATAACTTCAGTATTCGTGCTAACTCCAGTATGTTGACCGATGCTTTGAAATGGGACCAGCGAAGCAATACGGGTAGTGCAGTGAATTGGTACTAGGAGAAACTGAGAATAAAAAATAAGAAATGGTTGCATGTTGTTATCGGCAACCATTTCTCATTTTTTTTATTCTGGTCTTTAATTTATGTCTACCATTCAATGGGTGTTTGCCCGTGTGCTTGCAAGTATTCGTTGGTGCGGCTGAAGTGCTTGTTGCCAAAGAAACCATTATAGGCTGACAGGGGTGACGGATGTGCGGAAGCCAGTACCAGGTGTTTGTTGCGGTCTATGAAGGCTCCTTTTTTCTGTGCATAAGATCCCCATAAGATGAATACAATATTTTCACGTTGTTCTGCCAGTATACGGATGGCGGCATCTGTAAATTCCTCCCAGCCCCGTCGTTGATGAGAGCCTGCTTGATGGGCACGGACTGTCAGTGTGGCATTGAGTAATAATACTCCTTGATTCGCCCAGCGGGTCAGATTGCCTGAAGTGGGGATGGGAGCACCCAAATCGCTTTGTATTTCTTTGAAAATATTTTGTAGGGAAGGGGGAAAAGGTACTCCGTCATTAACGGAAAAGCAGAGTCCGTGCGCCTGGCCGGGACCATGGTAGGGGTCTTGGCCGATAATGACGACTTTCACTTTATTAAACGGGCACAGATTGAAGGCGTTGAATATAAATCTACCCGGTGGGTAAATAGTGGTAGTCTGGTATTCGCTTCTTACAAACTCTGTGAGTTTGATAAAGTAATCTTTTTCAAATTCGGGTGCCAGATGTTGTTTCCAGCTTTCTTCTATTTGTACGTTCATAGGCTTTCTTTTTATTAAAAATGTGCGTTAAAGATAGGGGTTATTTGTAAAAATGACAAATAAAAAGAGGATGACTTTTGTATCACCCTCTTCTTCGATTGCTGATAGATTATAATCAAATAAGTTGCATACCCAATTGAGCGCATTCTTTTCTCATATCTTCGGGCCATATACTGGCTTGGATTTCACCTATATGGGCTTTCTGTAAATAAAGCATACAGAGTCGTGATTGTCCTATACCACCGCCGATACATAAAGGCAGAGTTTCATCCAACAAGCGTTTGTGGAAGTACAATTCTTTACGCTTTTCCTGTCCGCTGAGTGTCAGTTGGCGGAGTAACGCTTCTTTGTCTACACGGATACCCATAGAGGAAAGCTCAACAGAACGGTCTAATATTTTATCCCAAACCAACAAGTCACCATTCAGACCGGGGAGTCCGGTTTCCGGATTAATTGTGGTGTAGTCATCATAGTCAGGTGCACGCAGATCATGTTCTTTACCGTCACTCAGTTTACATCCTATACCTATAATAAATACAGCACCATATTTTTGCGCAATAGCATGTTCGCGTTCTTTCGGAGTTTTGTCGGGATACATTTGGCAAAGCTCTTCTGAGTGGATGAAATGAATGTCATGTGGCAGGAAGGGTTTGATCTGCGGATACATTTCGCATACCATATATTCTGTGCGGCGCATGGCTGCATAAATACGGGTTACTATTTGTTTCAGGAAATCAACTGTGCGTTGTTCTTTGGTAATTACACGCTCCCAGTCCCACTGGTCTACATATAGTGAGTGGAGATTACCTAATTCCTCATCAGCTCGGATGGCGTTCATGTCGGTATAGATGCCATAACCCGGTTCTATATTGTAATCGGCCAAAGTCAGCCTTTTCCATTTTGCCAATGAATGGACAACTTCGGCCTGTGCGTCTCCCAAGTCTTTAATAGGGAAAGATACCGGCCGTTCGGTTCCGCTCAAGTCATCATTGATACCCATTCCCTTCAATACAAATAGCGGGGCGGTGACACGGCGCAGACGTAATTCTGACGACAAGTTCTGTTGAAAGAACTCTTTTATTTGCTTAATGCCTAACTCTGTTTGTTTTAAATCAAGCAAGGCTTTATAGTTAGCTGGTTTAATTAGGTAACTCATTGTAAAATAGATCTAATTGTTTTAATTGCTTGCAAATATAGAAATTATTTGTGATATTGTTATATATTTGGGTAAAAATATAATCAAATTGATTGTTTTGTTCTTAAATTAATGTGCAAAATATTATTTTGATAGATAAATATCTCAAATTATTAGGAGAAAGACAATATATTTTGTACTTTTGCACGTCCAAGTTTCAGACGCACCCGTAGTTCAATGGATAGAATACCGGATTCCGGTTCCGACGATATGAGTTCGATTCTCATCGGGTGTACAATTCAGTAACCTCTTTGCAAAGAATTGCAAGGAGGTTTTCTTGTTATATCTTCTCCGTATGAACTTTTTCTTTTTGAGTTATTCCCTTATGTAACTTTTAAAATATGCCTTAATATTTAGTTTATTCTAAAAACAAACACTAATAAAGGATATAGTTCCTTTATTCCTTG
>ENA-OQJB01000530-OQJB01000530.1-human-gut-metagenome-genome-assembly--contig:-NODE-530-length-18073-cov-3.193636_pt1 | contig 18073 bp, 16 predicted proteins | sample MGYA00242599_ERZ504765 | MGnify/ENA primary metagenome ERZ504765 (study PRJEB26092, sample SAMD00036354) | human gut metagenome | host: Homo sapiens | study: EMG produced TPA metagenomics assembly of...
GAAGTTCTCCTTGTCTTTGAGCAGCATATACAGAGAGGTCAGCCTTTCGTTGATACCTTCAAAGTCCGGCTCCATCTCTTTGACATGTTCAAAGGCCAGCTTGGCATAGCTCAGTTGTCCTATCTCCATGCTACACATGCCTATTTCGTGCCAGGTATCCGCATAGGGGGCATACTCTAAGGCTTTGGCCCATTTTTTCACACCTTTCTCATACTCACCTTCTTCCATGTAGATGCGCCCTCAATCAGATACGGGTCTATCTCTTCGGGTGCCAAGTCGTATGCTTTTTACAATATTGGTGGGCTTTGCGCTTTTTTCCCATCTTGTGCAGGCATAGGGCCGCATTGGCATAAAGGGAGGGCAAGGCGAAGTCATGGCTGTCTTCGGCCGTTATGGCTTTTTCCAGATAGTCGTATCCTTCTTTCCACTCTCCTTTGGAGGTTTTGTTCAGGCCGATGAAGGTGTTGATGAAACCGTGGGAGACGAGATGGAACTTTTCGGCTTGCAGGTAGTTTTCCATGGCACTTTCCTCATTTCCCAATTGGAAGAAGGAATGTCCTTTCATCAGGTAGGCATCGGCAAACTCGTCATCGGCCACCGTGGCATAGTCGCATGCTTCGATTGCTTTGTCGAACATCTGCTGGTCAAAGTAGCAACGGGCCAGTCCAAACCAGTAAGGAGCCGAATACGGATTCTTGTCAATCAGCTTATTGAAGAAGAAGGTGGCTTTTTCAAACAGTCCCTGGGCATAGTAACAATCGCCGGTGACGGCAAGGTAGGCTTCTTCTTCGGCATATTTTTCGAGTCCGCGCGTCAGCCATGTCAATGCTTTTTCCGGGAATCCCATGTCTATGTACATATAGGATACATCAACGATATTGGCCAGGTCGTCCTTATCGTCTATGCTGTCGAGTATCGCTTCTGCTTCTTCTTCTTTGCCTTCGCCCAACAGTAGGTTGGCTTTCAGCACTTTCACTTCGGAAGATTCTTCGGCAATCCGTTCCAATATATCTTTGGCTTGCTCTTTATGCTGGGTGTCGAGGAACAAGTATGCCTGTTCCACCAGCAGAGCCGTATTATCCGGATGTATTCCCAAGCCATACTCTACGACCTCGGTAGCCATGGCATATTTATGATGCACGGCATACCAGTCTGCGAGGTCGGCTAAGTCGTCTGCGTCCAGATAGATGGTTCTGTTCTCTGCTTTGGCTGCTTCATATTGTTCTGCCATTTCTTGCAGTTCTTTGTCTCTTCCGGACAGCAGGTTTTTTTTACTCATATTCTTATTTATTGATTTTACCCCAAACGTCTTTCAGACCTACAGTACGGTTGAATACCATTTTTTCTGGCGTAGAATCTTTGTCAACATTAAAATAACCGATACGTTGGAACTGCAGGTAGGAGAGGGGCTGCATGCCGGCAGCGTACTTCTCGATGTAGCAGCAGGGCAGCACATTCAGGGAGTCGGGGTTGATCATTTCTTTCATGGCTGTCAGTGCGTCGCAGTTCTTCGCTTCGCGGATGGCGGCAAGCTCGTCGCGCGGGTTCTCCACTTTCCACAGACGGTCGTAGAGACGTACTTCTGCTTCGAGGCAGTGGGCACAACTTACCCAATGGATGGTGCCTTTCACCTTACGGTTGGCTCCGGGCAGACCGCTCTTGGTATCAGGGTCATATTCGCAATATACTTCGGTGATTTCACCGGCGTCGTTCTTCTTGCAGCCGGTACACTTCACGATGTACGCGTTCTTCAGACGTACCTCTTGTCCCGGTGTCATGCGGAAGTATTTCTTTGGGGCATCTTCCATGAAGTCGTCGCGCTCCATCCAAAGTTCGCGGCTGAATTCGATGACGTGGTTGCCTTCTTCGGGATGTTCGGGGTTGTTGACGGCTTCCATCTCTTCCACTTGTCCTTCGGGATAGTTGGTGATGATGAGCTTCACGGGGGTTCAGTACGGCAGATACGCGGGTGGCGCGGTCGTTCAGGTCCTCGCGCACGGCGCTTTCCAGCAGGGCGAATTCATTAAGCGCATCGTAGGTTGTATATCCTATTTTGTCGATGAACTTATGAATGGACTCCGGAGAGTATCCCCTACGGCGGAAACCGCAGATAGTCGGCATACGGGGGTCGTCCCAACCGTTTACCAAGCCTTCCTTGACTAGAGTCAGCAGGTTGCGCTTGCTCATCAGCGTATAGCTGAGGTTCAGTTTGTTGAACTCATACTGATGGGGGCGGTTATCGTCGAGGTCTTTGCCTTCCTTCACCCAGTCCACGAAGAGATCGTAGAGTGGACGGTGGGGCACAAACTCCAGTGTGCAGAGCGAGTGTGTCACGCCTTCGAAGAAGTCGCTTTGCCCGTGGGCGAAGTCGTACATCGGATAAGCCTTCCAAGTGGTGCCCGTGCGATGGTGCGGATGCTTCACTACGCGGTAGATGATAGGGTCGCGGAAGTGCATGTTGGGGCTTGCCATGTCTATCTTGGCACGGAGCACCATGGCACCTTCCTCAATCTCGCCGCTGTTCATCTTCTGGAACAAATCCAGTGTTTCTTCGATAGGACGGTTGCGGTAGGGACTTTCCACACCGGGCTGGGTGGGAGTTCCTTTCTGGGCGGCAATCCGCTCGGAAGTCTGTTCGTCGATGTATGCCTTGCCCTCTTTGATGAGGCGGATAGCGAAGTCCCACAATTGCTGGAAATAGTCGGAAGCGTAATATTCGTTACCCCATTTGTAGCCCAGCCACTGGATGTCTTCCTTGATGGCTTCTACATATTCCACATCTTCCTTGGTGGGGTTGGTGTCATCGAAACGCAGGTTGCAGACACCGCCGTGTGCGGCGGCAATACCGAAATCAAGGCAGATGGCCTTGGCGTGTCCGATGTGGAGGTAACCGTTCGGTTCGGGCGGGAAGCGTGTTTGTACTTTTCCCCCGTTTTTACTCTTTCAAATCGTTTTCTACTATTTGCTCAATGAAGTTCAAGCTCTTTTTTTCGTCTTGTTTCTTCGCTCTTTATTTCTGCCATAATGTTACTATTTTCGTATCGTGGGGACAAAGATAGGGTAAAAAAATGAAGAATGAAGAATGAAGAATGAAGATTTATTCGTTATGTACCGGGATATATCCGCTCTCTTTGATGATTTTCTGTCCTGCGGCAGACAAAATGAAATCGAGCAGAGGGGCTATGACCGAAGCGTTTTTCCGGTTATAATAATAGTATAGCGGGCGTACTATCGGATAAGTCTTATTGATGGCATTCTCCAGCGTGGGAGCGGCATAATGTTGCCCGTCGTATGAAACGGCGAGCGTCTTGATACGCGGCGATACATAGGCTAGACCCACATATCCGATGGCTCCGCGAGTTTGGCTGACGGATTGGATAATGGCTCCCGTGGCAGGCATGGAGAGACTGCTGCTCATGTAGTTCTTGTTTTTCAGTACGCTTTCCTTGAAGAACTCGTAGGTACCGGAGGAAGTCTCGCGGGAGTAGACTACGATTTTGCGGTCGTCTCCGCCCACTTGCTGCCAGTTGGTGATTTTGCCCCGGAAGATATCTTCCAGTTGTTGGCGGGTCAGTTGTGTCACCGGGTTAGAGGGGTGGACCACTACGGCAAGGGCATCGTAGGCGATGGGTACTTCCGCCAGGTCTTCTCCGGCAGCTTTGGCTTTCATCTTTTCGCTGAACTTGATGGCGCGGGAAGCCATGGCGATGTCCGTGGTCTGGTCCAGCAGGGCTGAAATACCGACACCGGTTCCGCCGCCGGTCACGGTGACACGGGCAGAGGGGTTCAGGGTCATAAAGCGTTCGGCGGTCTGCTGCGCTATGGGGAGCACGGTATCGCTGCCTTTGATGCGTTGCGCCTGCATGCCAGTGGTGGCAGCTGCCAGGGCGAGGAGTAGGAGTAATTTTCTTGTCTTCATAAAACACATGGTGCAAATAGGGTAAACACATGATGCAAATTAAGGTAATGGATATTACAAATGTGTTACATGGAATGTGCTTTGAGTCGTTGTAATAGTTTTGTAACACCTTTGAAACATTTCTTTCAAACGTTAGTCACACTGCCTTAACATCCGGCTCGTTCCTTTGCATACAGAAATCAATAGGCAACATGAAAAAGATTTTTGAGAAGATTGTAGAAGGTATACTGGCTTGTAGCGGCTTTGTGACGAGTCTTACCATCGTACTTATCGTCGTGTTCCTCTTTTCCGAAGCGCTGGGCTTGTTCAGCAGCAAGGTGATAGAAGAAGGGTATGTATTGGCCTTGAATAAGGAGAACCGGGTGAGCGAACTGACTCCGGCACAGATAAAGGATGTCTTTGATGAAGAGCTGACAAACTGGAACGAAGTGGGGGGGGAGGACCTTCCTATCCGCCTTTTCCGTTTGGAGGACATCACACAGTATTATACGGAAGAGCAGTTGGGCGCTTCCTACGAAAATGCAGGTGCTTGCATTACGGAGCTGGTGGAGCGTACGCCTGGCATTATAGCCTTCGTACCGCAGCAGTTCATCGTCCGTCCGGACTCGGTGCATCTGCTGAAAGACAACACCATCTCGGTGAAGGACGTCTTTGCCGGTGCTGAATGGTTTCCCACGGCAACACCTGCTGCGCAGTTCGGCTTTTTGCCGCTCATTACGGGGACGCTGTGGGTCAGTCTGTTTGCCATCCTCTTTGCATTGCCGTTTGGTCTGTCGGTGGCAATCTATATGTCGGAGGTAGCCAATTCCCGGGTAAGGAATCTGCTGAAGCCCATCATTGAGTTGCTGAGTGGCATACCGTCGGTGGTCTACGGCTTTTTCGGCTTAATTGTCATTGTGCCGTTTTTGCAGCAGGTGTTCAACTTGCCGGTAGGCGAGAGCGGGCTGGCGGGCAGTATTGTGCTTGCCATTATGGCGTTGCCCACCATCATAACGGTGACAGAAGACGCGATGAGGAATTGTCCCCGCGCCATGCGCGAAGCCAGCTTGGCACTGGGAGCATCGCAATGGCAAACTATATATAAGGTGGTGATTCCTTACTCCATTTCGGGCATCACCTCCGGGGTGGTGTTAGGCATCGGCCGTGCGGTGGGCGAGACGATGGCTGTGCTGATGGTGACAGGCAACGCCGCCGTCATTCCCCATACCATCTTGGAACCGCTGCGCACCATTCCGGCAACGATTGCCGCCGAACTGGGCGAGGCGCCTGCCGGCGGACCTCACTACGAAGCATTGTTCCTGCTGGGTGTTGTGCTGTTCTTCATCAGTTTATTGATAAACTTCACGGTGGAAGCAGTTTCGCCAAGACGAAAATAAAAGAAGGTAGATATGGTCAATAGAAAGCATCTTTCGCAAAACGTGGCATTTGGCTTGTTCCGTCTGTTGAGCCTGAGTGTGGTGGGGATTCTTTTTGCAATCCTCGGTTTCATTATATATAAAGGTATAGGAGTCATCGATTGGGAGTTCCTCACTACAGCTCCTACCAACGGTATGACTGCCGGCGGAATCCTTCCTGCCATTGTAGGTACGTTCTGTTTGATGGCGGGTAGTGCCTTGTTTGCTTTTCCGGTGGGAGTGATGAGCGGCATTTATATGAATGAGTATGTGCCGAAAGGCTGGGTAGTACGCTTCATACGGATGATGACGAATAATCTGAGCGGCATCCCTTCCATCGTGTTCGGTCTGTTCGGCATGGCACTGTTCGTCAACTATATGGATTTTGGAGACAGCATCCTGGCAGGTTCGTTGACACTGGGCTTGCTGAGTCTGCCTTTGGTTATCCGCACCACGGAAGAAGCACTGAAAGCCATCCCCGACAGCATGCGCGAAGGAAGCCGCGCGTTGGGAGCCACCAAGCTCCAGACCATCTGGCATGTCATCCTGCCGATGGGAATGCCCAATATCATCACCGGACTGATTCTGGCGCTGGGGCGCGTTTCGGGCGAGACGGCACCCATCCTTTTCACCTGTGCCGCCTACTTCCTGCCGCAACTGCCGACCGGTATCTTCGACCAGTGCATGGCGCTTCCTTATCACCTCTATGTCATCTCTACCAGCGGTACGGATATGGAAGCGCAGCTTCCCATCGCTTATGGCACAGCATTGGTGCTGATACTGATTATCCTCCTGGTGAATCTGTTGGCAAACGCCCTGCGGAAATACTTTGAGAAGAAGATTAAGACGAATTGAAAACATATACAATAGGTATGAAGAACAAGATAGAAACCCGTGACGTGAACTTCTGGTATGGCGATTTCCATGCCCTGAAAGGCATCAGCATGGACATTGAGGAGAAGTCTGTGATAGCCTTCATCGGCCCCTCGGGCTGTGGAAAGTCTACCTTCCTGCGCCTGCTGAACCGCATGAACGATTTGATTCCCGACACCCGTCTGACCGGCGAGATACGCATTGACGGACAAGACATCTATGGAAAAGGAGTGCAAGTGGACGAACTCCGCAAGAACGTGGGCATGGTGTTCCAGCGGCCCAATCCTTTCCCAAAAAGCATCTTCGAGAACGTTGCCTACGGACTCCGTGTGAATGGCATCACCGATAACGCCTTCATCCGTCAGCGGGTGGAAGAAACTCTGAAAGGCGCCGCCCTTTGGGACGAGGTGAAGGACAAGCTGAAAGTCTCTGCCTACGCCCTCTCCGGCGGTCAGCAGCAACGTCTCTGCATAGCCCGTGCCATGGCGGTGTCTCCTTCAGTCCTGCTGATGGATGAGCCGGCATCCGCCCTCGACCCCATCTCCACTGCCAAGGTGGAAGAGCTTATCCACGAGTTGAAGAAGCAGTACACTATCGTCATCGTCACCCACAACATGCAACAGGCAGCACGTGTCAGTGATAATACGGCTTTCTTCTATATGGGGCAGATGGTGGAGTTTGGAGATACCCGGAAGATATTTACGAATCCCGATAAGGTGGAGACGCAGAACTACATCACGGGACGCTTCGGGTAGCGGATTGTTCCATACAAGCAAAAATAAGTTGTACAAAAGTAATCTTAAAATAGAAACATTATGGTGAAGTTTATCGAATCTGAACTCGTCTTGCTGAAAAAGGAAATAGACGAAATGTGGACCCTGGTATATAATCAGCTCGACCGTGCAGGTGATGCCGTGCTTACGCTGGACCGGGAACTGGCCCAGCAGGTATTGGTGCGCGAACGTCGCGTCAATGCTTTCGAACTGAAAATAGACAGCGACGTGGAAGACATCATTGCCCTTTACAACCCCGTTGCCATCGACCTGCGCTTTGTGCTTGCCATGCTCAAAATCAATACGAACCTGGAGCGTCTGGGCGACTTTGCAGAAGGCATCGCCCGCTTTGCCCTCAACTGCCATGAACCGGCATTGGATACTGAGCTGGTCAAGCAACTCCGTCTCGAAGAGATGATAGCCCAGGTGCTCTCCATGCTCGAGCTTGCCAAGCAGGCACTTCAGGAGGAGAGCCAAGAATTGGCTACCGCTGTGTTTGCAAAGGACAATATGCTGGACGAAATCAATGCGGAGGCCACTGCCATTCTTGCCGACTACATCAGCCGGCATCCGGAGAGTGCACTCTCTTGTCTGAATCTGGTGAGCGTGTTCCGCAAATTGGAGCGCTCCGGCGACCACATCACGAATATTGCCGAAGAAATAGTGTTCTTTATCGACGCAAAAGTGTTAAAACATAGCGGGCAGACAGACGAACACTACTTAAATGATAAGAAATAAACAAAATTTTAGGATAATTTCAGTGTTTCATGGAAAATAGCCTTATATTTGTCCATTGAAAACGATTGCAGGTGTAGAAAAATGCTTTGAAATGATAATAAACTTAAATGATTTTTCAAAAAGATGTTATAAGACATGTTTTTTAATTTGGTTAGTATCACGAAAAGCGCCTATATTTGCATCGTTATCCTGAAAACAATCTTTTTACCTTAAAAAAAAACTAATACCTATTGAAAACTGAAAAAGGAGGCTTTGTGAAAAGCTTCCTTTTTTTTGTACCTATACGAAGGGCTTTTTGTATCTTTGCGCATATTAATAATAAATCGCGTATAACCTAAAAGTATATAGAACCATGTTTTCCGGAATAGTAGAAGAATGTGCCACATTGGTGGCGATGGTCAAAGACCAGGAGAATGTACATTTTACTTTCAAGTGTTCATTCGTCAGTGAATTAAAAATAGACCAGAGTGTGTCTCACAACGGTGTTTGCCTGACGGTAGTCAGTCTGACAGATGATACCTATACCGTGACGGCCATGAAGGAAACGCTGGACCGTTCCAATCTTGGCTTGTTGCAGGTGGGAGATGAAGTGAATGTGGAGCGTAGTATGATGATGAACGGCCGGCTGGATGGCCATATCGTTCAAGGACATGTGGACCAGACTGCCACTTGCATCGATATAAAGGATGCGGAAGGAAGCTATTACTTTACTTTCCGGTATGCTTTTGACAAGGAGATGGCAAAGCGCGGCTACATCACGGTAGACAAAGGCTCGGTAACGGTCAATGGTGTCAGCCTGACCGTGTGCAATCCCACCGACGATACTTTCCAGGTGGCCATTATTCCTTACACCTTTGAGCATACCAATTTCCATGCTTTCAAAGTGGGCAGTGTGGTGAATCTGGAGTTCGATATCATTGGTAAGTACATCAGCCGCATGATACAATATAAATAAGGTAACGGCACTATGGACGATTTCCTGCAATTAGTGGCATCCCGTCAGAGTGACCGTGCCTATGATATGACTCGTGCCGTGGAGCCTGAGAAATATCGGTGATTTACTTTTTAGACACAGATGACGCAGATGACGCGGATTTTTTTAATATTCCAATCCGCGTCATCCGCGTCTAAAAAATAATCAAAAAGAAAGCAGATACGGAGTTTCCGGAAAGACTTCCGCGTGCTTACAAATCCTTCAGCAGCACCTTGCTTGCATTCTTGTAGTATTCCTCCCGTGCCTTCAGCAATGCTCCCCATTGGTTGTTGAATTCATTTTCTTTATCAATTTTGAAATCTTCTGAGCCGTGCGTGTCCAGTTTGTCCAGTAGGAGGGCCACATTCATTTTGTTGATATCCATGGAAGGCTGGTAAGCGATGTCTTCACTCTTTTCATCGGTCACCACTTCATGTAGGAGGTTGATTTCCTGCAATTCATAAAGGGTTTCGTGTGTCAGCCGGATGGGAATCTGGCACTCTTCGGATATCTCTTCGGCTGTATAGGGCTGGGCGTCTTGTTCAAAGCGCTTGGCTATGAGAGACATTATCAGGATGGAGATAAAATCGCGGTAGCGCCGGCTGATATTGCGCGCATCCTTGTCGAAGCTGAAGTTCCGGATATTCTGTCCGGCGTAGGTCAGTTCGGCACCGAATAGGCAGATGGTCCAGGATACCTGCAACCATAGCAGAAACATCGGAAGGGCGGCAAAACTACCATAGATGGCATTGTAACGGGAAACCCACAACTGGCTGCTGATGTAAAGGAATTGGAATGCCTGGTGTGCCGTACCTGCCAGAATACCGGATATGAGTGCGTGTTTCAGCTTGACCTTTGTATTCGGCATAAAGACGTACAGTGCTGTAAACATGAACCAGGTCAGCACGAAGGGGATGAGGCGCACCATAAACTTGCCGACGGGAGCCAGCAGGGTAAAGTCTTCGAGGTTCTTCACCATCGTACTCATGAAGATGGAAAGACCACCGGACACCACCAGCAGAATGGGCATCAGCAGAAGCATAGAGAAGTAATCCGTTATTTTGCGGTACATGCTGCGCGCCTTTTTCACCTGCCAGATGCGGTTGAAGGTGATTTCCATATTGTTGATTAGATTCAGGACTGTCCACAGCAACATAATCAGACCCCATCCGATGAATATTCCATCTTGGTCTGAGACAAATACGAATTCACGAATTGCAGGATGACTTCCGTGGTTTCCGTAGGACCGCCGAAACCGTTGACAATCTGGCTTTCCATCAGATTATCGAATCCGAAACCGCGGGCTATGGCAAACAAAATGGCAAGAATAGGCACGATGGCAAGCAGCGTACTGTAAGTCAGCGCCGAGGCTTTGTTTACTATCCGGTCTTTGGTGAAGCGGTTGATGCAAAGATAAATCGTCTTGATGATATTGTATACGGAAAAGGTCGTTCGCGTGACTTCATCTTCCGTAATACGCCAGATGTCGTAGGTGAGGAATTTCCAAAGGGCAGCAATACGCTTGTTCATGCTATTATCTCGATTATCCATTGTCAATAAAAAAGCAGTCAGTCTGTAAGCCGGGTTCTGTTCTTCTGTTTCTGAAAAAGCCTAATTAGGAATTATCCATTCTTCATTATCCATTCTCCATTAAAGAAGTGTCTGTCATTTATCTGAGCCGCATGTCACCATACAAGCTTTAGCGGTCTACCCTCCGACATGGAGCGAGCAACTCTCATAACGTCGGTTTACATGACCTTACAACTCCCAAGACGCACAGCCCTTGTGTCGCCACAAGACTGGTAGGCTCTTACCCCACCTTCTCACCCTTACCGTAGCCCAAGGGCGACGGCGGTTATTTTCTTCTACGTTACTCTACCCTCACGGACAGCTTTCTGTTAGGAAGTGGGACGCTCTGTGTTGCCCGGACTTTCCTCATACGCACGAGGCGCAAGCGACAGACCGACCAACTGCTTTATAGGGTACAAAGATACGGAATATTAATGAAGAATGAAGAATGAAGGATGAAGAATTTGTTGTGCAGTGTGCGGATGCAGTACGGATGAATCCTTCATTCTTCATTCTTTACTCTTAATTATCTTAAAAACATGTATCTATTTCGGAATAAATTCGTAGCTTTGCTATTAGTAATAACCCCCAAATCCTTTTGGCCAATGAAAAAGTTATCCTCTCTTTTTTCTTTATTTCTGTTAATCCCGCTTTTTGCTGTCGCTTCGGAAGTGGGTGACCGTACAATACCTGCAGAAGTGGCGCAACTCGCTGACAGTTTGAAACAAAAGTTTGCACCGGACAAGCGCGTGGCTTTGTTCGATGTGGATTACTCTTTCTCCGGAAAGAATGTGATGTTGCGTGGTGTCACCACTTCGGCAGAGGCAAAGACGGCTTTGCTGGATGGTTTGGCAAAGAAAGGATATGCGGTGATGGATTGTCTGCAAGTGCTTCCGGATGAGGCCGGACTTGAAGGCAAGACGTATGGCATTGTCAATGTGTCTGTGTGCAATCTTCGGGTAGCCCCGGATTTCTCTTCAGAAATGATGACGCAAGGCTTGATGGGTATGCCGGTGCGGGTGTTGCAGCGCGACGGCTGGTACCGTATCCAGACACCGGACAACTACATTGCATGGGTACACCGAGTAGGCATACATCCCGTCACGCGGGAAGAGCTGACCGCTTGGAACAATGCAGAGAAAATAGTGGTGACTTCGCATTATGGCTTTGTCTACTCACAGCCCAGCCAGGCATCGCAGACCGTCTCTGATGTTGCTGCCGGAAACCGCCTGAAGTGGGAGGGGACAAAAGGTGCCTTTTATAAGGTGGCTTATCCCGACGGCCGCCAGGGATATATCTCCAAATCCATCTCTATGCCTGAGAAGAAATGGCGGGCAGCCTTGAAGCAGGACGCAGCCAGCATTATAGCTACGGCGCATAGCATGATGGGCATCCCTTATCTTTGGGCTGGCACTTCCTCCAAAGGGGTGGATTGTAGCGGCTTCATGCGCACCGTTCTTTTCATGCACGACATCATCATTCCGCGGGATGCTTCCCAGCAGGCATACGTGGGCGAGCATATCGATATCGCTCCTGATTTCAGTAACCTCCAGCCGGGCGATTTGATTTTCTTCGGGCGCAAGGCGACGCCGGAACGCAAGGAACGTGTGGTACATGTCGGCATGTATATCGGCAACAAGCATTTCATCCATTCGCAAGGCGATGTGCGCGTCAATAGCTTCAGCCCCGACGACGAGCTGTTCGATGAATACAACCTCGGTAGACTGTTGTTCGCTACGCGCGTGTTACCTTATATAAATAAGGAGGCGTCGCTCAATACAACGAAAACGAATCCATTTTATTCAATGTAATAATGTGCTAATGTGCCAATATGCCAATGACCTCGGCGTGACGGTGCAAACATGACGTAGTATATATATAGCGCAGCCCATTGGCATATTGGCACATTAGCATATTGGCACATTTAATACACACACAATTATGTCAAACAGAAGAGATTTCCTGAAAACCGCCGCTTTTGCCGCACTCGGCTCAGGCATGGCAATCAATCATGTATTTGCCGGAGGAAATGACGCTCCTTCCTTGTTCAACGTGAACAGTAGGGCAGGTGTAACCCCCAAAATGAAACTGCGTTTCTTCCCCTATGAACTGAAATTGCGCCATGTCTTTACAGTGGCCACCTACTCGCGTACTACCACTCCCGACGTTCAGGTCGAGATAGAATATGATGGCATTATCGGTTATGGTGAAGCCTCCATGCCCCCGTACCTGCAACACGAACTGGGCACGATGGACAGTGTATTGGCTTTTCTGAAGAAGGTGCAGGATGTCATCGGCCAATTCTCAGACCCCTTTCAGCTGGAAGATATACTGGCTTATATAGACAGCCTCTCGGCAGGGGATTCCGCTGCTAAAACTGCTGTGGACATCGCCTTGCACGACCTTGTGGGCAAACTGTTGCAAGCCCCTTGGTATAAGATATGGGGTTTGGACAAGGAGAAGACTCCCTCTACAACTTTCACCATCGGCATTGATACGGCCGACGTGGTGCGTGAAAAGACGAAAGAGTGTGCCGACCGGTTCAATATCCTTAAAGTGAAGCTGGGGCGGGAGAACGACAAAGAAATGATAGAGACCATCCGTTCGGTGACAGACCTTCCGATTGCCATTGATGCCAACCAGGGCTGGAAAGACAAACATCATGCGCTCGATATGATACATTGGCTGCACGAAAAAGGAATTGTCATGATAGAGCAACCGATGCCCAAGGAACAATTGGACGATATCGCATGGGTCGCCCAGCAAAGCCCGTTACCCATATTTGCCGATGAGTCCATTCAGCGTCTGAAGGATGTGGCAGGCTTGAAGGGTGCCTTTACGGGCATCAACATCAAGCTGATGAAGTGTACCGGCATGCGCGAAGCCTGGAAGATGGTGACTTTGGCACGTGCATTGGACATGAAAGTGATGGTAGGATGTATGACCGAGACCTCTTGTGCCATTACCGCTGCCTCCCAATTCTCTCCGGCAGTGGACTTTGCCGACTTGGACGGTAGTCTGCTGATTGCGAACGACCGTTTCAAGGGTATGGAGGTTGTGAAAGGTAAGATAACGTTGCCCGATTTGCCGGGTATTGGAGTGGTGAAGTTATGAGAAAGCTATTGTATACCGTCGCTCTGTTTGTGATGGCTTCTGCATGCAGCACGAAGCCCGAGAGCAAGCCCTATAATTGGGAGGACGACCTGTACCAACGTCTGCTTACGGATTTCTGTATGACGGAATCCCAGGTGAAGGACTATATCCGCAAGTATATTCCCGACGTGACCGATGAGCAGATGCGCCAGTGGGAAGCCTCCAAAGCTTTGGAGTGTATGATGCTGGATGGAGAGAAACGCTATTTCCGCAATGCCGGACCTAATCTGTTTCGTGTGGACTCCACTTGCTATGACATCAAGATAGCCAAGGAAGGCACTTTGCCGAGTGGCAGCGAGAAAGTGAATATGGAGAACCTGCCCGAAATCATTTCTGCTGTGAAGAAAGAGGGCAAGGCCATTGTTGCGCCGAAGCGCATGCGCGTCACCTACACGTTGACCGTAGATACCAATGCCGTGCCTGCCGGGAAAATCATCCGTTGCTGGTTACCCTATCCCCGTCAGGACCAGGCTCGGCAGCAGGATGTCGAGTTCATTTCGGCCAGTGAACCGCAATACACCTTTTCGTCGCCCGAGTGCCGTCACAGTACATTGTACATGGAGAAACGTGCTGTCGAAGGCGAACCGACCGTATTCTCCGAAACCTTTGAGTTTACCGCCAACGGCGAATGGCATAATCTGAAGCCGGAAGACGTGCAGCCCTATGATACGACGACCGCTCTTTATAAGGAATATACAGCCGAGCGTGAGAAGCATATCGTCTTTTCCCCGCGCTTGCGCGAACTTGCTGCCAAATTGACAGCCGGTGAAACCAACCCCTACTTGAAAGCCAAACGTATCTTCCGTTGGGTGAATGACAACTTCCCGTGGGCTTCTGCACGCGAATATTCCACCATTGAGAATATCCCGGAATATGTGTTGGACAACCGTCACGGAGACTGTGGCCAAGTCAGCCTGCTGTTCATTACGCTTTGCCGCATCAGTGGAATTCCCGCACATTTCCAGAGCGGCTTCATGATGCATCCCCGTGCATGGAATCTGCACGATTGGGCAGAAGTCTATTTTGAGGGTGTGGGTTGGGTGCCTGCCGACCAGTCATTCGGCATTCCTGCCTTTGCTCGCAATGCCGACGAAGAATATTTCTTCCTGGGTGGTATAGACTCTTGGCGCATGATTGTGAACACTGATTACGGCATGCCGCTACAGCCCGAAAAGCAGTATCCCCGCAGCGAGACCGTCGACTTCCAGCGTGGCGAGGTGGAGTGGGAGGGAGGTAACCTCTACTTCCCGCAGTGGGACTACCACATGGACATTGATTACTTGAATTATTAAGGTACTATCTACCCTCTAAAAACAGATGATGCGTTCAGCCCGAACACATCATCTGTTTGGTATAAACGCATCATCTGTTTACCCCAAATGCATCATCCGTTTCGGCCGCAACGGGTGATGCGTCTTTTTATGCCCTATCTGTCAGTTCTTTAACAGTCAGCAATCGTACATAAATGCTAATTTGTCAGTCTTTGCCGTTAACCGCTGTTAAGCCCTAAATATCCTCTGTTAAAAGAGAACAAAAAAGAGTGACAAGCGGAATAACTGAACGTTTTTTGTCGTTATTTTAACGTCGTAATGTTAAACGAAACTTGAATATTAACAATTTAAAGAATAGGAAGAATAGTATGAAACAGACAACAAAAAACATCCTTGGAGTTGCGGCTATCGTGCTCCTGAGCTCTGGAGTGGCTGGATTGACCACTTATAAGATGCTGAATAAGGAAAAGCCTGCCGCATTCAGCGAGTTGTTCCAACAGAACCCCAATAATCTGCTACCGGCGGCTTTCCATGCAACGGATGCCCAGCCTGTGGATTTGACACAAGCAGCGGAGAGTTCGCTCCATGCTGTAGTGCATATACGTGCCACTCAGTTGAGCAAGACTCAGACGGTGCAAGAACAGCCGGATATTTTTGACTTCTTCTTTGGAGACGGTCGTGGACGCCAGCGCCAGATACAGACCCAGCCGCGTGTAGGTTTCGGTTCGGGTGTCATCATCTCCAAAGACGGATATATTGTGACGAACAATCACGTGGTGGAAGGTGCTGATGAAATCACCGTGAAACTGAATGACGACCGTGAGCTGAAAGGACGCATCATCGGTACTGACCCCAGTACGGACTTGGCATTGATTAAGATTGAAGGGGATGACTTCCCGACAATTCCGGTTGGTGACTCCGACCAGTTGAAGGTGGGAGAATGGGTATTGGCAGTAGGTAATCCGTTCAACCTGAACTCTACCGTAACTGCTGGTATCGTCAGTGCAAAAGCCCGTTCCATTGGCTCTTCTGCCTCCAATGGACAAGCTGCAAACATCCAGTCTTTCATTCAGACGGATGCTGCCATCAACCAAGGTAATAGTGGTGGTGCGTTGGTGAATGCCAAAGGCGAGCTGGTTGGTATCAATGCCATGCTTTACTCACCCACGGGTGCTTATTCCGGCTATGGTTTTGCCATCCCTACCAGCATTATGACAAAGGTGGTAGCCGACTTGAAACAGTTTGGTACCGTGCAGCGCGCGCTCCTTGGCATCAAGGGTAGTGATTTGAGCACAGACCTGCAGATGGACGAACGCTGGACCGAAGAACTGAAGAAGAAGGCCGACGAACTTGGTGTGAAAGAGGGTATCTATGTGGCCGAAGTTGTTGAAGGTGGTTCCGCTGCCGGCATCTTGAAGGAAAATGATGTAATCATAGCATTGAACAGCAAGAAGATTCACAAGTTCTCGGATTTGCAGGAAATGCTGGCAAAACACCGTCCGGGCGACAAAGTGAAGGTAACAGTGGTTCGTGACAAGAAGGAAAAGGAATTCGAAATCACGCTGAAGAATGAGCAAGGCACTACGAAGGTAGTGAAGGATGCCGGAATGGAAATCTTGGGTGCAGCCTTCAAGCCCGTATCTTCCGAGCTGAAGAAGCAGTTGAACCTGGGGTACGGTCTGGAAGTTACCGGGGTTACCAATGGTAAGATGGCCGATGCAGGTATTCGCAAGGGCTTCATCATTCTGAAAGCCAACGGAGTGCCGATGAAGACGGTGGACGATTTGGAAAAGGCGATGAAAGAGGCAAGAAAGTCTCCTGAGCAAGGTTTGTTCATCACCGGTATGTTCCCGTCAGGAAAACGTGCAATGTATGCCGTTGATTTGACTCAAGAATAAAAAATAAGGATAGTTAGGTAAGAAGATTGTAATATTAGCTAACAATAGCGAAAAAGGGGTGTCGGTACAATACATACCGGCATCCTTTTTGTTATATAGGATAAGATATAAATAAGGTGAAAAAGTTAGGATGAGATTATTGTAACAAAATAATTTGTCGTACCTTTGCAACCCAAATCTGTATTAGTAAGAATGAGACAACTTAAAATTACAAAAAGTATCACTAACAGAGAGAGCGCTTCTCTTGACAAGTATTTGCAGGAAATCGGTCGCGAAGACCTCATTACTGTTGAAGAGGAAGTGGAGCTCGCTCAGCGCATCCGCAAGGGTGACCGTGTTGCACTGGAGAAATTGACACGTGCCAATCTGCGTTTCGTTGTATCTGTGGCCAAGCAGTACCAAAACCAAGGTTTGAGTTTGCCCGACTTGATTAACGAGGGTAATTTAGGACTGATCAAGGCTGCCGAAAAGTTCGATGAAACACGTGGTTTCAAGTTCATCAGTTATGCAGTATGGTGGATACGTCAGTCCATTCTGCAGGCTTTGGCAGAGCAGTCGCGTATTGTACGTCTTCCGTTGAACCAGGTAGGCTCGCTGAATAAAATCAGCAAGGCCTTCTCCAAGTTCGAGCAGGAAAACGAACGTCGTCCGTCTCCTGAAGAGCTTGCCGATGAACTGGAAATCCCTGTTGACAAAATCTCTGATACGCTGAAGGTGTCCGGCCGTCACATTTCGGTGGACGCACCTTTTGTAGAAGGAGAGGACAACAGCTTGCTCGATGTGCTGGTCAACGACGACTCCCCTATGGCCGACCGCTCTTTGGTGAACGAGTCTCTTGCGAGGGAAATTGATAGAGCTCTTTCTACGTTAACCGATAGGGAAAAAGAAATCATACAGATGTTTTTCGGTATCGGACAGCAGGAAATGACATTAGAGGAAATCGGCGACAAATTCGGCTTGACCCGTGAGCGTGTGCGTCAGATTAAGGAAAAAGCAATCAGAAGATTAAGACAAAGTAATCGTAGTAAATTGCTCAAATCTTATTTGGGATAAATAAGAAATATCAGTTTCCGACAAATAGAAGGAATTAAAAAACCGTACGTCTTTAGTAGGCGTGCGGTTTTTTTATATCTTTGCCCCCATTGATAATTCATAACTTATAACTCATAACTCAATGAAATACGTTCGTATACTTTGTGCCGTAGCTTTGGTTTTTGCGTTGTGCTCGGCTTTTACAATGAAAGATAAGGAAAAGGCTGTATATGCTTTTGGTGTGGCGGCTTCTTTCAATGACTCCATCGTATATTATACAGACATCCAGGTATTGGACAGCGTAGAGCTGGATAAGAATGGATTCTTGCCCAAGCGTGATTTATACACTTACCAGCTCAAGAACTATCTGGAGTACAATCTGAAGAAGCCGGACTATACTTGTATGATTTATTTCTCTGAAAACAGGAAAAAGTTGGAAAAAGAGGCTGTAAAGGTAAAAGGTAAGTATAAGAAGAGTAA
>ENA-OQJB01000533-OQJB01000533.1-human-gut-metagenome-genome-assembly--contig:-NODE-533-length-17994-cov-4.024850_pt1 | contig 17994 bp, 17 predicted proteins | sample MGYA00242599_ERZ504765 | MGnify/ENA primary metagenome ERZ504765 (study PRJEB26092, sample SAMD00036354) | human gut metagenome | host: Homo sapiens | study: EMG produced TPA metagenomics assembly of...
TATCCGGCTGTGGCAGAAGCATTTTTATCAAAATGTTCCTCTGGTCATTATTTCTGCGGATCGTCCCGCTGCCTGGATCGGGCAGATGGATGGACAGACAGTACCACAACCAGGCGTATTTCAGACATTGGTTAAGAAGTCAGTAAACCTTCCGGAGATTCATACGGAAGAAGATGAATGGTATTGCAATCGTCTGGTGAATGAAGCTTTGCTGGAAACGAACCATCATGGAAAAGGACCGGTACATATTAATGTCCCTATTTCTGAACCGTTGTTCCAGTTTACGGTTGATTCGCTTCCTGAAGTGCGTGTCATTACCCGTTATCAGGGGTTGAACGTCTACGATCGTGATTATAATGATTTGGTCGATCGGATGAATAAATACCAGAAGCGAATGATTATCATCGGTCAGATGAATCTTATCTACCTGTTTGAAAAAAGATATATCAAGTTATTATATAAACATTTTGCCTGGTTGACTGAACATATCGGCAACCAGACAGTTCCCGGTATTCCGGTAAAGAACTTTGATGCGGCGCTTTATGCCATGCCCGAAGAGAAGGTCGGCCAGATGGTTCCGGAGTTGTTGATTACTTATGGAGGACATGTCGTTTCCAAACGGCTGAAGAAGTTTCTCCGTCAGCATCCGCCTAAAGAACATTGGCACGTATCGCCGGATGGTGAGGTGGTCGATTTGTACGGCTCATTAACTACGGTGATCGAAATGGACCCGTTCGAGTTTCTGGAGAAGATAGCCAGTTTGCTGGACAATCGGACTCCTGAATATCCCCGTGTGTGGGAAAACTATTGCAAGATCATTCCCGAACCGGAGTTTGCTTATTCGGAAATGTCTGCCGTCGGTACGTTATTGAAAGCCTTGCCGGAGTCATGTGCGTTGCATCTGGCAAACAGTTCGGTGGTGCGTTATGCGCAATTATACTCCATTCCTTCTACGATTGAAGTTTGTTGCAACCGGGGGACAAACGGCATTGAAGGCTCACTGTCTACGGCTGTCGGTTATGCGGCAGCTTCCGACAAACTGAACTTTATAGCTATCGGAGATTTGAGCTTTTTCATGATATGAATGCATTGTGGAATGTCAATGTTCGCTCCAATCTGCGTGTTCTTCTGTTAAATAATGGAGGAGGAGAGATTTTCCATACCTTGCCGGGATTGGATATGTCGGGTACCTCACATAAATTTATTGCGGCAGTCCATAAAACGTCGGCCAAAGGTTGGGCGGAGGAACGTGGATTCCTCTATCTGCAAGCACAAAATGACGAAGAACTGGCTGAAGCGATGAAAACTTTCACTCAACCGGAAGCTATGGAACAGCCTGTGCTCTTGGAGGTGTTTACCAACAAAAACAAGGACGCGCGCATGTTGAAGAATTATTATCATCAATTAAAACAAAAATAGATTATGTCAACACAAAGAGAGTGGACAACCATTAGAGAATACGACGATATTCTTTTTGATTATTATAATGGAATTGCCCGTATCACGATCAACCGTGAACGCTATCGGAATGCGTTTACTCCGACAACTACTGCTGAAATGAGTGACGCATTGCGCATCTGCCGTGAAGAAGCGGATATTGATGTGATTGTGATTACCGGAGCCGGTGATAAGGCATTTTGTTCGGGCGGCGACCAGAATGTGAAAGGACGTGGCGGATATATCGGAAAAGACGGTGTGCCTCGTCTTAGCGTATTGGATGTGCAAAAGCAGATTCGCAGCATCCCGAAACCGGTGATTGCTGCCGTGAACGGTTTTGCTATTGGTGGCGGACATGTGCTTCATGTGGTATGTGATTTGTCCATTGCGTCGGAAAATGCTATTTTCGGTCAGACGGGTCCTCGTGTAGGTAGCTTTGATGCTGGATTCGGTGCGTCTTATCTGGCACGTGTGGTCGGTCAGAAGAAAGCACGCGAAATCTGGTTCCTCTGCCGGAAGTATAATGCACAAGAAGCATTGGATATGGGATTAGTGAATAAAGTAGTTCCCTTGGAGCAGTTGGAAGATGAATATGTGCAGTGGGCAGAAGAAATGATGCTGCTTAGTCCGTTGGCTTTGCGCATGATTAAAGCAGGATTGAATGCCGAACTGGATGGTCAAGCAGGTATTCAGGAATTGGCAGGTGACGCAACGTTGCTCTATTACCTGACTGATGAAGCACAGGAAGGAAAGAATGCGTTTCTGGAGAAACGTAAACCGAACTTCAAACAATATCCGAAATTCCCTTAAAATCGGCTTTGCCACAGAGTACCACAGAGTTTGCTTTTCCTGCGTTTAAGCCCGATTTTCTGCAAAGCAAGACTGTGGAGGAGAGAATGGTAGGAGAACTGCAAGAGATATAACTTATTAAAACTTCGTGAGGCTCTGTGTTATTCTGTGGTGAATTGAAAAATTATTCACGATGAATTGTAAAATAGAAATTATTCCCCGATTGCTCCATTTCAAGCAACCTGCCGGGACTTCCAGAGGAACATATACTACGCGTAAAGTTTGGTATCTTCATTTTACCTCTCCTGACTTCCCTGGCAGAGTGGGAATAGGGGAGTGTGCACCTTTGCCCGCTTTAAGTTGTGACGATCTTCCTGATTACGAAGATATATTAGTGAAAGTCTGCCGGAAAGTAGAGAGGGAACAAGGCAGATTGGATATGGATGGCTTGTGTGACTATCCTTCAATTTTATTTGGTCTGGAAACGGCCATCCGGCATTTCTTTGCAGGAAACTGGGCTTTATGTGATACGGCTTTCTCACGTGGAGAAGTTGGTATTCCGATTAACGGCCTTATTTGGATGGGAGATTTTCAGAACATGTTATCCCAGATTGAGAAAAAGATGGAAGCCGGATTTCGTTGTATCAAGTTAAAGATAGGTGCCATCAATTTCGAAGAAGAACTGACATTGTTGCGCCATATTCGTACGCATTTCTCTTCTAAAGAAATAGAGTTGCGTGTAGATGCAAATGGTGCTTTCTCACCCGTGGACGCAATGGAAAAACTGAAACGTCTGTCCGAGTTTGATTTACATTCTATCGAACAGCCAATCTGTGCCGGACAATGGGAGGAAATGGCTCGGCTTGCTGCCGAATCTCCATTAGCGATTGCTTTGGATGAAGAACTGATAGGATGCAATACGCTGGAAAGGAAACAGGAGCTGCTTTCAACAATTCGTCCGCAATATATCGTTATTAAACCTTCTCTTCATGGAGGAATATGCGGAGGAGACGAATGGATTACCGAAGCTGAAAAACAACAGATCGGCTGGTGGATAACTTCCGCTCTGGAATCAAACATTGGGCTAAACGCCATTGCCCAGTGGTGTGCAACATTCAGCAATCCGTTGCCACAGGGACTGGGAACAGGGGCGCTACTTTACAGACAACGTGGAAGTGCCTCTTGAAATAAGAAAAGATTGTTTATGGTTTTGTAAATGATAGTATTTAAAGGATATTCCGATGATATTCGATCGAAAACAACAACGCTTGTTACTGGAAGGAAAAGAATATACTTTTGAGGATATAAGCCGATTAATAGCAGGAGGAGCGGAGGCTCATTCTCCTGCTAGTTGGGATTTATATCTTTTCCTGAACGAATGGTTTAACGATTCTCCTGTCATCATTGTTCATACATCAGGCTCTACGGGTACACCTAAAGAGTTGATTGTACGTAAAGACCAGATGATGCAAAGTGCGCGTCTGACTTGTGAGTTTCTGGATTTGAAGAAAGGAGAGACGGCATTACTTTGTATGAATCTTCGTTATATTGGTGCAATGATGGTGGTCGTGCGTTCGTTGGTTGCAGGCTTGAATTTGATTGTACGTCCTGCTTCCGGTCATCCTTTAGCGGATATAAAAGAGCCTTTGAGATTTGTGGCAATGGTTCCCCTGCAAGTTTATAATACGTTGCAAGTTCCCGAAGAGAAAGAACGATTGAAACAGACGGATATTTTGATTATAGGTGGTGGAGCTATTGATGAGGCTTTAGAGGCGGAGATCAAACATCTTCCGACTGCCGTCTATTCTACCTATGGCATGACTGAAACTTTATCTCATATTGCTCTTCGTCGGCTGAACGGAACATTGGCTTCGGAACATTATTATCCGTTTTCTTCAGTAAAACTGTCTTTATCTGTAGAGAATACGTTAATTATTGATGCCCCTTTGGTATGTGATGAAATATTGCAAACCAATGACATTGCACGCATCTATCCCGATGGAAGTTTTATGATTTTGGGTCGGAAAGACAATGTGATAAATAGTGGAGGAATTAAGATTCAGGCGGAGGAAATGGAGAAATTGCTTCGTTCTTTTATTCCTGTGCCATTTGTTATTACTTCAGTTCCGGACCAGCGTTTAGGGCAGGCTGTAACCTTACTATTGGAAGGTCAGCCAGAATTATTGGAAGGTCAGCCGGACACTAAAGAAATCGGAAACAAACTACAGGAAATATTGGAACCTTATTATCGTCCCAAGTACATATGGACGACAGATTGTATTCCGCAAACAGAAAACGGCAAGGTTAATCGTGCGAAGTGTCGTATTTTAGCCAAACAAATGTTGACGACGTTTTACACTCACACTCTCACACCTTGATTGAAATCCTTTATTCATCAACGTTTCAGGGGCCTCTAATTGTCTTACCCTAGTTTTAGTTGAGACTTATTAGAGTCAACAAAATTCAGGGTAAGACATTTTATTTCAGTAGAATAAGTTTCATCTTTTGAAAGTTGTTGCTTACTTTTATAAATCTTGATAAATAAAGAACAAAACTAATTTTTTTAATAATATCAGCGAATGAACGTATTTAGATAGTACTAGTACACTGGAAATAATAAAGAGAGAATATTCCTTTTACGGAAATATCCTCTCTTTCTCACTTAAAAACCTAAACCTTTTATCTTAATTATTTGCTATTATAAGCCGTCAACATCCAAACTAGTTTTTCCTGTTCTTTCAGATAATCGCTCATCATCGAAACGGTTACTTCATCTCCGGCTTGAGAAGCGATAGACAAGATTTTACGTTCTTCACCAATCAGATAACTGATACTCTGAAGGATATTGTTCAGTGCCTGTTCGCCGTTGCTCACCTTATCTACTTCACTGATATTTGCTACTTTCAAATAATCGCTGAATTTTATTGGCAGGAGTACCGCCCAACATCAAGATACGTTCTGCAATTTCGTCTACCTTTTCGGCTGTGTCATCATACATCTTTTCGAATTGGCTGTGGAGAACAAAGAAATCATGTCCTTTGATATTCCAGTGGAAACCGCGGAGATTGGTGTAATACACTTGGAAGTCTGCTAATAGTTGTTGCAAAGATGCTACTACGTTGTTTGCTCCCGATTCATTCAGTTTGATAAATTCTAAAGTTTTCATATTCTTTTTATTTTTAATGATTTATACTTGTTTTCTTTTTTTCTGTACTGCAAAGATAAGGCGGAAAATGCTTGTTGTCAAACTGAAAATTTCTATCTTTGCATAGATGAAATCTATAACTTAACATGATTTGATAGATGACGATACAACAATTAGAATATATATTAGCCGTAGACCAGTTCAGGCATTTCGCACGGGCAGCCGAATATTGCCGTGTGACGCAACCTACTTTGAGTGCCATGATTCAGAAGCTGGAAGATGAATTGGGAGTAAAGTTATTCGATAGGACAGTGCAACCCGTTTGTCCGACACCCATCGGGCAGAAAGTGATAGACCAGGCTCGTGTGATTCTGGCGCAGGCAGCTCAAGTAAAAGAAATCATCAGTGAAGATAAGCAATCATTATCAGGCGTGTTCCGTTTGGGAGTATTACCCACTATCGCTCCTTATTTGCTACCCCGCTTTTTCCCTCAACTGATGGAGAAATATCCCGAACTGGATATTCGTGTCACGGAAATGAAAACCCAGGATATTCAGCAAGCTCTGCATGCCGGTGATTTGGATGCAGGGATTATTGCCAGTAAATTAGAAGACACATTCTTGACGGAAGAAACTCTCTTCTATGAGCAATTCTATGCTTATGTATCACGGAAAGAACCCTCGTTCAAACATGACATAATCCGCACTTCCGATATAACCGGTGAACATCTTTGGCTTTTGGACGAAGGACATTGCTTTCGTGACCAACTTGTCCGTTTCTGTCAGATGGAAGCGGTGAAGGTTAGTCAGATGGCTTATCGTTTGGGAAGCATGGAAACCTTTATGAGAATGGTAGAAAGCGGAAAAGGAATCACTTTTATTCCCGAACTGGCAGTGGCTCAATTGACGGAAGAACAGCGACAATTAGTACGTCCGTTTGCTATCCCCCGACCGACGCGGCAAGTGGTGTTGGCGACAAATAGAGATTTTATTCGTCATAGCCTGCTATGTGTTCTGAAAGAGGAAATAAAAGCTGCAGTCCCAAAAGAAATGCTTACTTTGCAGTCCATACAGTGTTTGCTATAATAATAGAGGTTGAGATGATTCCTGTCATATACCCTTGTATCGGGTATAAGCGAAAAGAATAATTTCAACAGTGGCAAAGTGGATTCCGGAGAAATTCATTGGAGTGAAGTCATAGCTCAATTCTTGCTTGATAAAAGAGTTTACGGTAGCCCATAAGGTAGAGGCTAATATGGCGTGCAAAAGTCCTTTTTTCATTTTATTTGCTTGTCTTTTATTCAAAAATGTTGCGAAGGCAATAATAATTTAGGCACGTAGGCTTTGTTTTCTTGGGTTAATTCTCTATATTTGATGCATCAACCATTATTTATAGTTATGAAAAAGTACATTGCAGAAATGATTGGAACGATGGTGCTCGTTCTTATGGGATGCGGAAGTGCCGTTTTTGCCGGTAGTGTAACCGGTACGGTAGGTGCTGGCGTGGGAACAGTCGGTGTAGCTTTAGCATTTGGTCTTTCAGTAGTAGCGATGGCGTATGCTATCGGAGGTATTTCAGGATGTCACATTAATCCTGCTATTACATTAGGAGTGTTCTTAACTGGGCGTATGAATGGAAAAGATGCAGGTATGTATATGATTTTCCAGGTAATCGGAGCTATTATCGGCTCGGCTATTCTTTTGCCTTAGTTTCCACCGGTGCTCATGACGGACCTACGGCTACAGGTTCCAATGGTTTTGGCGATGGAGAAATGTTGCAGGCATTCATTGCGGAAGCAGTATTTACTTTCATTTTTGTATTAGTGGTGCTCGGCTCTACTGACTCGAAGAAGGGAGCAGGCAATCTGGCAGGACTTGCCATCGGTTTGACTCTTGTATTGGTACATATTGTATGTATTCCTATCACAGGGACTTCTGTAAACCCGGCACGTAGTATTGCTCCGGCATTATTCCAGGGAGGAGAAGCACTGTCGCAGTTGTGGCTGTTCATCATTGCTCCATTTGTAGGAGCTGCGTTGAGTGCGGTAGTTTGGAATTATCTGGGAGATAAGGAAGAAAAGAAATAATTCCTTTATAAGGATAACTTCTTTATATAAAGGAGAAGATAAAAGGGCGGCAGTTTCACAACTACCGCCCTCTTTTGCGTAATTAATATATTATATTAAAAAAGAGTGTGTTTTGCACGTTTACATTAGATTTATAATCTTAGGGAAACTTTACTTCATAAGTTTTCGGTCCGCCATATAAAGTGTTGACACGGATCCTTAATCCTTTTTTCCCTTCCATCCGGTCTTTGATCTTATCCAGTTTGAAAGATACATATCCTTCGCCCAGGCTTTGAGGATAATCACCTTCACTGTTATGACGGAATTCCAGATTGATATATTCGTCCTCCGCACTGTCTTCGTCAGCAGTGGGAGCGGTTTCTTCTTTGTCATTAATCACTAGATTCAGGAAATGTTTTTTATCTTCACTATGCGTTCCATAATATTGGAATTCAATCGTTAGATATTTATTATCCTTGTTGATCCACATATAAGTTGTGTTGATCTTGTCATCTCCGACTTTTTCTTCGTCGTTGTCATCTTCACCCATCGTGATGATGTCTTTAGTTAAGATTGGATTGATACCTCTCACCTGAATATTAAGGTCGTATCCATTCACAGGCTCTTCCAGCTCGTTGAATATCACAAAAGCTCGTTGTCCTTCCACCCAATCTTTATTACTCCATCCTTGCGCATTGCTGGGATACATCTTTTTCCCGTCATCCAAAGTGAAATAAAATTCCTTGCTATCCTGGCTAATCATATTGATGGTACTGACAACCAGAAGATCGGACGGGTTGTCATCGTCGTCCAAACATGACTGGAGAATCGGCATTGTAGTCATAATAGCAAAGATAAAGGCAATGAATTTAAATTTCTTCATATACTTATTTAAGTTTTAGATTATATAAAATGGTTCCTTTGTATTGTGAAAATGCAATGGGATAGAAAATATTGCATTTGAATCTGTTAAAGAAACAAAAGTGATAAAAGAGTTGTTCTCTCTATGCAGTATTTCTATCTTTGCTGCATTTATAAGTTAAACACGTGTATAAGAGAATGGAAGAATTAGAGTTGTCGGAACAATGCAGGCTAGGCAATAACCAAGCTCGCAAAGAACTGTATGAGCAGTATGCGGGACGTATGCTTGGCATCTGTCTTCGCTATACCGGCGACCGTGATACAGCCCAGGATCTGCTTCACGACGGTTTTTTAAAGATATTCGATTCCTTCGACAAGTTCACCTGGAGGGGTGAAGGCTCCCTGCGGGCCTGGATGGAAAGGGTGATGGTCAACACAGCTTTGCAATATCTCCGGAAAAATGATGTAATCAATCAGTCGGCACCATTAGAAGAGTTGCCTGAAGAATATGAAGAACCGGACGCTTCTGATGTAGAAGCTATTCCACAGAAAGTGTTGATGCAGTTTATAGAAGAACTACCTGCCGGATATCGTACAGTGTTTAACCTTTATACATTCGAAGACAAATCGCATAAAGAAATCGCACAGGAATTAGGTATTAATGAAAAATCTTCGGCTTCGCAGCTATTTCGTGCGAAGAGTGTATTGGCAAAAAGAGTAAAAGAATGGATAATGCATAATGGATAGATAGAGATGGAAGAGAAAGAATTGTGGATGAATAAGTTGAAGGAGAAGCTCGCGGATTATTCCGAGCCGGTGCCTGCTTCCGGTTGGGAACAACTGGAGAAAGAACTTATGCCTCCTGTGGAGAAGAAAATATATCCTTATCGAAAATGGATGATGGCTGCTGCAGCTGTTATATTGTTAGCCGTGGTTTCGTCGGTAAGTCTATATTTTCTGGGGACACCGGCTGCGGATGAAATACGTCATATAAAGACTCCGGCATTGGCATCTACACCCGATGCGTTGCCGGGTGTGCAACAACCGGATGTGCAGGGCACTTCCGTAGAACCCGTCTTGCGACCAGTGGCTCGTGAAGACCATTTGGCGAAAATTGATAAGAATCTTACAGAACAGAAAACAAATGCAGATCAATCTGCAATAGAAAATAGCAACGAACCTGTAACAGGGAATGAAAATAATCCTGTGATTGAGAAAGATCAGACGCTCAAAGGTGAGACGGAACAGACGAAAAATGAAGCAAGGCAGGTTGACAGTGAAAATGTGGGTCAGGCTACACAGTCACAGGATACTAAACGGCCGAACAACAGGCCGCGTCGTCCTTCCGGCAGAGACAAGCTGCATATTCCGGCAGAAAAAAGAGCATCTCAAAAAGGAACATGGTCCATGGGACTATCGGTTGGAAATTCGGGCGGAGCATCCACAGAAGTCGGTGCCGGCTCTCATGCTTATATGTCTCGTGTGAATATGCTTTCTGTTTCCAACGGTTTGATGGAGATACCTAACGATCAGACATTGGTTTTTGAAGATGGAGTGCCTTATCTGCGTCAGGCAAAACAAGTGGTCGACATTAAGCACCATCAACCAATTTCCTTCGGATTGTCCGTCCGTAAAGGACTGGCCAAAGGATTCTCTCTCGAAACGGGATTGACTTACACATTGCTTTCTTCGGATGCGAAACTGGCGGGTGAAGAGCAGCAGATAGAACAAAAACTTCATTATGTCGGTATTCCGCTGCGTGCCAACTGGAATTTCCTTGATAAGAAACTCGTCACTCTCTACGTCTCCGGTGGAGGTATGGTGGAGAAATGTGTTTATGGAAAGCTCGGTTCCGAGAAAGAAACGGTGAAACCTCTGCAATTCTCGGTATCCGGTGCGGTAGGTGCACAGGTGAACGCAACGAAACGTCTGGGTATCTATGTAGAACCCGGTGTTGCTTATTATTTTGATGACGGTTCGGATATACAGACCATACGTAAAGAGAATCCGTTTAACTTCAATATACAGGCTGGTATCCGCTTGACTTATTAATGCGAACTACCTTACTGAACATAGTGACGGTATCCGTTCAAGATAGCGTCACTATCCTGATTAGATAGCGTCACTATCTTGACCGGATGGCGTCACTATCCTGATATTAGTATCTTTTTCCTCATAAAAATCGGATAATTGAGAAAATATTAATAATATTGTCACCTGTTAATGGTCTATGGTTGCATACCTTTGTTGCAAAACTCTAAGCTATGGTGAATTTTACAGATGAAAAACATTTATTAATCGATTTAAAAGACGGTTCTTTTCAAGCATTTGAAAGATTGTATAATATGTACAGCGGTAAACTGTACAATTTCATTATGCGGCTTTCTTCCGGCAATCAATATATGGCTGAAGAAGTGGTGCAATCCACTTTTATCCGTATATGGGAAGTACGTGAGAAAGTCGATACCAACGCTTCATTTATTTCTTTTCTTTGTACGATAGCCAAAAATTTACTGATGAACATGTACCAACGTCAGACCGTTGAATATGTTTACAATGAATATCTGCTGAAAAGCAGTGTGGATCGTGATTCGCAAACAGAAGAGAATATTGATCTTCATTTCTTGAACGACTATATCGACTCATTAGCGGAAGAATTGCCGGCACAGCGAAAGAAAGTCTTTATCTTAAGTAAGCGTCAGAACTATACGAATAAGGAAATTGCTGAAATGATGGGTATTTCTGAAAGTACAGTCGCCACACAATTATCTTTGGCGGTGAAATTTATGCGTGAGCAGTTGATGAAGCATTACGATAAGGTAATTGCGCTTCTGATCGCCTTTTTTGTAATGAAATGTAATTGTAATACACGTTTTTGGATAGTAGATAGGATGAAAATGTATACTTGTAAATAAGCAGGAAAGAAGATGGATAAGATATATTATAAAGAACTGATTGAAAAGTATTTCGATGGAAATATAACGGATGCGGAGATTAAAGAACTTTCCGATTGGATAAAGACGACCGCCATTTACAGAACTGGTGGGAAGAGAATTTTCCAAATCGGATGCCGGTATTAATCCGGTACTGCGCGACAAACTATTTGCCCGAATCAAAGAACAGACGCAGGGAAAAGAAGAGACACAGGGAAAAGAGAAACCAAGAACTATTCGCATGAATCTTTGGAAATGGGCTGCCGCCATCGTTTTACCCATTTGTATTGCCTTCTTCACCTACTATCTTATAGATTCTTCGCAAACAGTGGGAGCGCCCTTTATAGTAAAAGCCGATAAAGGAGATAAAGCAACCATCGAATTGCCGGACGGAACGAATGTCGTTCTCAATTCAGCTTCACAATTAAGCTATCTGAATAACTTCGGAGAAAATGTGCGTCGTGTGCAACTGAATGGTGAAGCCTATTTCAAAGTAGCTCATGATGAAAAACATGCCTTTATAGTGCAGGTCGGGGATTTGGAAGTGAAAGTACTCGGTACTTCTTTTAATGTATCTGCCTATGAAGATGCCAAAGACGTGACGGTCGTTCTTTTGGAAGGAAAAGTAGGGGTTTATGCGCAGAAAATGTCGCATATCATGAAGCCCGGCGACAAAATAGAATATAATAAAGCCACTCATAAGATAACAGCCACTCAAGTACACCCGAGTGACTACATTGAATGGACGAAAGGAAATATCTATTTTGAGAAAGAATCTTTGGAAAATATAATGAAAACCCTTTCACGCATCTATGACGTAGAGATTCGTTTCGACTCCAATAAACTACCTAATGAATATTTCACCGGAACCATTCCGGGAGGTGGCATACAGAATGCATTGAATATCCTGATGCTTACTTCACCTTTCTATTATGAAATGGACGGTTCGGTGATTGTTTTGAAAGAGAAATAGTAGAAAAAATATAGAATAGAGCCATTCCGAAGCCCACTACTTAGGAATGGTTTTTTTGTCTCTGAATTGGATAAGTTAACGAGAGTTAAAGTCTGATAGGCGATTGGACGAGCAGGGATAGAAGTCTGTATACCTATCAAACAACTTAAAAGTTTTGATATATGAAGCACAAAACAACCTTTGAAAAGCTCCCTCAAGCAAATACAGGGAGAAGTAAGAACTGGAAAACACTGCGGGCTATCTGTCTGCTATTGTTTTTAAGCGTCTCTTTCACCGCTTATTCCCAAATAACAGTGAATGTGAAAGACATCTCTTTGAGAGCCTCTTTAAAGAAAATCGAGCAAGTAAGCAATTACAAATTCTTCTACAATGAGAGTCTGCCGGAGTTAAACCGAAAAGTATCGTTAAATGTGAAAGATGCAACGATTGAACAAACCATGCAACAACTTTTAGGAGGAATGGACTTAGCGTATAAGAAAGAACAAGACAATGTGATTGTATTGATTCGCAAAGCCCAGGACAAATCGATAACTAAAAAATAACAGGTACTGTTGTCGATGAAAAAGGCGAACCAGTCATTGGTGCCAGTATTGTGATAAAAGGTGAGTCGCACGGAACGATTACAGATTTTGATGGAAAGTTCACATTAGCAGACGTACCGGAAAAGGGAATATTGACTGTCTCTTATATCGGTTATAAAACAGTTGACCTTTCTGCCACAGGGCAGACATTCGTAAAAGTTGTACTTCAAGAAGACAGTAAAATGATAGACGAGGTCGTTGTTGTCGGCTACGGAGTCCAGTCACAAAAGCTAGTCACTACTTCTATCAGTAAAGTAAAGATGGAAAATATAGATCAGGGTAATGACTATAATCCGATTAAAATGCTGCAAGGACGTGTAGCGGGTGTGAATATCTCCTCTGCATCAGGAACTCCGGGAGAAGCACCGAATGTTACCGTTCGTGGTATCGGTTCCGTTAGTGGGGGAAGCTCGCCGCTTTATGTGGTCGATGGTATCCCCAGCGAAAAATATCCCAACCTGAATCCGAATGACATTGAGAGCATGGAAGTTTTGAAAGATGCGTCTGCGGCCGCTATCTATGGTTCGCGTGCCAATGCCGGAGTTGTATTGATAACGACCAAATCAGGTCAGCAAGGTAAGACGAAGATAGAGGTGTCCGGTCGTTACGGATTCGCTTATCTGGCTAGCGACATTGAAATGGCCAATTCGATGGAATATATGAATACGATGCAAGCCGCTATTGATAATTACAATGTGCAAATGGGAGCTAACCTTCAATTGTATGTTCCTTCTCAAATTCAGGAAACCAATTGGGTGAAAGAAATATCAAGAAAAAACTCGAAAACAGGTACCGGCTCTATCAGCATTTCCGGTGGAAATGAAAAGACCACCTTCTTTGCTTCTTTAGGCGCTAATACTCAAGAAGGATATTTGAATAAGAGCAGCTATGACCAGTATAATATGCGTGCCAAATTCACACATAAAATAAACAACCTGTTCAAGCTGAATATGAATATGGCAGGTTCGGCCAGCCGTTCGGACTTATTGGAAGAAACGAGTACCAGCTTGAAAGTACTTCGTACAGCTCGTGAGGAGCAGCCCTGGTATTCACCTTATAAAGAAGACGGAACATCTTATAAAGTGAACGGGACAGATATTTTTGCGCCACAATCCGGTGATGCTGATTAATGAAGAAGACTGGGTAGCTAAGAAATATCAACTATCCGGTGTGTTCAGCGTAGACGTAACTCCTTTCAAAGGGTTTAAGTACACACCAACAGTAAGCGTATATGGTATTTTGGACAACACATCTAAAAAATTGTCGGACAAGCATGATGCCCGTAAAAATAGTAGTGGTTGGGGAGCATTAGCCGAACAAAAAGACCAGAGTTTCCGCTATGTGATAGATAATATATTCTCTTACAACAATGAATGGAATAAACTAATCTACTCCGTCATGTTGGGACATTCGTTTGAGAAATACACTTATGAACAATTCGGGGCAAAGAGTGATAACTATGCTAACGGTGCATTTCCTTCCTCAAACTTTGATTTAATCAATGCAGGCCCTAATATTTACGCCGGAAATATTAGTTATACATCTTATGCCTTAGAATCCTATTTCGGACGAATCGCTTTGAATTGGGACAATAAATATATACTGAATGCTTCTTTGCGTAGTGATGGTTCTTCCCGCTTTGCGAAGAACAAGAGATATGGTTATTTCCCTTCTGCTTCTTTTGCGTGGCGTGCCTCCAATGAGGAATTTTTCCCAAAAAATAAATACGTCAATGATGCAAAGTTAAGATTAAGCTGGGGTATGACAGGTAGCATGGCAGGAGTGAGTAATTATGCTCCGTTATCACTGATTAGTGCGGGTGGTGCTTCTTACAACGGTTCTGCCGGATTCCAGATTTCGCAGGATGCCCGTGCTTTGACTTGGGAGAAAGCCAGCCAGTTTAATATCGGATTTGATATAGAAATGTTTCAGTCTCGCCTGACTTTAAACATAGATATGTTCTATCAAAAGACTACCGACCTGCTGTTTAAGAAACCAGTCAATGCAACCACCGGATATACCACATTACAGTCCAATATCGGCTCATTAGAGAATAAAGGACTTGAGTTGGCTTTGAATGGTAAAATCTTCACCGGAAAGTTTAAATGGGATTTGGGTGGTAACATTTCTTTTGTAAAGAACAAGCTGCTTTCCCTCATCGAAGGAAATGATATGTATATTGTTCCCAGCAGCGGTAGTAACCTTTTAGGAGGTTCGATGCATGCATTGATTAACGGACAGCCTATCAGTACATTCTATATGTTAAAGATGGAAGGTATCTACCAGCGTGACGACGAAGTGCCTGCGAAACTGTATGCAAAAGGAGTCCGTGCCGGTGACGTGAAATATTTCGATTATAATGAAGACGGAGATATATCTGACGCCGACCGAATGAATGTAGGAAAAGCCATTCCTGATTTTTACGGTGGTATTACTTCCAACTTCTCTTACAAAGGTTTCGATTTGTCATTGTTCGGACAATTTTCGGTAGGTGGTAAAGTGATGTCGGCATGGCGGGGAGTGAACGGTTCCGAAGGTACTGACCATTTAGGATTGGCGCTATCCAATGTAAAAGTAAACGACCGTGGCGAATCTGTCGAGCAATACTTTAATGTAAGCAAAGAAGTGGCTAACGGATACTGGCGTGGAGAGGGCACAAGCAACACGATTCCTCGTCCTGTAAGAATAGGAGTACATACCGGGTATGATTATGACTATAACGTGCAAACCTCAACACGTTATTTGGAAGATGCTTCCTATTTTAAACTGAAAACTGTGACTTTGGGTTACACTTTGCCGGAATCAGTCGTTAAGAAACTCCGCGTGAACTCATTAAGAGTCTACGTTTCGGCTGATAATCTACTCACTCTCACCAAGTATTCCGGTTATGATCCCGAAACATCATTTTCCGGTAGCCCGGGAGACTCAAATTATGGAGTTGACTTCGGGTTGCAACCTGTATTGCGAACATTTATTTTTGGTCTGAATCTAAACTTTTAAAAATATAGATGTATGAAACGATACTATACTATAATCAACTATTTGCTATGTAGCATTTGCCTTTTGTGGATGACGGGTTGTTCAGGTATACTGGACGATATGCGACCTAAAGATCAGATACCTCAAGATATGTTGAGCGAATCCGATTTGGAAAAGTTATTGAATGGAGTGTATGCCGAAATGGAAGAACTGGTATTCAAATTTTATATGGATGGTGATGTAAAAGGCGAGAATTTCAAGGCAGGTCCCGGATTTTCCATGAACGACCCCATGTTGATGGCTCCTAGTTCTAAAGAAGTTTTGAGCCAGTGGCAAAAATGTTTCACAGCCTTGAAGCAAGTTAATTTCTTGGTCGAAACATACGAAGCGTCATCTAATAAAGAGAGTCAGGTTGTGAAGCAGACAGGAGGGACCGGATACTACTTCAGAGCTTTGATTTATTATCATCTGGTCACTCGCTGGGGAGGAGTTCCTATCTTGCGTAAGCGCACTTACGACGTCGTTCCCATTTCCCCCGAAACCGAAGTGTGGAGTTTTATAAAAGAAGACTTGGCTAAAGCGGAAGGATTACTGTCTGATTTCACCGATCGTTTTTATGTGTCTCTTAGTGCTTGTGATGCGCTTCACGCCAAAGTATGTTTGTCCTTGAAAGACTATACAAATGCGGCAGCTTATGCCGACAAAGTGATTACAAAGTCAAATTTCGCATTGAGTACTACATCAGTTGAGTATGCTCAGGCGTTTGTCTCTAATAGCAGTAGCAAAGAACTGGTCTTTGCGTTAGCCAACAAGCGTAGTACAAGTTTGCTGTTATTTTACCAAACGGTCAATGACATTGATCCGACTTGGGATTACTCTCCTTCTACCGAATGTTACTGCCATCTTTATGATGATACCGCCGTAAAGTCAAAGGATATACGGGCAAAGGCAGTATTTGGTGCAGATAATAGCCGTATTATTAAATTCCCGAATGGAAGTACCGGTCAGTTTGTTACCAATGAACAACCGTCACAAACCCCGATTGTGGTTACCCGTGTGGCGGAAATGTATCTGATTAAAGCGGAAGCATTGGGAGCAGTCAATGGGTTGGCTACATTAAAAGAATTTATGAACAAACGCTACGCAACCGTCTTGTTGCCTTCAAATATGACTGATATAGAGTTTCAGAATCAAATACTTGATGAGCGTCACCGCGAGTTGTATGCAGAAGGTCAACGATGGTATGATTTGAAGCGAACCAACCGTTTGGACTTGTTTTCTTCCTTGAACGGTAGAAACTACCTGATGTATTATCCTGTTCCCCAGTCGGAACGCGATTTGGCGGGAGAGGAAAATTACCCTCAAAATGAAGGCTATTAATTATCTTAGAAAGAACAAAGTATGAAGAATATAAAAATAGTAACAACGTTTTTTATCTGCTTGCTGCTACTTTCAGCATGCTCGGATGATTGGAAGGAAAATGCGCTGACAGCTAAATTTACTTTTGACAAGACAACCTACTATGTAGGCGAAGAAGTCTGTATCACGAATGAGACAGTAGGCGGAGAAGGTAATTATACCTGCCAATGGGATTTAGGGAATGGAGAGACTTCAACAGAAGTTGCTCCTAAAGTGACTTACGAAACGAATGGAGCATATACAGTGACTTTGCATGTGAAAGACAGTAAAGGAAATTATGCAATGGCTCATAAATTATTGACGATTGAAGCTGAACCTCTGCCCGAAGTCGGCAATGTGAAACTGAAATGGGTAGGTGCCCACGTGTTGGGCGAAATACGTTCTACGGCTCCGGCAGTCAGTGATGATAATAATGTATATATGACTTCCAATGACCATTATTTGCGGAAATTTTCAGCCGCTACCGGTGAACAATTGTGGGAGTTCGACTTATGGACATCGGCTGACGGTGATTCTCCGTCCGGTAATACGCATACCACTCCGAGCATTGATACGGACGGTACTGTGTATGTAGGAACAGGCGACACAAGTGGCAAAGTAGGGCGCGTATATGCCATCAATCCCGATGGAACAAAGAAATGGGTCGTTGCCGGAGATGCTGAAAAAGGATTTTGGAATAAAGGACAGGCTTCAAAGCCTCGTATTAATTATCTGACTTGTGCGATTGGAGAGAATCATATCTATATGGGTAACGGCGGCTCTACGGGATCTGTGCTTGCTGTCGATAAGAATACCGGTTACAGAGTAGGTTA
>ENA-OQJB01000537-OQJB01000537.1-human-gut-metagenome-genome-assembly--contig:-NODE-537-length-17958-cov-7.032472_pt1 | contig 17958 bp, 14 predicted proteins | sample MGYA00242599_ERZ504765 | MGnify/ENA primary metagenome ERZ504765 (study PRJEB26092, sample SAMD00036354) | human gut metagenome | host: Homo sapiens | study: EMG produced TPA metagenomics assembly of...
ACTTCTGAAATTGTTTACGAGAGTCAAACATTTGCAACACTCGCTCTCTACATAATTTAGCCATATTTTCCTTATTCAACTTCCTTAAATTCGGGATAATATCTATCACTTGATAATAATCTTGTACGACAAATCCTGTACGCTCATCAACTATCTCCTCTCCTGCTGTACCCTTTAGAACTATTGCCGGAGTACCACAAGCCATTGCTTCTGCTGTAACCAATCCAAATGTCACATCTTTATTTTGATTGAACAGCACATCCGATTTAGTATATAATTCCTGTAACTGGCTCAAATTCTCTATCTTCTTAAAACCTACAATATTTGCTGGAATTTCCCTCAATTGTTCATCATTAAGTCCAACCATTACTATTTGACAGTCCACTGGCAATCGTTTACTTAATTCAATAATATCTTTATAACCATTCGCTTGCGTCCAGCGTGTTGCAATAACCATTATTGAAAACTTGCTCCAATTAACTCCTGACACCACCGAATGTTCAGCAACGTATGGCTTAAACAAACTCGTATCAATACCATTGCTAATAACTTGTCTATTCAGTGACTTCATCATAGACAAAGCAACATACCTACTAAGCCAGTCTGATACCGGAAGTAATGTTACATTAGGTAGATCTGCATACAAACTCGCTTTCAATCTCCAATTAGATCTTGACCGATCTAACATGGATGACGGATATTGGCTCAACATCGGGCAATGATTACAACCTGTTTTCCACTTGTCACAAATGTTCTTTATATATGAACAATGCCCCGTCATGAGCCAAAAATCATGCATTGTGATTACTGTCGGGATATCATGCGCCTTGAGATATTTAAACAACATTGGGAAATTCACATAATATCCATGAAGATTATGTATGTGAACCACATCCGGTTTAAGCACGTCTAATTTCTTTAAAAATCTTTTAGTTGCCCACTTAGACATTAAACCATGCAGATCGAAAAAACGTGTTGCAATTGCATGCGTATAAACTTCTAATGACGATCCTATTTTTATTAAATGAGATTTACTATCTCGTGCTTCTCTACCAAATGCTATATAACTCTCCCAACCTTGGGATATTGCAAATAAACCTAATTGTTCAACAATACGACCTGTAGAACCTGTGTTAACCACACTATTTATTTGAAGTAATTTGGGCATAGTCCTATTCTTTACCGTATAATATTCTTTCGTGTTCCTTTATTTGCTCTTCTGTAAAACGCATTCGTAATATTTTAGCCGGTACCCCACCTACTATACTATAAGGTTGAGTTGATTTATTGACAACAGCTCCGGCAGCGACTATGCAACCTCTTCCTATCGTAACTCCTTTTAAGATAGTAGTATTCATTCCAATCCAGTTATCCCCCTCGATAATAACATCTTGATCATTTTCAAAAAGCTTCTCATCGTCACCTATCGTATCAACAAACCTTCCTACCACATCAGTTCTATGATCTCCTCCTCGAATGCTCACATGAGGCCCGAATACAACATGATTACCAATTACTATTTTACTTCGTGAGGCTATAAAATCCGCATGATATGCAATATGAACATCATTGCCTAAATACATATTCTTATAAAAGAAGACGCTATCCAAAGGGGAAAAGAATACATTTTTGCCACAACTACCAAATTTCTTTTTATAATAGGACATGTATATCTTATTATATAACCTTTTAAAGAGTAGTACTATATCTATCATTTTTTAAGAACAGAATTAAAGACTTTCATTTGAAAATATGGATTCCATTGCTCATCAATTTCTTTGAAACAAGCATTTCTTACTTCCAATCTCTTACCGGATTTATTGACAAACCAATTTTCAATAGATAAAGCCAAGGAATCTATTGAGCCTTGTTCAAAAAAATCTCCTGTTTCACTTCTTCGTATAGCCTCAAATTCCGGCATTTGATAAGCAAAATTATTATGGGTAATAACAGGAGTTCCAAACATCATTGAATGAATTGCCGTCAAACCTACATTACCAGGAGACACACACAAATCTGCATGATAAACCAATTCAGCATTTACTTTTTCATCATAACAAGCTCCATAGAACCACACCTTATCAATCATTTCCAGCTCTTTTACAAATTGCTCCAACGACTGACGCACCGAACCATTACCTATCAAAACAAGATTAAACTTTTTCCCTGCCTTTGTCAATTTACTTATAGCTTTTAATAGCATATCTAACTGCTTAATGGGAGTAAGTCTGCCTATAAAAACGATAACAGGATTGTCATTATTAAAATGCTCCTTATATACGGAAGACTCGTTAATACTATTCCTCAAAGTCAATTGAACATCGTATGATAATGAATTATGAAGCACATGCAGATTTTCTGACTTAAAACCTTTAGAGACCAATTGTTTCTTGGCATAGTTGCCATATAAAAATAAACCATGAGCTAATTTCAAGAAAACCTTCTTAACAATTGCTTCAGATTTTGACTCTTTTCCATACCAACCATGTGTCCAAAAATATATTTTTTTTGATGGATAGAATATTCGCAATAATAGACAAAGAATCCAAATACTGATGCACATGGGTGCACCAATCATTAGATAAGCATCAAAATCATTACGTTTCCATAATCTGCCAATTAACCCCTTCATTTGATAAAAACGACTGAGAAACTTACGATGTTCAAGCACAGAAGCTTGATGGAGCTCTTTTATATCGAATACATTAATATCATTATCTTCTTTTTCGAAATACCATTCACAAACATATTCTTTATCTATTTCTTTATAGATTTTCTCTCTGTAAAGTGAAGGTATATTAAAAATGCAACAAAGCTTCATATTATTATTTGATCAAATCATTAACATCAACAGCATATAATTGACGAGTACCTTCATGAATAGAATCAAATAACACCCACCGTCCGTCTCTTGACCAACGTGGATGCAAATCGCAATGCAACCCACTTCTTGTAAAAGCCAAATCTTCAGGAGTAATGCTACTCAAAATCTTAGGATCCACTCTTTCAAAAAAATTATCTTTCAAAGACATATCCGGTCTGTCAAATATCATTTTAAATAGCCCCAAGTCCATTCTATGGTTCTCACTAAATTGGTATAACATTAAAGTTCTAATGCCTTCAGAGTTCGGATAAGTATCATTTACACACCAATCACTATTCAATGGATTAGTCATCGGGTGTCCATCTTCAACAATTAAGCCTTGGGCAAAAGGAGTAATAGCAGGTTGTTCAGAATCTTTTATCAGAAGAAAACTTTTTCCTGAGTTGACAACTCCTCCTGCGCTACCATAATTAAGTATAGACTTAACTACCTTTTTGGCTAATCGCATAGGCTTTTGCATCAATGGATGGCTTAAAATAGGATTATTTCTAATGGCATCTATTGAACTATTTGCTCTTCCGAAGATATAAATAGTGTCATCACTCTGCCAATCAAAATGACTGAGAAAACCTTGAGCTAAACATCTGAGTTCGGTACCATCTACTCCAACCGTCATTAGGCGAGTCATCATACCTCCATCAGACATAAAATACCTATGAAGAAATGCCACACGAGTATTTGATGGATTTAAGCATAGATGGGTAAGATAATGATGTGAAATGCCCGCTATCGATTTAACCCCACATTCTGCTACCTGTTTAACACTTACAAGTAGAGAAATTTCCTTAGTTTGTAAATTCATCTTGGTTATTCCAGAATCCATGGGGACAGCATCATTAGCTCCTTTATCATCAATCCCACTATAACCATAGCCTCCCAAACGGAAAAGACGTGCATAATCAAGACCATAAGCATATTTTCCATCTTTACTCAACATATGAGTAGTAGCAGCAAAACGATCAATTAATTGATTTGAGTCAGTATCATACAGGTCTGTGCCCCAAATATCACCAACACGATTATTAACAGTAAAACAGTCTGTTTCACCTACCCACTGTTGTCTTGCACCTTGCGGATAATTAAGAGCTGTAGTTTCTCCGATTCGTAAATATCGTCCCTCTTTTACATAACCTACTCCAAATAACTCACACGGAAGTGGCGGACGATTGATCGTATCAACCTCTAATGATAAAAACTTATCATTATTTCCATTTGATATCAATAAATCATGAAAACCAAATAAATGATGTTTTGGCCCATTTGTTAGTCGTTTAATCTGTACATTATTATACATTGTAATCCACAATTATAATCTGTTAGCATCCCAATTTACACCTTGTTTTAATATTTTGGCAGGAACTCCACCAAGAAGCACATTAGAATCATAAGATTTAGTCACGATAGCTCCAGTACTCACTATAACATCCTCTCCCAAAGATACCCCTTTAAGCACTTTGCAACCTTCTCCAAGCCAACAATGATTTCCAATTATTACATTGGATGCTTGATTAATTCTATTCCCATCTGCATTCAATATGGAATGACTATCTCCTGTTCTAAGCTGTACATAGGACGATAACATACAATTATCACCAATTTGTAAAATACTACCGTCTTCTGTGCAAGCCAAGTGGGTATGATGTCCTACAAAAGTATTTTTACCAATTTCTATTGTACACTCATTATCTTGAACAAAGAGCTCCACTCCAGAAAGGTAAGCTCCTTCACGAAGAATTATCCTATTACCTCTACCTTTAATTTTCACCAAACAATTGTACAAGACCGATCTGTTTTCACAAAAAACGACATTGTCTTCACCATCAATCTGAATACGAGAAGTAACCCTAACTCCTTTATTCAAAATTTTATTATTTCGTCCCCTGGAGAAACTTCTTTTCTCCATGAAACTACGACAACGGAATATTATAGTACGAATTATACGATTACTTCTCCACTTATCTCTATTCATTTCTGCATAGATTTAAAAAAAGCATTCAAATTCTTTCCGATGCCATCAATAGTATATTCTTGAAGAACCCTCTTTTGTAACTTAAGAGCTAGATTGACTTTTTCATCATAGTTTACTATAACATTTTCTATCACAACCGCAATAGCTTCTGGAGCTTCACCCTCGTAATATGAGATATAGCTATTATAATTATCATCCAATTTACCAATTTCGCTACTAACAATTGGACGGCCAGTACTTGCATATTCCATCATTTTAAATGGGAAACCAGCTGCTTGTGCTCCTACCCCCATACTACGAGTTGTGTTAATCAGAATATCCGCATCTCTGTCCAAAGTACTAATCAGTTCAGCATGTTGCATATAGCCATTAAATTCAAATTTATGAATGGAAGGGACTTCCTTAATCAATTGTTTAAAATTATCATCCAAATTACAATTACCATATACTTTAACAACACAAGGAGTTTTAATATACTTCATTGCTTTTACTAAAAGATCTCCCCCCTTGCTATAATGAATTCCTCCTGTTAATATAATCGTAACCAACTTTCCCTCTTTTAACTTATTAACACGTGTACTAACATTATTTACAACCTCTTCATTAATAATTCCAGGAGTTAAAACACGATGCTGAATTTCTGGCAGCATTAAACCATCACAAACGGCCATTATTCCATCTGTACGGCTAATAATCCGATTATACAATTTTCTTTTTATCCATACGAAATTATTTCTATCACCAACAAGTGCTTTATTAAAAATATTATCTTCATATTCCAACACCTTTAAGCAATTATCAAGGCTCTTGACAAGAATCGCCGCAGCTAATGTGATATTGTAATATACAACAACATCAAATTGCTCTTTACGATGTTCCAATTTAAGACATTTTGCAATACGTAGCTGATTTATTGGATCACATCTTCTCTTTGAAAGAATATCACAATATTTTATTGTCAATTTTCCTTCCGGATAATTTTCATATTCAACAAAAGCAGGTATTTTCATATTACAAGTAGTCACACCAGGACTATAAATTACTACCTCATGGCCAGCGGACATCATTCCTCGAGCTATACCCAAAGATTTTAATGGACCTGAAAGGGCAAATTTCTTTCCTTTACCATAACGTTCCATAAACTCTTTGCCTAAATAAGCAGTCAAATATGCTATTTTCATAAATTAATAACTTAATAATGATTGGTAGATTTCTTTCATTTTATAATAAAACTGATAATTGGGACTCACCATATCTTTATTCCTATTAAGATTTGCAATTACTGCTGAATTAAAACTTTCATCATCTCCATATTTGTAAATAATAACTCCTTCTGGGCGAATACATACATCACTTGCAATAACAATTGTACCCTCGTCTATTACTTCTCTTACTGCAACACTATCTCCGTCTGTAGAAGTCGGTCGCACATAAATATCCACATTACGCCATAAGGTTCTGATATTATCTATTGCTCCTATTTGCCAAAATATTTTATCGTCTATCCCAAGCTTCCCAGCATAATCATGAAGTTCTTTTATCCTATCTGAATTAGAAGAATCAGCCAGACATAAAACAAATCCTATGTTACGAGATGTGCTCTTCAGGACAGATGCATACATTTTCAAGACAGTTTGAAAACCATATATATCTACTCCTTCATTTAACATAAAACTATGCCCATAAAAAGCTATGTTCTTTTCGTGCAACGAAAGATAAGATTGCATTTCATCAGCAAGAGGGAGATATGTCTTTTCCGAATAAGGAATATAAGGCGGAATGACAAAAACAGGATTAACAGGTACTATCGGAAAAGACATTAACTGCTGTTTCCCTTGTTCACTAACAGTAATCCAAGTCACCTTGTCAGATTTAAGCATTCTATTTAAAAAGAATTTATTGATTCTATTAGTATTCAAATAGTAAGACTTATTCATTGAATTATGAATTGTGACAATAATCTTTTTACGACCCAAACACTTCATCGCCCAAAGATAGACCATACCTTCAAGACTGAAATGAGAATGAACAATCTTATAATTACGAACTTCTGACAGATATTTCCATACTTTAATTGGGAATAAACTTGTCTGCATCCAAGTCCATTTATCATACATAGACGATGATATAATCTCTCCATCAACACACGATTCTGAATAATATCCTCCCACACTAAATCCATCTTTTTGTAACTGTTCTATCAATCGTTTAACATAAACAGTCACTCCTCCGTAAGGAGGTGGAATTGTACAAATTTCTTTTATATCATACCTCTTCATGATTTAATTGACTAAGTATTACTATAAATAAATAAAAGCATAACAAGCTCCACTGCCCCGCAGAAAAGGGTTCGATAGAGAACATACAAACAGAAATATATACTACAGCAGCAATAACACATCCTTTATTTCGCTTTGCTTTAATTATAGGTGACAGAATAAGTGTTAACAAAGATAATAATCCCACAATTCCATAACGAACCACGATTGCTATATAATCATTATGAGAACCTAGCAGCTTATAAGTTCCAACAAATAAAGATTGTTTTGTTCCCACTCCAAAAAACAATTCGAAGATATTAGAATCACTAAAAAAACTATTAAGTCTTGGCATCCATATTTGCATTCTTCCTCCAGCATCTCCTGCATCACTTTGAAACCTTAACAACAACAAGTCTAATACTCCCAAAGCATAAAAAGAAAAACAATGAAAACTCCACTACCTAAATATACTAATTCCTTTTTTTCGATATATTAGAAAACAGTATTAAAAAGAACATCGAAATAGCTAAAGCAACGAAAACACCTCTTGATGCTGTTATCAATATTGTATATAAAGATACAATAATTGTACCTAACAAAAACCATCTATATTTTTTCTTCATTTTTTGCCATTTGAATAGTGCTATGCTAGAAGTTACAACTCCATAACCAATTATAGAACCGAAATAATTGGGATCCGTCCAACCACTTCTATCTAATTGTCCTACTTGTGTAGCAACACTCTGTACAAATCTTTTACCCAAAAGAACAAATTCAAAAGAAAGGACTAAAGATACCAATACAAAAACCGCAATAAAACTCTTCAAAATAGTTTCATTATCCTTTGGAATAAAACGAGCTATCAGCATCACACACATAAGAGCATAAGATAACATACAATTAGCAGAAAATATACCATCAATTACAAGAGAAAGAACAGTTAACACAATAAAGGAAGATGGCAACTTAATATTTGAAAATTTTGGATTAATAAGGAGATACGATATTATACTTACTATTAATATATACAAAGAGTCAACTGGCATATATGAAACAGCAGGCAATGAAGCTGATATAATAACAAACGTGAAAAAGACCTGAGGAAATAGTAAACTTTTTTTTATCCATAGAGGAAATATAACAGCCAACATATAAACCATCCTTAAAGGTAAAGGTGGAAGACTTTCCACATTTGTCCAAGAGACCAAAACAACTAGTAGAATTATATAATAAATCAAACTAGTAAATTTAATAGATTTCAACATCATAACTATGACAAAAAGTTTTTTATTCTTTGTTCCTCAGACAATTTGCATATCAATATGTTTCCATCTTTCTCTGATACAATATAGCCGTCAAGTCCTTGAATCAGAATTCTTTTTTGAGAATTTCCATGTACTATGCAATTCTTACAATTATGAAGTAATATATTACCAACTATAGCATTATTTTCCTTATCCTTAGGTAATTGTCCAAAAAGAGACGTCCAGCTACCTAAATCACTCCATCCCAAGTCCGCAGGATGACAATACACCTTTCCTTCTTTTGCAGCAGGTTCCATAACTGCAAAATCTATCGAAATCTTTTCACATAGAGGGAAAAGATTGGTTAAATTTCCAGTAGAGAGAATTTCATCCATAATCCTAGCAATTGAGGGTACATACTCGGAAATCATTTTTGATATTGTATTAATATTCCATACAAAAATGCCTGCATTCCACAAAAAATTCTTTTTTGAAAAGTACATTTGTGCTATTACAGAATCCGGTTTTTCTTTAAACGCATTAACTGAATATATTTCTCCATCTATCAACTTCTTAGTTTCAATATAACCATATCCTGTTTCCGGACGTGTAGGTTTAATACCAAGAGTTACAACAACATCATTGTTTTTTGTAAACAACAGGCAATTATTAACAACTCGCCTAAATTCGACTTGATTATAAATAATAGCATCTGAAGCTGTTATTACGACGTTTGCTGCTACATCCTCTTGTTTAATTCGCCAACAAGCCCAAGCAATACTTGGAGTTGTATTTCTTGCTATTGGTTCAGCAAGAATATGTTTAGGATTAACCTGCGGTAATTGTCGTTTAACAATTTCCACATAATCTTGATTCGTAACAACCCAAATATTATTAGAAGGACATATTCCTTCAAACCGATCGATAGTCATCTGAATCATTGTCCTCCCACAACCGAGAATATCAATAAACTGCTTTGGCAACTCTGGGGTACTTAACGGCCAAAATCTACAACCTATTCCACCAGCCATTATCACTACATGATTCATATTTTTCTTCACTAAATAATCGTAAATCAATAATATTTCTTTACATAAAAGATTGAAAATCTATGTAAGACTTAAAGGACATCTTATAGTTTAGTGTCATCAGAATTCTGCATTATTTTAACTGATTTATTGCATTAAAAATTCTTTCACAATTATAAGAATCAGCTAAAGGAAAAACCTCATTTGAGTATTTTTTATACTTCATATCCATTGGACAATTATAATCCAATGCATCTAATATTAATTTTTTTGCTTCTATATCATTCAAAGCAACAATTCCAAAGTTAGCTGGATCATCAAAATCCTTCCCATATTGTTGCTCCCTAAACTCCTCCTGATCCGGCAGAAAAAAAATGATAGGCTTTTTCATATAGAAAAAATCATAATAAATGGAAGAATAGTCCGTGATAAGCAAATTTGCATCTTTTAATAAATCTTGTACACGCTTAGTTCCAAATTTTAATATATGTATATACTTAGACTCGAAACACTCAAAAAGATGATTAAATTTTTGAAATTCAAAATGATTATAAAAATCCAACTCATATCCTTTTTCTTTCAGTTTTAATTGTATTTCTTGATCAGATAAAATAGAAGAATAATTTAAATAAAATGAAGTCTTAATAAACTGTGAATTATTTAAGTTTTTATAAGACATCCTCCACGTTGGCATAATCAGAATTCTCTTCTTTGGATGATTGTCTGAAAGATTATCAAACCGAGCTAAACCTGTATATTGAATAATCCCCGATCCTTTCGGATATTCATATATCTTCGAAATAAGATCATATTCTCTTTTTGCTCCTGTTATGAACAAATCAATATTGATTAAAGGATAATGCAAAACTTTATGATCATTATGTATGATACCATGCTGTAAAAATACAACTTTACCTTTGGGAATCAAACAAGTATTCTTAAGTTTACCTTTCAGCCAACTTGGCATATCGGTATTAACATGAGTACTAATTATAAAAGATGTTTTAAATAAATGAAAATAATATTTAACACTACCATACTCTATGACACAATCTTGATAGCCCTCAAGATTTGTAAAATAATCGGGACTACTTTTCTTGATTGCATACTTCACTAATACATCAGGATGATTATTCTTAACATATTTAAAAAAATGCCAAGCATTATCCTGCGCATCCACTCCCCGTTCAAGAATAAGCCAATAATGTTTTTTTATGAACAAGTTTCTAAAACAGTATCCAAGGATTATTTTACATAAATCCGGAAACTGCTTAAACAAATGTAGTATAATCTTGATATTCCTTTTCACATTTTTAAGTATTAAACTCTTTGTAATTCCTATAAATTCAAATATATTTTTTTCTAATATTAGAAAGTATTCCAATAATCATTTTCTTTTCTGATTTATCAGCTCCAAATAAATAAAAGAAGATGGGTATTATTAAAACTATAACTATAGTTACTACAACTAATCTAAGAAATCCTTCATTCATATAATAATTAGGAATTATAGGTATAATGATTGTTGAAACAACAATAAAAATCAACGGTAATATAACTCTTTTTAAATAATCAAACACAGCTAACCCTTCAATTCGATTAAGAAGGAATAAAGTGATTAACAAATTAAGTATTACAAAACATATGGTTATTGAGTAAACAAAAACAGGTGAGCAGCCATTAAGTAAAAAATATAACAAACTGGTAGAACCCCAATATTACATGTAGCACCTGTGAGTTGATACCATTTCATTCTACCTGAAGAATGAATGATAGCAGAAAAAGACTGCTAAAACCTCCTAAATAATTCAATAAGATAGATATTATAATAAAAGCACTCGCATTATCAGGAACATTTTCTCCCAACCATAAATGCAATACATAATCAACTTCGATTATCAAGGGTAATGACAATATATAAAGAATGATAAAAGATAGCTTTGATAAAGTATACATCATACGAAATGCTCTTTCTTTATCTCCTGAAGCATAGGAACCCGTAAGCTGTGGCCTAACAGCAATACTTATATTGGAAACAAATCCTTGAACAGCACCAGTCACTTGTGTTGCAATACCTTTGGCAGCATTAACTACTGGACCAAAAAACAAGTTTAAAATCATGTTCAAACCTTGATCTTTAACCATTCCTCCAAATGAACCAAACATATTCCATCCAGAGAAAGAAAGCATTTCCCTCAGTAATACTTTATCCAGTTTATCTTGTATTTTGAGTGCAGTAAAATTTCTTTTGCAAAACAAGAAATACATACAAAAAATCACAACAGCCCGAATCAAAGTTAATAGCCCAAATATCAATAGTTTATCCAAAGACACAAACGGAATAGCTAATGCAATAAACAAATTCAACAATACGTCAAAAATACCAACAATTGCATAAAAATCCATTTTCTCGTATGACATTATTGCAGCTTGAAACGGTATCTGAATAATAGTTAGTAATGATGTAAATACAGAGAATTGAAACAACCAAAAAGCAATATGGAATCTTTCTACAGGTATAACCATTTTGGAATAAAGATACCATAGACCTACAGATTCTAACAACAAAAGAATAACTAAAGCTAAAACACCTTGGATAATTAATGCAGCATTATAAACAGGAGTTATAGCCCCTGTACCTTTTGCTCCTAATTCGTAATTATAAAATCTTTGTATCCCATTAGCCAATGATAGATTTAAAAATCCAAACATAGAAACAAAACCACCTATAACATTATAAATTCCATAATCTACAACACCTAAAGCGTTTAATATGACTCTTGATGTGTAGATGTAAACCAAAGTGATAAATATCATCCTAATAGTTAGGAAGAATGTGTTTTTTGCAATTCGTTTATTATTTGTTGAATTATCTGACATTTATTAATCTTACTTTATCGAACTTATATTCACTTGATAGACTAAATAGAAGTGGGGATATTCGGTTTTCTAATATACTTGCATAGAATTGATATTTCATTTTTGTTAATAAATTCAAACTTACACTATATAAGCAACTTGAAATTCAACCATCTACAACCATCAAATTAGTATTGTCAGTGTTGCCCTCTAAAGTTTCCTCCTTTAAATCAATCCCTTCCAAAAATATCTCTCGTATAAACCTTCTCCAGAACATCTTCCAAGTATACATCATACCGATTTGCAATAATCGTATGGCTTTGTTGTTTGAAGGAGCTCAAATCATTTATCACTTCACTGCCAAAGAATGTTGTTCCATCTTCTAAAGTTGGTTCATAAATAATAACCGTTGCACCTTTCGCCTTAATGCGTTTCATGATGCCTTGGATGGCACTCTGACGGAAGTTATCTGAATTCGATTTCATCGTCAGACGATAAATACCAATGATACATTCTTTCTCATTTGCTTGATTGAAACCATTGCGGTCGCTATATCCATAATACCCCGCCTTATGCAATACCTGATCCGCTATAAAATCCTTCCTTGTGCGGTTACTTTCAACAATAGCCGACATCATATTCTGAGGAATGTCTTGGTAGTTGGCTAACAACTGCTTCGTATCTTTCGGTAGACAATATCCACCATACCCAAAACTAGGATTGTTGTAATGAGTACCAATACGAGGATCTAAACCTACACCCTGAATAATCGCTTGAGAATCCAAACCTTTCACTTCAGCATATGTATCCAATTCATTGAAATAACTAACACGCAGGGCGAGGTAAGTGTTGGCAAAGAGTTTTACAGCTTCGGCTTCTTTCATTCCCATAAAAAGCGTAGGGATATCTTCTTTGATAGCGCCTTCCTGTAAAAGAGAGGCGAATGTATGAGCTGCCTTTTTCAGAGCAAGGATATCGGCAATAGCTTTGATCGCTTCATTTTCTTCTCCAAATTGTTCATTGCTAATTATTTTTGGATAGCCTACAATGATACGACTTGGATAAAGATTATCATAGAGTGCTTTACTTTCACGAAGAAACTCCGGAGAGAACAGCAGATTGAACTTCTTTATGCCTTTACATGCATACTTAACATACAAACTACGGCAATAACCAACCGGAATAGTAGACTTTATAATCATTACCGCATTCGGATTAACGCTCAAAACAAGATCAATTACATCCTCTATATGATGCGTATCAAAATAGTTTTTTATCGGATCGTAGTTGGTTGGAGCTGCGATTACGACAAAGTCTGCATCACGATAGGCTTTAGCTCCATTGAGTGTAGCTGTTAAATTCAACGGCTTTTCTGCCAAATATTTCTCGATGTATTCATCTTGAATAGGAGATTGTTTACGATTCAGCATATCCACTTTCTCAGGAATGACATCGACAGCCACCACTTGATGATGTTGTGCCAAAAGTGTGGCTATACTAAGACCGACATAACCTGTTCCTGCTACTGCAATTTTCATTATAAAATAGATTTAATTTATTATCCCTCTCCAAACCACCATATTATGATCGCTATAAGATGTCTCCGGAGAATAGCATTCATAACCCTTTAACGCCCCCGAATAAAAACATAATCAATCCGCCAGAGCTTGTATAACTGCCGGAACGTATATTGATAACCACTTCCACAATCACGAAAACCGTCAACCAAACCTTCTCGCGTTCGATGATATGTATAAGAAGCCGGTGTATCATTAAAATCCCCACAAACCAGCACCGGATAAGGTGAGCGTTCTATCTCAGCATGGATCGTATAAGCTTGTTCTGCTCGCTTCTGATAGTTACTTTTCATTTTCAATACCAAATCCTTGACTGCTTTTGCACGGACTTTTAAACTCTTGCCGGGAGCAGTTATGATACCGCGATAAGCATTGACACTTGTTGTCTCGAAGTGGTTGTTGATCACGCGGATGTATTGGTTGTTTATTCTTACATCGGCGATTAACGACATATTACTGGAATTCTTATAATACAGAGCTTTTACCGAATGGATCGGATAACGACTGTAGATCGTAGTCGGTAAATGGTCCGTACGCCGGCTGATATATTTATACAGTACATAATCGAAAGCGTACCGGATACTGTCCCGATGATAATACCCGTCACCGGGAACTTCCTGGAAGCAGACGATATCGGGTTGTAGCTTCTTGATATAAGCGGCGGCTTCGTTCATGGTGTACTTTCTGTCCCAATAGAAATGGCTGGCGTTGTAGGTGACTACAGTCAGCGGGGTTCCTTCTTGTTCGGATGCAATCGGTTCATTCCAATATAGGGGTTAATAAACGGCTAACAGATAATCCGTATGAAGCAGGATCGCTAACAAGGGAATTATAGTTTTCCATTTCGTCTTCGTGAATAATTGTATTGCCACTAACAACAGATTCCCTGCCAATATCGGCCAAACCAGTAATGTCAGGAAGGATAGCCAGATGCAAATTCCATCGGCGTAATAGCCTCCGGCCAAACAGAGGACAGATAATACCGCAAAAAACAGGAGTAGGGTATTATTCAACGTTAGCAAATCGTATGTTCATTATTGGGAACACTTTACTTTCCGAAATCATGATTCACATCCATACAAATTCAATCTCGATTAAATATGCCATTCTCCGCATTGGGTAATACCTGGTTGTTTCCTCCGGCTATATTGATGATGGTCTTGACGCTTTGACCCGGTTTGATCTTTTTTATGGCAGGATGATAACGTTCGGGTAATAAGTCACAAAACAATTCATGTATGGCATGGATGTTCAGATTTGTACTTCCATTAACAAAATCCTGCGTTTTGGCAATCGTTTTTTACCGGATGTTTATCACTGATTCATCACCGGTTTATCACTATTGGCCGGTTAACGGGACGACCCTACTTTTGTCTGCTAAAGTTTTACGACGGATACTTGTATCCCAAAAACCGATTATTCACACTTAAAATTTCAAGTTCTGCAAGAAGCAACATTCCGCATCCGCCCTTACTCTAAACGCGAGTTGGCAAGCCTCTATTTTCCTGAAACGCCGACCATCGATTCTGCCGTCTCTAACCTCCGCTTGTGGATAAAACGAAACGGGGAAGTATCGGAGAAACTCCGCGAGACAGACTACCGTACGCATAGTAAAATATTCACGCCACGGCAGGTACGCATATTGGTAGAGATCTTTGGCGAACCGTAAACGATAAAGACACGACAGAGGCGAATGATAAACTATAGTATCGTCATGAGGATAAATCCTCTAAAGAAAGAAGAGCCTAAAAAGGCGTATGCCTGCGCACAAAGCAGCAAGACTATGAACATCAATCAGTTTACAGAACACATCGCTACTCATGGAGCGTCTACAGCCGTGCGGACATTGCGGCTATCCGGAACACTGGAGCAGAGAGTGCAACTGAGTTCAAGGCTGACACGCATATCGCAACTTGCTCCATTAAACAGCAGATGGTTCCGAAGAATGTGCCGGCAGTAGGCCTTGCGCCTTATACGGCAGGTTCTTCGGAATTTTATTATTTGTCCAGCGCCTCGTATTCCGAATTCTTACTCTTGAACTCCGGCACAATCTCTTTCATCAGCTTCACCGTCCGAACCTTATCCACACAAACAGCCAAGTGCACTAAAGGATCCATCAGTTCATTAATTTCTTTGAAATCATATTCACGAACCTGGGCACGATAGATTTTCTCATTTAATGTGGGAAGCGTGTTCTCTTTTATTGCCAGAAGCTCTTCGTAAAGTTTTTCACCCGGACGAAGCCCCGTGTATTGAATTTCTATATCCTTATCAGGAACAAGACCGGCCAGCTCAATCATACGACGTGCCAGGTCGGCAATTTTCACCGGAGTCCCCATATCGAAGACAAAGATTTCATTTCCTTTGCCCATAAAAGCTGCCTCCAACACCAAACGGCAGGCTTCGGGAATAGTCATAAAATAACGGATAATATCAGGATGGGTGACTGTCAACGGGCCACCTTTAGCCAGTTGTTCACGGAAACGCGGAATAACAGAACCGTTACTACCCAAAACATTACCGAAACGAGTCGTAATAAAACGAGTCTTTCCGGGATGTAGTCCTTTACTGATCGCGACGCTCAGACTCTGAACGTAGATCTCAGCCAGACGTTTGGACGCTCCCATTACATTCGTTGGATTAACAGCCTTATCTGTAGATATCATTATGAATTTATCCACATCGTATTTCACTGCCATATCAGCGACATTGTGAGTGCCGTAGACATTCGTATGAACCGCTTCACAAGGATTTTCTTCCATCAGAGGAACATGTTTGTAAGCAGCCGCATGGAAGACTATCTGAGGATGAAAACGACGGAATACGCTTTCTACACGATCAACCATACGGACATCCCCCATTACGGGCGTAAACTCTACCTGAGGGAATTTCTCTTCCAGCTCTAGACGTATATTGTGCATAGGCGTCTCTGCACTGTCAAACAAAACCAATTGCTTCAGACCAAAATGACAAAGCTGACGGCAAAGCTCGCTGCCGATCGACCCGGCAGCTCCGGTAACCATAACGACTTTTCCTTTGAGAAAGTTAGCAATCTCTCCCGTATTAATATGGATTTCATCACGCCCCAACAGATCTTCGATACGTATGTCCGGAAGATTACGTAGTGTTTTAGTTCCTTCTCTAAGTTCATCGATAGTCGGAAGCATCAACATACGGACTTTCTTCTTTTCACAATAACGGATCAGGCGTTCGCTTTCTTCTCTGATTGCCTGATAGTCTGTAAAAAGAATAGCTTTTATATTCCTCGAATTGATTAACCGGTTGAATTCAAGCTGATCTTTGACAGAATATACTTTATATCCGCCTATACGCAACGACCCTTTCTTTCCAAAACGCAAATAACCTTCTACCTGATACATCAACTTATCATTCAAGGAGGCTCCAAACAGAGCTGTCGTTCGGTTTTCACTACCGAAGATCAACAATCTGTCACGATTGGATACATTCAAGACCAAATGATATAAAGTGATCAACGTCAGTCTGAAAAAAGTCAAGAGGAAGAAAGTCAGGAATAAATCGATTAAGTTGACCAACAAAATCTCTCGAAAAGTCAAAATGGTAGGCAGATAAACGATAACCGGTATCAACAATGCTATTTTTAAAAGAGTAACCAATAGAATACGCCCAACCTCAGTAAACGTAGAATGGCGAATTACTCCTTTATAGCTTTTAAAGCAAACAAAACTGACCGCACTACATAATATGGACGCAAACAAAGCTGTACCATATATATATAATGTATAGTTCTGAGCCAATACAAAAGAAACAAGTCCCAATGAAAGCAGCGTCGAACTGCAAGAAAACATTAAATCAATCAGGTATATTAACCATTGATTAAAATATTTCACTTTGGTAAAGTAACGGAATAGTGAAATAAAGGTCATAGAAGTCATTTTCAGGTGCAAGTTAAAGGATTAATATTCAGATATATAAAAATCAAGAAACTTTACTATTGAACACAGCAATGTTCGTCAGTCCCAGACCGACTTACTGTAAATAGCTATCTGTATGAAAAATTTATAGCTATTGAAAAATAGAGTTTGATGAATTTCTATAATGTCTATTCTCTTACAAAAAATCCATTCTTATAAATGAACTAAAAAAACGTACCTTTT
>ENA-OQJB01000539-OQJB01000539.1-human-gut-metagenome-genome-assembly--contig:-NODE-539-length-17811-cov-4.253902_pt1 | contig 17811 bp, 18 predicted proteins | sample MGYA00242599_ERZ504765 | MGnify/ENA primary metagenome ERZ504765 (study PRJEB26092, sample SAMD00036354) | human gut metagenome | host: Homo sapiens | study: EMG produced TPA metagenomics assembly of...
GCTCAGGTTGTAGGTTTTAATGATATATGGTTTGATTTCCCTTTTTCCCCTCTTTTATAAGTTAAATGCACGCTTATTGAAAATACTGCATGGCTTCACTTATTTTTTTAGAAATTATTCGATTTTCCATCTAAAACAGCGACTAAATTTAAAATTGTGATTCATTTTATCTATAATCTTACTATATTCCGCACGTTTTTTAATAACACTTATGAGATAAGTTATAATTTATGGAAAAAAATCGATTTACTATTTGTGCAAACAATTACATCGATTGTTTGCGACAAGAGGGGCGTTATTCTACTGCCCACGTGTATAAACACGCTATTCGTTCTTTTTCGCAGTTTTGTGGAACCCAATCCATTACGTTTAGTAGGATAAACCGCGAAACTCTAAAGAGGTATAGCAACTATCTGTTGGCTTCCCGTTTGAAGCCTAATACGATTTCTACGTATATGCGTATGCTTCGTAGTATCTACAATCGCGGAGTTGATACGCATCAGGCTCCTTATGTACATGGCTTGTTCCGGGATGTATTTACCGGGGTAGACACACGTCAGAAGAAAGCCATCCCGATCGGTGAACTTCACATGTTACTAAACAAAGATCCTCAATCGGAAAAGCTTCGCCGGACACAGGCCATTGCCAATCTGTTATTTCAGTTTTGTGGAATGCCTTTTTCTGATTTGGCCCATCTGGAAAAATCCAATTTGAAACAAGGTCTTTTAAAGTACAACCGTCTCAAGACCGGTACTCCTATGAGTATAGAAGTGCTGGAGTCAGCGCACAATGCAATCGGGGGATTATACAATAAAACCGATGCGCGGAGTCCCGATTATCCTGATTATCTTTTCCGGATATTAAGCGGAGCATATAAGAGAGATGAAGAGGAAGCATATCGTGAATATCAGTCAGCCTTGAGACGTTTCAATAATGATTTGAAAAGCCTGTCCAGAAAATTAAGGATATCTTCATCCGTCACGTCTTACACGCTTCGTCATTCTTGGGCTACGACTGCCAAGTACAGAGGTGTTCCTATCGAGATGATTAGCGAATCATTAGGGCACAAATCTATTAAAACAACACAGATATATTTAAAGGGTTTCGAATTGGAAGAAAGAACAAAGGTTAATAAATTGAATTATTCTTACGTATGTAGTTTTAAAATGTTCTGATTAATATTATTAAAGCATTATGGATTAGGGACTTAATGCTGGTGTTACTTCTTAGGTAACGGAAATATATTCGCTACAAAGATAGGTAAAAATATTAATAGCAAACAAGCAAAAAACTTCTTTTTTCCTTTTTCTCTCAAATATGCAACATGAATCTATCTGAACATGAAAGATAACATCTTCATGCTCAAGGGATTTTTATTACCTAAATTCAAAAAAGTCTTATATTGAATGTTAGGTACCCGCTTTTATATTCCCTCATAATCGATTTTTTTCCTTTTTTCACTGCTATGTGTATCCTATATGTGTGTTATCCGTTACCTAAGAAGTAACGGAATCACATGGGGTAAAAAATATGATTTTTAACGAAACCAAAATCAGTAAATGCCGGGCCTATTAGTGGGACAGGGGGAAGGCGTAGCACACTCAAAACGCTGGTATGTAGCACTCGTTCGAATGCATCACGAGAAGAAAGTATCCGAGCGTTTGTCTAAGATGGGAATTGATTCTTTTGTTCCCGTTCAGCAACAGATCCATCAATGGAGCGACCGTCGAAAGATGGTTGATACAGTCTTGCTTCCAATGATGGTTTTTGTTCATGTCAATCCAAAAGAGCGTATGGAAGTCCTAAGCTTCTCCACGGTCAGCCGTTATATGGTGATGCGTGGTGAAAGCACTCCTGCCGTTATTCCTGATGAGCAGATGGCGCGTTTCCGTTTTATGCTCGATTATTCCGAAGAAGCAGTCTGTATGAATGATACTCCACTGGCGCGTGGTGAGAAAGTTCGTGTCATAAAAGGTCCTTTGAGCGGCCTTGTCGGCGAACTCGTGACTGTCGGGGGTAAGAGTAAGATTGCCGTTCGTTTAAATATGCTTGGCTGTGCTTGTGTAGATATGCCAATCGGTTATGTAGAACCCACAAAGATTAGTAATGACGACACAAAAAAACTTTAACGTATTTCTATTCATTCTACTGTTAGGAGTTTTTTCTCCTTTGATGGCTCAAAATATGAGCGATTCTCAAGTATTGGAATATGTCAAAGAGGGGATTAGACAAGGGAAAGAACAAAAACAATTAGCCTCTGAACTGGCACGTAAGGGTGTGACCAAAGAACAGGCTATGCGTGTGAAGCAGCTTTATGAGCAGCAGAACAATGTCAATGCTTCCAACGCTACCGGTACGGATGTCAATGAATCCCGTCTTCGTGAAGAAATGAAGGAGAACACCTCCGATATGCTGGAAGACCATCCGAGCACTCAAGATCTTGCACGTAGTAATCAGGTTTTCGGACGTAACATTTTTAATACCCGTAACCTGACTTTTGAACCCAGTGTCAACATCGCCACGCCTTTAAATTATCGTCTCGGTCCCGGTGATGAAGTGATTATCGACATCTGGGGAGCCAGCCAGAACACTATCCGCCAACAGATTTCTCCTGATGGCACGATTAACATTCAGAAAATAGGTCCCGTCAATCTGAACGGTCTGACTATTTCTGAAGCCAATGACTATCTCAAGAAAACATTAAACAAGATATATAATGGTCTTAATAATACGAATGACCCCACTTCGGACATTCGTCTGACTCTGGGTAGCATCCGTACTATTCAAATCAATGTGATGGGTGAAGTTGTCCAGCCGGGCACTTACTCTCTTTCTTCCTTTTCTACTGTCTTCCATGCACTTTATCGTGCAGGAGGTGTGAGTGACATAGGTAGCCTTCGCAATGTTCAGCTGGTACGTAATGGTAAGAACATCGCTACGATTGACGTCTACCAATTTATCATGAAAGGCCACATTCAGGATGACATTCGTCTGCAGGAAGGTGATGTCGTGATTGTTCCCGCTTATGACGTATTGGTTAAGATCGACGGAAAAGTGAAACGTCCTATGCGTTTCGAAATGAAGAAGGACGAAAATTTATCTACTCTTATCAGTTATGCCGGTGGGTTTGAGGCCGACGCCTACACCCGTTCTTTGCGTGTCGTACGCCAAAACGGACAGGAGTATGAAGTAAACACAGTCAAAGACCTTGATTATAGTGTCTATAAAATGCGGAATGGTGATGTTGTGACCGCCGAGGCTATCCTTAACCGCTTCACTAATAAGCTTGAAATCCGTGGTGCCGTTTACCGTCCCGGTATCTACCAGCTAAACGGTAAACTGAATACCGTCCGTGAATTGGTGAACGAAGCCCAAGGCTTGACGGGTGATGCTTTCCTTAACCGTGCTGTCCTTTATCGTCAACGTGAGGACCTTACTACTGAAGTTATCCCTGTTGACATTAAAGCCATCATGGATGGTACTTCTCAAAATATCATCCTGGCGAAAAACGACATTCTTTATATTCCTAGTATCCATGATTTGGAAGATAGAGGTGATGTTGTAATCCATGGCGAAGTGGCCAAACCTGATTCCTATCCTTATGCGGATAATATGACTCTTGAAGACTTGATCATTCAGGCCGGAGGCTTGCGTGAAGCCGCTTCTGTTGTTCGTGTGGATGTATCGCGTAGAATCAGGAATCCCCATAGTACAGCGGATAATGATACTATCGGTCGGACGTATACATTTTCCCTGAAAGAAGGTTTTGTTGTTGACGGCACACCGGGTTTTGTTCTTCAACCTTATGATGAGGTTTATGTTCGCCGCAGTCCGGGTTATCAGGCTCAGCAGAATGTAGTTGTTGAAGGTGAAATCCTTTTCGGAGGCTCATATGCCATGACCAGCCGTGAAGAACGCCTTTCAGATTTGATCAATAAAGCTGGAGGTGCTACGAATTATGCTTACTTACGCGGTGCCAAGTTGACTCGTGTCGCTACTGAGGGCGAGAAGAAACGTATGGGAGATGTGATCCGTCTGATGAGTCGACAACTAGGAGAAGCTATGATGGATTCTTTGGGTGTCCGTGTGGAAGATCATTTTACAGTCGGCATTGACTTGGAAAAAGCTATAGCTAATCCTGGCAGTGCATCAGATCTGGTTCTTCGTGAAGGTGATGTGGTTTTTATTCCGAAGAATACTAATACGGTAACAATTAACGGTGCTGTGATGGTTCCTAATACCGTTTCTTATATAACTGGTAAGAATATTGATTATTATTTGAATCAGGCTGGTGGTTATTCAGACAATGCGAAGAAGAGCAAGAAGTTCATTGTTTACATGAATGGTCAGGTAACTAAGGTTAAAGGTAGCGGTAAGAAACAGATCGAGCCTGGTTGTGAGATCATTGTTCCTAGTAAATCAAAGAAGCGTACTAATGTGGGAGAAATCTTGGGATATGCCACTTCTTTCAGTTCGTTGGGTATGATGATTGCCTCTATTGCTAATTTAATCAAGAAATAACGAATACCTTTATTATGTCTACTTTGATGGAACAAGCATCTGAAAAGGAAACAAAACAGTTGCATAATAATCATAATGATGAGGAGCTTGAAATTGATTTGATGGATCTTCTTCGTAAGGTTATAGGTATTCGTAAGAAGATCTATAAAGCAGCCGGTATCGGACTGATAATTGGTGTTATTGTTGCGATAAGCATCCCTAAGCAGTACACGGTTGAAGTTACTCTTTCTCCGGAAATGGGTAATAACAAAGGTGGTGGTTTATCCGGTTTGGCTGCTTCCTTTTTAGGAAGTGGAGTTTCTATGGGAGATGGTACTGATGCCTTAAATGCTTCCTTATCTGCTGATATTGTTTCTTCTACTCCCTTTCTGTTGGAACTTTCTAATATGAAAGTCCCTGTATCAGGGAGTGAGGAAATCTCTTTAAGTTCTTATTTGAATGAAGAGTCATCCCCATGGTGGGGTTATGTAATTGGATTTCCTGGCATGGTAATTGGTGGAGTAAAGTCCTTGTTTACAGCAAATGAGGATGAATCCATATCTTCCGATAAAGTAAGTCGGGGTACCATTGAATTATCCCAAAAGGAGTCTCAGAAGATTGAATCACTAAAGAGAAAGATTGCTGCTTTTGTGGATAAGAAAACCTCTATGACTACCGTTTCTGTGACTTTGCAGAATCCTAAGGTTGCTGCAGTTGTTGCTGACTCTGTAGTAAATAAGTTGCAGGAATATATCATAGACTATCGTACCTCCAAATCTAAAGAGGATTGTCTCTATTTGGAGAAATTGTTTAAAGAACGTCAGCAGGAATATTACGAAGCGCAGAGAAAATATGCCGATTATATGGACTCTCATGACAATATCATTTTGCAGAGTGTTCGTACCGAGCAGGAACGTTTGCAGAATGACATGAGTTTGGCTTACCAGGTATATAGTCAGGTTGCCGGTCAGCTTCAGGTTGCCAGAGCTAAAGTTCAGGAGGAGAAGCCTGTTTTTGCTGTTGTAGAGCCTGCAGTTGTACCATTATATCCTTCGGGAACCAGTAGGAAAGTATATGTTTTAGTTTTTGTTTTCCTATCAGTTTGTATTGTAATCTCTTGGAATTTGTTCGGGAAAGACCTTCTGAGCAAGTTCAAAGAAGTATGTGCCTAAAATCAATTTTTAATGTGATATGGTATCAACACCAGTCAAATCAATAAATTTATAGAATTTATAGCAGTTCTGGGAGATCTGATCATTCTGAATTTGGTATTGTTCTTTCTCCTTTTCTTTTGGGAAGAAGTATTTGTCTCTTTACCTTTTTCTTGTAGGGTTTCCTGGATGATGACTTCGTTAAGTCTCTGTTATCTGGCCTGTTCCGGTTCTCGTGGGAGGGTTTGGGATAGTCGGGGAATTCGCCCTGACCAACTTGTGTTGCGCGTGTTGAAGAATACTATAGCTTTTTCCATCTTTTGGGCATGTATCATGACTTTTAGTGGAATCTCTATCTATTCTCCTTTTTTCTTTGTTGCATATTTCTCTTTTCTCTTTGTTATCTTAAGTATTTATCGCATTATCATCCGTCATTTTCTGATAGTTTATTGTGCTAAGGGCAAGCATAGACGTTATGCTGTTTTTATAGGTGGAGGCAATAATATGCAGGTGTTGTATGAGGAGATGGAAAGTTCTCTGGCGTCTTCCCTATATGAAGTCGTGGGTTATTTTGATATAAAACCGAATGATGCTCTTTCTTCTCAATGTTCCTATTTGGGTAATCCTGACGGTTTTTCAGATTTTATGTCTGCACATCCAAGCATCAAGCATGTTTTTTGTTCTCTATCGATGGAGGAGGGACGTTACAATTTTTCTATCATGAATTATTGTGAAAACCATTTGCTTTATTTTCACGGTGTTCCTAATGTATGTAAAGGTTTTCCGCGTCGTATCTGGCACAGTATGGTTGGCAATATGCCTATCTTGAATCTGCGTTATGAACCTTTGGGTAAGATGGAGAACCGTATGTTGAAACGGATGTTTGATGTTGTTTTCTCCGGTTTTTTTCTGGTTACAGTTTTTCCCTTTGTTTATCTCATAGTGGGAAGTATTATAAAGTTGACTTCTCCCGGTCCTGTATTCTTTAAGCAAATGCGTACGGGGTTGAATGGTGTGGATTTTGTGTGTTATAAATTCCGTTCTATGAAAGTGAATGATGAAGCTGACAGTAAACAGGCTACGGCTGATGATCCTCGTAAAACTCGGTTTGGGAACTTCCTTCGTCGTTCTAATATTGACGAACTTCCCCAGTTTATCAATGTTTTTAGGGGTGATATGTCAATAGTGGGACCACGTCCACACATGTTGGCTCATACGGAGACTTATGCCCGTTTGATTGATAAGTATATGGTGCGGCACTTTATAAAACCTGGAGTAACCGGCTGGGCTCAAACACATGGTTTTCGTGGTGAAACGAGAGAACTCTCACAGATGGAGGAACGTGTTAAAGCTGATATTTGGTATATGGAGCATTGGACAATGCTACTTGATATATATATCATTTATAAGACTATAGCAAATGTAGTTGTTGGAGAAAAGAATGCATATTAAGATAAGGAATGGATTAAAATTGAGCAGATACAGATATCAATTTCTCAATGTTGATATAATATAGCTAATGAAATCTTTAGCTTTAAGAAAGTGTATTAACGAAGGAAATATTGTAATTAATTATTAGGGAATGACTAATCAATCAGTACACTTTTAGTTATCTTAAGCTGAAAAGGTTGGATAGTTAAATAATGTGCACTTAATATTATAGAGGACTATGCGAAGTTTACATATTATCATGCCAATGGCAGGTGAGGGAACACGTTTTCTTAAAGAAGGTTGGACTACACCAAAGCCATTGATTGAATTGAAGGGGATACCTTTGTTCGTTAGAGCTATTAGGAGCGTAATTATGGACGATATAAATTTGAAGTATTCATTTATTGTTCGTCAGGAACATATTGATAGATATCATATAAACGAATATATAAAAAACAAGTTGCCAAATGCTAAAGTTTTTTCTGTACTTAATACCACTCGTGGTGCAGTTGAAACTTGTTTGATGGCTGAGTCTGCAATAGACCCTAATGATTCTGTTATAGTTATGGACTGTGATTTGGAATTCTCTAGTAAGGCTTTTCTTGAAAATATTCGTCAAATATTAGCAAAACCTGTAGATGAGGTCAATGGCGGCTTGTTGGTATCATTTGAATCAGACCTTCCAAAGTATAGTTATGCTGAGATTGATGCTAATAATATAGTAAGGCGTACAGCAGAGAAAGAGGTAATATCTAATCATGCTCTTTGTGGAGCGTATTTCTTTTCTTCAGGAAAAGGTTTTTTAAAAGTTGCGCATCAATTATTAGATAATTCAATACCTAATAAATCGGAATTTTATGTGTCATTACTTTATAATTATTTGTTGAAGAATGGAGAAACTGTCAAACTTTGCTTAATGGAAAATTATTATTCTTATGGGACACCTGAAGAACTTAAACGATATATGTAATGCTCGGAAGTGAAATAAAACTGTTAATTGTAGATTTTGACGGTACATTAGTTGATACTTTTCGAGCTAATTTTATGGCTTATCAAGAGGCTTTTAATCAGGTGGGATTAGCTCTTAAAGAGGTAGACTATCGTCATTGTTTTGGTTTTAGGTTTGAAAAGTTTATGGCAACTGTTGGCATAACAGATCCGGTTGTAACTCAAAAAATAGTGAGTTTAAAGGTAATTGTTACCCCGATTTTTTTAGATATTTTAAAGTGAATAATTCTTTATTAGCTATACTGAAAACTTTTCACAATGCTGGAGGTAAAACAGCGATAGCTTCTACTGCATGTCGTAAAAATTTAGAAAAAGCATTGCAATACATTGAGGTAACTGATATATTTGATCTTATTTTGGCGGGTGAGGAGGTGAGACAAGGAAAACCCTCCCCTGAGATATATAGGACAGTATTAAGGCATTTTTCTATGCAACCTAATGAGGCACTTGTTTTTGAAGATTCGGAAGTGGGTGTACAGGCAGCCCAGTCAGCAGGTATAAACTATATAGTTGTTAATTCAAACTATTATGGAGATTGAAATAAGAGGGCATTCTGGTTGTCAGATAGACATTGTTAATGGCGGGGATAGCTTGTTTATTAACAAGAGTACTCGTGATAAGAATTATATTCCACGATTGTATAAGCAAGCTTTGAAACAGTGTAATGCTTCAAAGATAGCTTATCAGCATATTCGTGTACCGAAAATATATGGTATTGAACGTATGGATGAATATCTAAATATTAAGATGGAGTATATATATAGTAAGAATTATGTAGATTATTTTGAAGATGCAGGATTTGACCAGATTAGTTATTTTATCAAGGCATTGAAAATTTTTATTGATTCTGAAATTGAAAATTCAAAAATGACTCCGATTAATAAAAATGTTGTAATAAATAAATATAATGATGTTTGTGATAAAGTTGCTAAAAATGATTTTATTAGTAAGGATACAGATATTAAGATAATTCTAGAGAAGTCTTCAATTGTATTCAATGAACTAGATGAAGAGATAAACATACCAGTTGGACAGTGTCATGGAGACTTGACTTTTTCAAATATACTATTTAATGGAAATAATTACTATTTGATAGACTTTCTGGACTCATTTTTGGAATCTCCATTACTTGATTTAGTAAAGATTAGGCAAGATTCAAATTATGGTTGGTCGCAGCTTATGTATGGGCATGATTTTGATTCTGTGCGGATGAGAATAATTTCAGACAAGATAGATAAAGAGATAGATATATATTATAGTAATTATGATTGGTATAATAAGTATTATAGTACTTTTCAGTTGATGAATTTCCTACGTGTTATACAATATGCTAAGGAGGAGAGAACTGTAGCATTCTTAAAAAATGTCCTCAATTCAATTTTATGAGTATTAGTTTGATTATTCCTATAGGAGCTGACAATATTGAGTATGAGAACTATATGCCTTATATATTTAACTTTGCTCCTGATGGAATCTCGCTTTGCATAAAATCTATTCAAGGGTTAGATTTAAATCGTTTTGATAATATCTATTTTACAATTCTTGAAAAATATGATAAAAAATACTATTTGTCATTATTGCTGAAATTGCAATTTAAAAAGTTGGGACTGAGTAATGCTAAGGTCGTAGTTCTTGATGAGCCAACCACTAGCCAGGCTGAGACTGTCTATCGGACTGTGAATTGCGAGAACATAGAAGGAGCAATTTTTGTGAAAGATCCTGATGGCTATTTTTGTGGAGATTTTACCATTGCAAATAGTATAGCTATTTATCCACTTGATAAGTTGGAAATGGTGAATCCAAGAAATAAGAGTTATGTGGAACTTGATGATCAGTTCTATATAACAAATATAATAGAAAAAAAAAATCATCAGCCGTTTCTTTAATGCAGGAGGTTATATTTTTGATGATGCTGCTGTGTTCTGCAAATATTATGAGAGATTATATTTGTATGAACAACTTTTTATGTCGCATATAGTCTATGCTATGCTATTGGATAATATTCCTTTTAGGCCTTTTGAGGTGAAAGACTTCCAAGATTGGGGAAGTGAAAGAGATTATAATTATTATTTACTGGATAGATTATGGAAGTATTAAATGGTTTTATAGCTGGTCGATGTATCGTTTATAAAATATACAATCAATTTGTATTGATAATTTCTTTTATTGATATAATAATAGAAAATGATTTCAAGATCGAATATATGAATACAATCCGTTTTTAGTATTCTATTGTGAAGTATATTTGATAAAAGTGATTTTTAACACACAAAGCCAATAAATGTTTTTTGGGCGATAACTTATATGATAAAGAAGGTTAGTATGGCTTTCTATGATTAATGTATAAGAAGGGTTAAGGAAATAGTGGTCTATGTAACTTGTTTATAAAGCAAATATTTTAATATTTATGTCAAGATCAATAACAGCTAATTATATTTTCAATCTATTGAATACTATTTCTGGAATTCTATTTCCTTTAATAACGTTTCCATATTCATCTAGGATTTTGTTAGCAGAAGGAATAGGAGAAGTGAACTTTTATCAATCAATAATATCATATATCAGTTTAGTTGTAGGATTAGGTATACCATTATATGCAGTAAGAGAAATTGCTAGAGTGAGAAACGATAGAAAGCAACTTAATGTTACCACGATTGAGATATTATCTCTACATGGAATTACTACCTTGATTGGTTATTTGGTCGTTGCTATTTTATGTTTTACAGTTCCCAAGATACAAACAGATTTACCTCTTTTCTTGTTGTTAAGTTCTTCTATTTTTCTTACTACCATTGGATGTGAATGGTTTTATAAAGGCATTGAAGATTTTAAATATATTACGGTTCGTGGTTTGATTGTCCGTATGATTGGGATTATATTATTGTTTACTTTAGTAAAGACAAAAAATGATATTCTATGGTATGGTATTACAATTACTCTTACATCGGTAGGAAATAGTGTATTCAATTTTATTAGATTACGTAAATATTTGTGTATATGTAATATTGATCGACGTAGTATTAATCCTTACAAGCATTTAAAGTCTGTAGGTATAACATTTTTATTAGTTTTATTATCTACTATATATCTTACTCTTAATCCAGTAATTTTAGGATTTATGACTGATGATGTATATGTTGGTTATTATTATGGTGGTATAAAATTGTTTTCACTAGTGTTTGGAATAGTAGATTCGTTAACTGCAATTTTGCTACCTCGGTTTTCGAATTTGATGGCTGAAGGAAGAGATGAAGAATTTGCTACAATCTCTCAAAAAGTATATTCGTTTACTGTTGGAGTTTCTTTACCAATATCTGTTGGACTGTTCTTTGTTAGTCAATATGCTATACCTATTTTGGGTGGTAATAGTTTTATACCATCTATAGGTGTTTCTCAGATTTTATCTGTTTTGCTGGTTTTAGTGGGACTTTCAAATGTATTTGGGATGCAGACTCTTTATCCTAAAGGGAAAGTGTATATTATGGTGAAAGTAACTTTAATGGCATGTATTACAGACCTCTTAGTGTGTTTTTTGACTATTCCTACATTCAAGCATTATGGTGCTGCTATGGGGTATTTAGCTGCAGAACTAGTTGCAACTACAGGGTTGTACATCATGGGAAGAAAGTATATTTCTATTAGGTTATTCGATAAATCAATAATACATTATTTATTCGCTGTTATTTTAATGGGGGGAGGCTTGTTTGTGCTTCAGTCATTAAATTGGAATAATTTATTGATGTGCATTATAATGATGTGCGTAGGAGCTTTTATATATGTACTTTCACTTTTATTGCTAAAGGATTCGCTGATATTAGAAGGCCTTGCGATTGTTCAAAATAAATGTTTAAAGAAATAAAAATGCAGTTGATTAAGAGTATATTGCGAAAGTTTTTTTCATGTACTATTTCATTGATGATTCGTTTATGTAGAAATGAAAAGGTTATGCTAGATATTTTTTCTCGTAGTTTTTGAAAAATATTCAGATAACTATTTTTGTTATAAACTTCGCCCCAAAAAAGCAGATTATTTTATTCCTAGTAATATAAAGACTACAACTACTTCTGGTGAATTTGCTATTGTTCTTCAAGGGTTGATAGAGATGCGTGATGAATTTACTTTTGAGACTATTAAATTATATAGAAGATTGTTTCCGGGAGCAATTATCATAGTTAGTACTTGGGATTATACAGACCCATCTATAGTACGGACTTTGGAATTATTAGGGTGCGAAGTTGTTTTGAATAAAGATATACCTGTGTGTGGCTTGGGGAATGTAAACTATCAAATTTGCACAAGCTTGGCTGGATTGAAAAGAGCTAAAGAATTGGGAGCAGAGTTTGCATTAAAGAATAGATCAGATTTACGTGTCTATCGTGAATTTGCTTTTGAATATCTTAAGAGCCTTGTTGAATTAAATACGATTTCTTCTAGTAATGTTTATGGATTGAAAGGACGTATAATAACACAAGCTGGTAATTGGGGGCAAATGTTTAATCCTATGTGGCTGCAAGATTTTCTCTATTTTGGATATACTGATGATCTTATAAACTTATTTGATATTCCATATGATGATAGGAATATTCATTGTTATAGAAAAGATAATTTCGATACAAAGCGAGTACTGACGGGTGAAACTCTTGCTAAGTGGCCAGCGTCTGAAATAAATATAACCAAACGCTTTATTCAGAAATATCATAATTCTGATTTAAGTCTCAAAGATTGGTGGAATTTTCTAGGTGAGTATTGCTATATTGTAGATTCGGAGGACTTATTGACATTGTGGAATAAGTATGGACTCAATGACCTGGGACAGTTTTACTGTGAATACGATGGTAAGCACAATTATAGAGATCCATTTCGGCATATAAGTTCATCTGATTTTATTAATATCATGAACCATAAGTATATATATGAAGAGTGGATGGAAAACGAGAAGGCTAATTACACTATAGAATAATGAAAAATTTAATAGTTTCTGTAGTTCGTGTTCTAGCCATTATACGACGATGGACCTTTCACTTTACTTAGTAATAAGTGACCGATTTATAGTGTTAAGTTTTTTATGCTGTGAAGACCAATCGCTACAGATTCTTATTGGGTATATGTTGGCCTTTAATTTAGTTGCTTTGCTGTATGTAATTGGGTTATAATATATTAGCAAAATATCCTTCAGTAAAAGGTCATTTATGGCATTTAGGATGTAGTGAATTCACAGGATGGTGGTGTCCGTTATATGTAGCTGTAGGGACTGTAATTCCTTTAATTTTTGTGTACAAGAAGAGTTTTGAAATTAATAATAAATAATATGAATATGAAATATATTATTGTCGGAGCTGGTATATCAGGTTTGAGTATTGGGCAGGTTCTTAAGGAGTATGGACGTGATGTGCAACTATTTGAGGCAGATTCGCGTCCAGGAGGGATGGTAAAATGTGATAGAGTGCATGGACATTTGTTTCATCGCACTGGAGGACATGTCTTTAACACAAAACGTCAGGATGTATTGGATTGGTTTTGGAGTCATTTTGACAAAAAAGACGAGTTTACTATGGCAGATCGAAATTCAGTTGTTTCAATGGCTGATAATACCATAATTGCTTATCCAATAGAGAATCATGCTTATCAACTTTCAGATGAGATGATGAAAAATTTTATTAATGATATTGTGTTAATGGCTACTAATAAGCCTGTAGAACCTACTAATTTTGAAGAATTTTTGCGAGCTCGTTTTGGTGAGACACTTTATCGTGAATATTTTCGACCATACAATGAAAAGATCTGGCGTCGTCCACTGACAAACGTTCCACTGTCGTGGTTGGTTGGTAAATTACCAATGCCTACACTTGAAGATATTATTTATAATAATTTTAAGCATATTGAGGAAAGGTCTTTTGTACATAGTTCGTTTTTTATCCGAAAAAAGAGGGTTCGCAGTTTGTCGCTAACCGCCTTTCAGAAGGACTTGAAATACATTATAATGTAGATGTAAAATCTATTGAAAAAATAGAAAAAGGATGGTCTGTGAACGGAGAGATTTGTGATAGAGTTATTTTTACTGGCAATATGAAGTCAATACCTTTAATAGTTAAAGGAGTTGACTTATCGGCTTATATTGAAGGTATTGAAGCTCTTGAAGCCCATGGTACCACAACTGTACTTTGTGAGATTGAAGATAATCCATATAGCTGGATTTATATGCCAAGTCATATTCATGAGGCACACCGTATCATTTGTACAGGTAATTTTGCAGAGTCAAATCGTGCGAATGGAGTAATGTCGGCTACCATTGAGTTTACAGATGAGATTAGTAAGAATGATATTATTGATAATCTCTCTCGTATACCATATCATCCCAAATATATAGCACATAACTATGCTCCTTATACATATCCAATCCAAGCAAAAGATACACGTGAATTTGTCAATAGTGTGAAATGTGTTACTGAGCCAGAAGGTCTATTTCTTCTTGGACGTTTTGCTGAATGGGAGTATTATAATATGGATGTAGCAATGGGGGCAGCTCTAGATTTGTGTAATAATAAATTGAAGTAGTATGATAGCCGTAAATGTAAATGCTGGATTGGCAAATCAAATGTTTCATTATGCTTTTGGTCGGGGGCTGATGGCTAAGGGGTTAGATGTCTGTTTTGATCAAAGTAACTTTAAACCACGTTCTCAATGGGCATTTGAATTGGTTAGACTTCAAGATGCTTTTCCCTCGATAGATATAAAAGTAATGCCGGAGGGGCATTTTAAGTGGGTATTTCCTTCTTTACCGCGAAATGGCTTGGAGCGAAGATTTCAAGAGTTTATGAAGAAATGGCATAATTTTATCGGTGATGAAGTATACATTGACGAACCTATGTATGGATATGTACCTGACATGGAGAAATGTGCTACTAGAAATTGTATTTATAAGGGTTTTTGGCAAAGCGAAAAGTATTTTAGACATTGTGAGGATGATATACGTAAACAGTTTACTTTTTTGCCTTTTGATGAATTAAAAATATTGAGGTTGCAGCAAAAATGTCGCAGGAAAATTCTGTAGCTATTCACTTACGTAAAGGTGATGATTATATGCAATCAGAATTGATGGGAAAAGGATTATGTACAGTCGATTATTATATGAAAGCAATTGATTATATGAGAAAGCATATAAATAACCCTCATTTTTATGTATTCACGGATAATCCTTGCTGGGTAAAAGATAATCTTCCTGAATTTGAATACATGTTAGTAGATTGGAATGAGGTATCAGGGAAACGTAATTTTCGAGATATGCAGTTGATGTCATGTGCTAAGCATAATATTATAGGAAATAGTACTTATAGTTGGTGGGCAGCATGGCTTAATGCAAATCAGGATAAGATTGTTGTTGGGCCCAAAAGATTTTTCAATCCAATCAATTCGTTTTTTTCAACTTGTGATATAATGTGTGAAGATTGGATTTCATTGTAAATAAGTGCTAGAATGTATTAAATAAATTTGATGCCATGGTTTGAACTTTCTGTTATTTTATCGTTTTTTATGTAAAAATATTTTAAGTGAAAACTGTTAAGGAAATCATTGGAAAAATAAGAAATATGAGTATGTTGTCGAAGATCGTATTTTCATTATGTAATATTTTTCAATATTTTTTTTATTGCCAGGCAAAGTATGTGGTAGATTATTTAATTATGCTATCCATTGGCATTTCAAGGACATTAAAGGTCGTATATATCACGCGCGACAGCTTAAAGGGCTGCAATATGTTAAAATAGATTATGGTACAATTCTTTCTCGTGGAATAGTGCTTACGGCATGGGATAAATATGCTGGATACGATTACACTCCTTCTATTCAGATTGGCAGTCATTGTAGAATTGGGGAGTATTGTCATATTACTGCTTGTCATAGTATTACAATAGGTAATAATGTGTTAACAGGTAGATATGTCTATATTTCTGATAATTCTCATGGTAAAAATATAGAGTCAGAATTAAATACTCCTCCATCGTTGCGACCACTTTATGCAAAAGGTCCTGTTGTGATCGGTAATAATGTTTGGATTGGTGAGAGTGCACGTATACTTTCAGGGGTGACTATTGGAGATGGGGCAATAATCGGAGCTAATGCTGTGGTAACTCATGATGTTCCAAGTGGAGCAGTAGTAGGGGGAGTACCAGCTAAAGTCATTAAAATGATGACATTGCTAGATTGAAAAGAATTTGCAATATAGGTAAAAATATTGCTAACTGTCAACAGCGAAGTTGAAAAAATGATGATAAAATTAATATATGAATAGAAAAGCGCAAGTTATTGCATTTTATTACCTCAATTTCATCCATTTTCAGAAAATGACGAATGGTGGGGAAATGGTTTTACAGAATGGACAAATGTTGGTAAAGCTAAGCCTTTATTTAAAGGACATCGGCAACCGCGAGTTCCTGCTGATTTGGGCTATTATGATTTGAGATTATCAGTTGTACGAGAACAGCAGGTAAAACTTGCAAAAGAAGCTGGAATATTTGGGTTTTGTTATTGGCATTATTGGTTTGGAAATGGAAAGAGACTTATGCAAGATGTATTTGATGAAGTTCTTGAATCTGGTAAACCTGATTTTCCTTTTTGTTTAGCATGGGCTAATCATTCTTGGTATTCTAAAACATTTGATAAAGATTCCACAGGAGATAAATTATTAATGGAACAAACATATCCGGGAGAGGAGGATATTGAAATGCATTTTTCTTATTTAAATCGTGCTTTTAGGGATAAAAGATATATAAAGATAGATGGAATGCCTCTTTTAGTTGTTTATGATCCAGTGTCTTTACCACTGAAGTATATTGATATGTTTCAACAATTGGCTCGTGAGGCTGGGTGGTTGGATGGCATTTATATAGTAGCTAATATAGTAGGTGGCATTAATAAAAAGAGATGTTTATTGAAAAAGGATATAATGCTGTGACTTTTCAGCGTTTAGCTAGTGTCATATTTGATGCTCAAAATAAAAGAGGAAAAATATTATATTATATACGTCAGAAAATAAGATCTTTGTTTTATCATTATCCTCAATTTGCTGTTGATTATAAAAAGTGCATTCCGTATTTGATAAATAAAAATATAGATGGGAGTGAAGATGTGATTCCATGCATTGTACCTAATTGGGATCATACTCCACGAAGTGGAATGAAAGGCAGTATGTTTTTAAATGAATCCCCTGAATTTTTTAGATTGCATGTTGAAGATGCCCTTAAGACAGTTCAATATAAAAGAAATAAATTAATCTTTTTGAAATCCTGGAATGAATGGGGAGAAGGTAATTATATGGAACCTGATCTTACATTTGGGAAGGGATATATTAACGCCTTACATGAGGCATTGAATAGTACATTAGGGAAATGAAAAAAGTGGCTTTTGTTTCTGAAATGGCATTATTGGAACCAAATCTAAGTATTGTGAAGCGTTTAAATACAACTTATGATTTGTATTATGTCACTGATTGTCGACAGGATATTCCTAATAAATTTGGTATAAAGAATATTAGACGAGGAATCAATAGGGCTATAGATTATGAAGAAATGACAAAGTTCTCTTCATTTTTTAATCTTCAAAAAAACCTACTTGATTTATTCTTTGACTAATAAAAATTTTTTTAACGCTAATAAAGAAAGCTTATGATGTGGTAAGAGTTGTGAGAAAAATATCACCTAGTGTTATATTAACTGATACAACGGCT
>ENA-OQJB01000542-OQJB01000542.1-human-gut-metagenome-genome-assembly--contig:-NODE-542-length-17716-cov-3.901473_pt1 | contig 17716 bp, 16 predicted proteins | sample MGYA00242599_ERZ504765 | MGnify/ENA primary metagenome ERZ504765 (study PRJEB26092, sample SAMD00036354) | human gut metagenome | host: Homo sapiens | study: EMG produced TPA metagenomics assembly of...
CATCGAGGTGATGAACGGTGCTTTCACCGGCGGCATCCCCAACATGCGGGTCATGGTGCGGGATGTCACGGTGCCGCAGGCGCTGGAGTACAAAGGAAAAACTTGCCGCCATCGATGGAGTGTCCTCCGTTGCATGGCTGGACGACAGTCTGGATGTGACAGTGCCTTTGCAGATGCAGGACACCGCCACGGTGGAGAGCTATTATAAGGATGGCTGCGCCCTGTTCACCGTGACGGTGGAGGACGAGAAGCGTCTGGAAGCCGTGGCTGCCGTGCGGGATCTGATCGGGGAGGGCAACGCGCTGGAGGGCGCGGCGGTCTCCACTGCCGTTGCCACCAACTCCACCGTGACCGAGGTGGCAAAGATCGCCGCCATCGCGGTGGTGTATGTGCTGTTCATCCTGATCCTGACCACCGATTCCTGGGCGGAGCCGCTGCTGGTGCTGACGGGTCTGGGGCGGCCATCCTGCTCAACAACGGCACGAACCTCATCTTCGGCACCATCTCCTTTGTCACCAACGCGGCGGGCAGCATCCTGCAGCTGGCGGTGTCGCTGGACTACTCGGTGTTCCTGATCCACCGCTTTGCGGAGTGCCGGGCTGAAAACCCGGATGCCAGCCCGGAGGAGTGCATGGTGGATGCCCTGTGCAGATCCACCGGCTCCATCCTGTCCAGCGGCCTGACCACCGTCATCGGTTTTCTGGCACTGGTGCTCATGCAGTTCCAGATCGGCCCGGATCTGGGCCTTGCGCTGGCAAAGGGCGTGGTGCTGAGCCTTGTCACCGTGTTCACCTTTATGCCAGCGCTCACGCTGGCAGCGTATCAGTGGATGGATAAGACCCACCACAAGCCCCTGCTGCCCAGTTTTGACAAGTTTGGCCGCTTTGTGGCCCGCATCATGCTGCCCATGGCGCTGGTGCTGGTCATTCTGATGGTGCCCAGCTATCTGGCCTCCAACTCGAACCAGTATTATTACGGTGCCGCCCACATGTTTGGCGAGAACACCCGTCTGGGCGCGGACACCGCCGCCATCGAGGAGACCTTTGGCCGCAGCGACACCTACGTTGTACTGGTGCCAGAGGGCGACACCGCCACGCAGCAAAAGCTTTCGGATGCACTGCACGCCATCCCGGAGGTGACCGGCATCCTTTCCTATGTGGACAACGCAGGCGCGTCCATTCCGCCGGAGTTTGTGCCCGGGGATACGCTGGGGCTGCTGGTCTCCGGCGGCTACACCCGCATGGTGCTTACGGTGGATGCCGACACCGAGGGCGATGGGGCCTTTGCGCTGGTGGAGCGGGTGCGCGCCACGGTGCAGCGATATTACCCGGACAATTATTATCTGGCCGGTCAGGGCGTGAGCACCTATGACCTGATGGACACCATCACGGCCGACATGGTCAAGGTGAACCTGCTGGCCATCGGCGCAGTGTTCCTGATCCTGCTCCTTATGAAGCGCCAGCTGCTTTTGCCCATCATTCTGGTGCTCAGCATCGAGACCGCCATCTGGATCAATCTGGCCATCCCGTACTTCCGGGGCCAGTACGTGTTCTACATTGCCTATCTCATCATCAGCTCGGTGCAGCTGGGTGCTACGGTGGATTACGCCATCCTCTTCTCCGACCGCTATCAGGAGTTCCGCGAGACGCTGGGCCGCAAAGAAGCCGTTGCGGCCACGGTGTCCGCCGTGACCACCTCGGTCAGCACCACCGGCAGCGCCATGGCGGTGGTGGGCTTCCTGATGGGAGCCATTTCCACAAACCAGCTGCTGGGCCAGCTGGGCAATTTTCTGGGCGTGGGCAGTCTGGTGTCACTGGCCATCGTGCTTTCGGCACTGCCGGGCTTTTTGTATCTGGCCGACCCGCTCATTATAAAAAGAAAAACAGGCCGAAGGAGGCTTGACCGAGATGAAACATCGATTTGTGCGCCGGGTGTCGGCGCTGGCGCTGGCAGGCTGCCTGCTGGCGGGCAGCAGTCTGCCGGCCTTTGCAGCAGCCTCCGCTGCCAAGGAAGAGGTCATTTATGCAAACCTTACGGCCTCCGGTGCTGTGACCGGCGTGTACGCCGTGAACAGCTTTTCCGTGCAGGCGGGGGACACCGTTGCGGACCACGGCAGCTACACTGCCGTGCGCAACATGACCACGAGCGATGCCGTGGAGCAGAGCGGCGATACGGTCACGGTGCATGTGACGGAGGACGGCAAGCTCTATTATGAGGGCACCATGGACGCCGCCACGGCCCTGCCATGGGTGGTAAAGCTGACCTATACGCTGGACGGGGCAGAGATCCGCCCCGACGAGCTGGGCGGCAAAAGCGGTGCCCTTTCCATCCGGCTGCAGGTGAGCCGAAACCCGGACTGCACCGGCAGCTTTTTTGACGACTACGCGCTGCAGGTGACCATGAGTCTGGACACCGGCCTTGCCCGGAACATTGAAGCACCGGGCGCTACGGTGGCGAATGTGGGCAGCAAAAAGCAGCTTTCCTACATCCTGCTGCCGGGCGCGGACAGCGACGTGACCGTCACTGCCGATGTGACGGACTTTGCCATGGACGCCGTTTCCCTGAACGGCGTGCGGCTGAACCTGAACCTCGACCTCGGAGATATGGACCTGACCGGGATGCTGGAACAGCTGCAGAGCGGCTCTGTGCAGCTGGACGATGGTGCCAACGCGCTGGCAGACGGCATTGCGCAGGTGCAGGCGGGCATCGACACCCTGAACGGCAATTCCGGTGCCTTGACCGGCGGCTCAGCCCGGGTGCGTGCCGCCCTCACCCAGATGCAGACCGCGCTGAACGGCATCTCTGCCTCCACCGACGAGCTGAACACCCTGCTGGATGCCTCTACCCAGATCCGGGACGGCATTGCCCGGCTGGACGAGGGCGCGGCACAGCTGGAGCAGCAGGTGAGCTTTGAAGCCTACAAGGCCATCCTGAAAGAGAACGGCCTTGACCTTGACGTGGTAAAGGAGGGCAACGCCAAGGCCATCCAGCAGCTGCAGGGCATGGTGTGGATGATGCCGCAGCTCAAGGATGTGATCCTGCTTTTGCAGGGGTCTACGGCCAACATCGATGCCATGCAGACCTATCTCGACACCGTGAACGGCGGAATTGCCCAGCTGCACGAGGGCAGCAGCACCCTGAACGGCAGCTACGGCGAGTTTGACGCCGGTGTGCGTCAGCTGGCCGGTGTGCTTACTGGGATGCTGGGCAATCTCTCGGTGCTCACCGACGGCGTGAACCAGCTTGCCGCCCAGTACGTCCAGCTGGACGACGGCCTGAACGCCTACACCGACGGTGTAGCCCAGCTGAAGGCGGGCGTTGCGCAGCTGGCGGAGGGTGCTGCCCAGCTGACCGGCGGCACCGGCGAGCTGCGCAGCAGCGTTTCCGGCATCGACATGGGGGCCCAGCTGGACGGCCTGCTGAACAGTCTTTCCGGCGGCGGGGAGGTGCAGAGCTTCACCTCGGCAGAGAACACCGAGGTGGGCGCGGTGCAGTTTGCGTTGCAGACCACTGCCATCACGGCCCCGGCCCCGGCAGACCAGCCGGAATCGGCGGCTGTGACCCTGACCTTCTGGCAGAAGCTGCTCAAGCTGTTTGGGCTGTATAAAGGCTGACAGATTTAAAATTGTCTCCGCTTCGCTCTGACAATATCAGAGGAAAAATTATTTTTTATAGAAAGAAAGCCAGAAAATCTGCGGATTTTCTGGCTTTCACTTTTCACGGGGAAGGTCGTGGAGATAAACGGCATCTTGCCGCTGTCGGCCTGCGGCCGTCGCGCAGCGGAAAAGATGCATTTGACCGGTACGGCCCGATCGGTGAAAATGCAGTTCCGAAACGACCGCAGTCGTTTCGGAACTGCAAATTATAAAAATAATATTTCCGCTGTTTATGGCGCAGCGCACGCGGAGCCGTTTTAAATCGTTTTGCGAACATCATTCAAAATGATATTCCACCAGTTCGCAGTTTTTGATGCCCGCAGCTGCGTATTCCTCGTTGGTCATATCGTAAAAATAGGACTGCACCACCCGGGCGATGCCGTTATGGGCCACCAGCAGATAGGTCTTGCCGGTGTCGGCCTTCAGCTCGTCCAGCAGGTTATAGATGCGCTGGGCCAGCTGCATCATGCTCTCGCCGCCGTCGTAGCGGTCGGCGAAGTGGGTCTTGGAAACGCGGAACTCGCCGCCGTTGCGGGGCGTGCCCTCGTATTTGCCAAAGCACTGCTCCCGCAGGCGCGGCTCACACCGGGCGGGCAGGCCGGTGGCCTCGGCAATGGCCATGGCGGTGTCGGCGGCGCGGGACAGGGGAGAGTACAGGATCTCATCGATGTGCACCCCGCTGGCCTTGACGGCTTCGCCCAGCTTCCGGGCCTGCTGGCGGCCCCGCTCGGTGAGGGGGCTGTCGGTCATGCCGCAGATCTTGTTTTCAACGTTCCAGACGGTCTCTCCGTGGCGGGTGAAATAAAGCGTATGCATGGGTGGCTCCTTACTGGTCGTATCCCGCCTCGATCTCGCGGATGCGGGTGTAGAAAAAGTCGTTGGCAGGGGTGGGCATCCCGTACTTCTTGGCCCGCTGGCGCACCACACCGGCAAACTCCTCCACCTCGGTGGGGCGCTTTGCCAGCACATCCTGCCGCATGCTGGGCATGCCCTCGGGGTTAAAGGTGGGCATCATGGCATCGATGAACTGCACATCATTGTCCGGCGGCAGGGGCACGCCCTCAAGGTTCGCCAGCCGGATGACCTCCTGCATGGCCGCGCGCATCATGTCCTGTGCTTCGCCGGGCTGGCGCAGGCCGCCGTAGGGCTGGTCAAAGGCGGCTGCGGCCTGATTCAGGCCATCATTCACCATCAGCTTGTTCCACTGCTTGTAAAGGATATCCCCACAGGGCTCGTTGGCAATGCCGCACTCGTCCAGATAGTCAGCCACGGCCTGCACACGGTCGGTCATCTCGCCGCTGCGCTCACCGAACTGGATCTTGCCCGCCTGATTGAACACCAGCGTGCGCCCGGTGCGGGTGGCGTCCATGCCGATGGCAACGCTCCACAGGGTGTGGCCGGGATAGGCTGCATCAATGTGCTCCTCGCTGGTGATGCCGTTCAGCACGCTGAGGATCACGGTGTCCGGCCCTACGAACTTTGCAATGTCCTGAATGGCCTGTTCCAGCACCGTAGCCTTGACGGCCACCAGAAGCAGGTCTACCGGTTTGCCCTCGGCAGGGGTGACGTAACGGAAGCTGCACGCTTCGCCGTTGCAGACGACCGGTTCGGCAGAGTAGCGGGCAATGCGGTCCTCATCGGCAATGACCTGCACGCCGGGCATTTTGCGGCCGAACAGGATGCCCAGTGCGCCCAGACCGATCAGGGCCGAAGTTTCGATCTTTTTCATAAGTTCCTCCTGCATTTTATGCTTTTTTCAGTGTGCCGTCTGCGGTCAGGACGACCATGCTGCCCTCGTCGATGCCTAGGCGGGTGAGCTCTTTGTCCGGGTAGGGCAGGGTGCGCCGCTCCCCGGCGGGGTCGGCCAGCGTGACATCGCACAGCACCGGCTGACCGGCGGGCAGCTCCTCGCAGCCATACATCTGCTCTTCAATGCGCAGAACGCGGTAGGTAGTCTCCATAGCAGCTAAACTCCTTTTTGTAAATACAGCATTTTTATTATAAAGCTCTGCGCGGGGCGCGTCAACCGCATTTGGCTTGACAGCCGGCCGCCCGGCTTGATAAAATAGGAATGATTTTTGGAACAGGGGGCAGTCACATGAATATTACGGAACTGCGTTATCTGGTGGCCATCCGCAAGTGGGGCTCCGTGAGCGCGGCGGCAAAGCAGCTGTATGCGGCCCAGCCCAATGTGAGCAAGGCGCTCAAGAATCTGGAAGAGGAATACGGCATCCGCATCTTTGAGCGCTCGTCCACCGGCATGATCCCCACCGAACAGGGACGGCATTTTATCCGGCAGGCAGAGCGGGTGCTGGACGAGGTGGACCGGCTGGATCTGGATGCCCGCAGTCGGCAGAGCAGCTGTGCGGAGCTGCGGGTGGTGCTGCCCCACGCCACCTACGCTTCCTACGCGACGGTGGATTTTTGCAGCAGATGGCAGACAGCCAGCAGCTGCGGGTGCATATCCGGGAATCCGGCTCCATGGAAGCGCTGGACCATGTACTGCGGCGGGGCTATCATCTGGCCCTGCTGCGCTACGCGGAGGAGGATGAGGATTATTACCACCGCTACTGCGACCGTCACGGCCTGCACCGGGAGCCGGTGATGGAGTTTGAATACCGGCTGCTGACCAACCGCGAAGGCCCGCTGGCAAAGTGCGAAGTGACCGACATCACCCAGCTGAACAGCTATATGGAAGTCCTGCATGGTGATTTCCAGCTGCCCGGCGGTGAGGACAGCGGCCTGCGCTGGCATACGAACCCGAACCGCCGCATCCATGTGTATGAGCGGTGCAGCCAGTTTTCCATCCTGCAGAACCTGCCCAATGCCTATATGTGGGCTTCGCCCATGCCAAAGCGAGCGCTGGAACAATACCATCTGGTGCTCAGGAAATGCCCGGCCCAGCGCCAGCGCATGAAGGATGTTCTGGTCTATCCGGACAGGGGGACCCTGCGCCCGGAAGAGCAGACCTTTGTGCAGCTGCTGCACAAGCAGGCGGCGCTGACCGTGAAATGACCGCCGAAACCGGTTAAGAACTGGCAAAACATCGGAATGCGGAAAAACCGGAAAGCAAAGGAATTTGGCCGACAGCCGCAGCGCTTTATGCGCTGCGGCTGTCTTTTTGCTGATAAATCGAGCGAAAAAGAGACGAAACATCGGCTAAAAAACTTTGCGGCTATATGGTCTTTGATATGCCCCCATACCAGAAGCATATTATCACTTCTATGAAAAATATGTTAACATAGACCCAGAAAGCTGGCCGGGATGAATGGAAAATATGGAAAATGCTTCCATAATTCCGGCACAAAGAAAAAGGAGGTTTCTGGTATGATCAGTTTCTTACTCTGTCTGGCGATCCTGATCGTGGGCTACTTTGTCTATGGTAAGATCGTGGACAACACCTTCGGCCCGGACGACCGCGAAACGCCTGCTGTGCGCATCAATGACGGTGTGGACTACGTTGTGATGCCCCAGTGGAAGCTGTTCCTCGTCCAGCTGCTGAACATCGCCGGCCTTGGCCCCATCTTTGGTGCCATGCAGGGCGCATTGTGGGGGGCCTGTGGTGTTCCTGTGGATCACCTTCGGCACCATCCTTTGCGGGCGGTGTGCACGACTACTTCTCCGGCATGATGAGCGAGCGCAACGACGGCGCTTCCATCGCCGAGATCACCGGCAAGTACTTAGGCCCTGTGATGCAGAACGTCATGCGTGTGTTCTCGGTGGTGCTGCTCATCATGGTGGGTACTGTGTTCGCGGTGGGTCCCGCAGGCCTGATCGTGGAGCTGTGCAGTCAGAGCGGCGCTTCCGGCGTGCTCACCTCGCTGCTGTTCTGGCTCATCATTATTCTGGTGTACTACTTTATTGCAACCTTTATCTCCATTGATGCCGTCATTGGCAAGATCTACCCCATCTTTGGCATCTGCCTGATCATCATGGCCATCGGTGTCATCTTCGGCATCTTCACCAATCCCGCCTACACCATCCCGGAGATCTGGGATCACTTTGGCAGCATGCATCCGTCGGGCACTCCCATCTGGAGCTTCATGTTCATCACGGTGGCCTGCGGTGCAATCTCCGGCTTCCACTCCACCCAGTCGCCCCTGATGGCTCGCTGCATGAAGAGTGAAAAGCAGGGCCACTTCGTGTTCTACGGCGCAATGGTCTGCGAGGGCGTCATCGCTCTGATCTGGGCCGCTGCTGGCTGCAGCCTGTACGAGGTGACCGGCGGCCTGAACACCGGTCTGGCCGAAGCACTGGCCATGGGCCAGTCCAAGGCTATTTATGATGTCTGCTCCAAGACCATGGGCGGCGTTGGCATTGCTCTGGCAATGATCGGCGTTGTCATCTGCCCCATCACCTCCGGCGATACCGCGTTCCGTTCCGCTCGTCTGACTCTGGCCGACTGGTTCAAGATCGATCAGGACAGCTACGCAAACCGCCTGAAGCTCTGTGTTCCTGTGCTGGGCGTTGGTGCTTTCCTGGGCATCGGCAACGCACTGGGCTTCATCAACTACACCGTGATCTGGCGCTACTTCAGCTGGACCAACCAGACGCTGGCCATGATCGTTCTGTGGGCTGCATCCATGTACCTGTTCAAGGAGAAGAAGAACTACTGGATCACCGCTGTGCCCGCTACCTTCATGAGCGCGGTCTCTTCCACCTACTTCATTCTGGCTCCCGAATGCCTGGGCGGCCTGCTGAACGCCAAGACCGCAGAAGGCGCAACCATCTACAACACCGCCGTTGCATACCCCATCGGCATCATCTTTGCCATTGCAATGCTGGCAGTCTTCCTCCACGCAACGAAGAAGGCAGCCCAGAAGGCATGACACGATATATACAAAGATATATACAAATGATCTGCTGAATAAGGCACCCTCCGCTGAAATGGCTCGGCGGAGGGTGCCTTGTATTTTGCGGCGTTTCAGGCAAAGAAATCACGATTTGCGGAGAAAATTGAAAACGATTGAGCAACTTGCACAAAAGCAGGCCAGAAAGTTTGGCAGCAGCGGCTTTGACCGGTTCCGGGAAAGGTCTTTGCCGGGGAATTAAGAAAATTTGCCGTGAATGCGATAAAAATTCTTTGCAGGTATTCCGCGGAAGCATCTTGCCATATACTTTTTGATATGGGAACCATACCAGAAAAATATTAACTGCTTTATGAAAAAAGTGTTAACATGAAGCCAGAGATTGGTCAGAGCCGCAGCTGGGCACGCAAAATGCTGGCTGTGGTTTGAATCAAAAAGGAGGTTTCTGGTATGATTAGTTTCTTACTCTGTCTGGCGCTCTTGATCATCGGCTACTTTGTCTATGGCAAGATCGTTGACAACACGTTCGGACCGGACGACCGCGAAACTCCTGCTGTGCGCATCAACGACGGCGTTGACTACGTTGTGATGCCCCAGTGGAAGCTGTTCCTCGTCCAGCTGCTGAACATTGCAGGTCTGGGCCCCATCTTTGGTGCACTGCAGGGTGCTCTGTGGGGTCCCGTGGTGTTCCTGTGGATCACCTTCGGCACCATCTTTGCAGGTGGTGTGCATGACTACTTCTCCGGTATGATGAGCGAGCGCAACGATGGCGCATCCATCGCTGAGGTCACCGGCAGATACCTCGGACCTGTCATGCAGAACATCATGCGTGTGTTCTCTGTTGTGCTGCTGATCATGGTTGGTACCGTGTTCGCAGTGGGCCCCGCAGGCCTGATCGTTACCCTGTGCAAGAACAGCGGCATGTCCGGTCTGCTGACCACCACCCTGTTCTGGCTGATCATCATTCTGGTGTACTACTTCATCGCAACCTTTATTTCCATTGATGCCATCATCGGTAAGATCTACCCCGTGTTCGGCATCTGCCTGATCATCATGGCTGTGGGCGTTATCTTCGGCATCTTTACCAACCCCGCCTACACCATCCCCGAGATCTGGGCAAACTTCGGCAACATGCATCCGTCGGGCACTCCCATTTGGAGCTTCATGTTCATCACCGTTGCCTGCGGCGCTATCTCCGGCTTCCACTCCACCCAGTCGCCTCTGATGGCTCGCTGCATGAAGAGTGAGAAGCAGGGCCACTTCGTGTTCTACGGCGCAATGGTCTGCGAGGGCGTCATCGCTCTGATCTGGGCCGCTGCCGGCTGCGCACTGTACACCATCACCGACGGCAAGATGGCTGGTCTGGCCGAGGCTCTGGCTGCTGGCCAGTCTGCTGCCATCTACGACGTGTGTGCAAAGACCATGGGCGGCGTTGGCATTGCTCTGGCAATGATCGGCGTTGTCATCTGCCCCGTCACCTCCGGCGATACCGCGTTCCGTTCCGCTCGTCTGACCCTGGCCGACTGGCTCAAGATCGATCAGGACAGCTACGCAAACCGCCTGAAGCTCTGCATCCCGGTTCTGGGCGTTGGTGCTTTCCTGGGCATCGGCAACGCAATGGGCTTCATCAACTACACCGTGATCTGGCGCTACTTCAGCTGGACCAACCAGACGCTGGCCATGATCGTTCTGTGGGCTGCATCCATGTACCTGTTCAAGGAGAAGAAGAACTACTGGATCACCGCTGTGCCCGCTACCTTCATGAGCGCTGTGTCCTGCACCTACTTCGTGCTGGCACCTGAGTGCCTGGGCAAGATGATCAATACTTACGCAGACGGCAAGCTGGTCGCTTACAACACTGCCGTTGCATACCCCATCGGCATCATCTTTGCAATCGCAATGCTGGCACTCTTCATCCATGCTACCAAGAAGCACACCGCTTCTCAGAAGGCATAAGGATGTCTGCCGCACCGCATAAGCCTTAAACTCTGACACCCCCGCCGCTGCACCCCGCAGTGACGGGGGTGTTTTGACATAACAGACAAACCTTTTGTGCAAATCTTAGCAGCAGAAGGGGTTGCATTTTGAGGGCTGCAGTGCGAAAATAGAACCGGTGATTTTATTTGGAATGGCTGCAGCATCTGCGGCTGGACCGGAAACTAACAGTAAAGAAGGGAACTTCCATGATCTTCAAACCTGCACAGCTGGGTATGGCAAAGCTTGATCAACAGGAGCTGGTGGAGGACAGAAAGTCCTGCAAAAAAATCGGCCCCTGCGGCGTTGGCAAAAAGGCGCTGTACCTCAACAGCTTTTACATCGACCGCCGCTATTATCTGCCCTACGGCAGCATCAGCCGCGTGTTCAAGCGGGTGGCTATGAGCTCCGGCGGCTTTACCGGCAAGGGCATGTTTGCCTCCATGGCCTACCTTGTGGTGGAGTACGATGGCGGCAAGCAGAAGCAGTGCAACTTCAAGGACGAGCGGGATGTGGACAAGCTGCTGGAGGTGCTGGCCAAAGAGCAGCCGCAGATCCATCTGCTCAGCGCAGCCGGTGAGCAGATGCTGCAGAAGAAGGAAGCCGAAAAGGCCTCCCGCAAGCTGCCGGAAAGCGAACTGACCGACGAAGCCCGCCACAGCATCACCGTGCTGCGCAGGGCAAAGGAATATCTGGAAGCAAAGCCGGAAATCGCCGATGAGCTGAGTGCAGCCGAGCGCCGCAAGCGCGCCCAGCTGCAAAGCAAGCCGGTGTACCGCTATGTGGCACTTGCCATCTTTGTTATGGGCATCGTCTCCGCGGCCTACGGCCTGTATGCCGTTACCAACCACACCGGCGGCTATGGCATCTACTTTGCACTGTTTGGCTTTGCAGCCATCTTCCTGTTCTCCAGCTACAACATGCTGCCCACCGCCCACAACAACCACAGCGCCATCATGAAGCGGGCCGAGAAGGCCGAAGCTGCTATGGCAGAATACGTGAAGCACTACCCGAACGGTGCCTTCCCGGTGCCCAGCCATTACGCACATCCCATCGTGCTCAAGCAGATGGCCGATGCCATTGAAGAGGGCCGCGCCGTCACCGTGCCGGAGGCTTTGACTGCCGTGGAAAACCGCCTGAAGTCCCTGAACGCAGATGTGCAGGTGGAACAGGAGGAATACGACGAGGTGGTGGTCATCAAGGCGATGTTCCTGAACCACGATTATCAGTAAAAAGTAAGCAAAGAGGGCTTTTCCTTCGGGAAAGGCCCTTTTGCTTTGCCTAACTTCTTGCACAGCAGAATCGTTCGTTTTATAATGAAAAAGGAGAGTCTTTACACCCACGAGTGGAGGAAACAGCTATGGATATGGTCACTCTTGGCAGCACCGGCATCACGGTGAACAAAAATGGCTTCGGTGCACTGCCCATCCAGCGCATCTCGCAGGAAGATGCCGTCTATCTGGCCCGCAAGGCTTACAAGGCAGGCATCCGCTTTTTTGATACCGCCCGCGCCTACACCGACAGCGAGGTGAAGCTGGGCGAAGCCTTTGACGGCATCCGCACGGAAGTGTATATCGCCACCAAAACGGCAGCGCAGAACGCAGAGGACTTCTGGAAGGATCTGCACACCTCACTCACCAACCTGCGCACCGATTACATTGACCTGTACCAGTTCCACAATCCCGCATTCTGCCCGAAGCCAGGCGACGGCTCCGGCCTCTACGAGGCTATGCAGGAGGCCAAAGCCAAGGGCATGATCCGGCATATCGGCATCACCAACCACCGCCTGAAGGTGGCCCACGAGGCCATTGACAGCGGTTTGTACGAGACGCTGCAGTTCCCGTTCAGCTATATCTCCGGTGAGCAGGAGCTGGAATTGGTGAACAAGTGCAAGGCGGCAAATATGGGCTTTATCGCCATGAAGGGCCTGTCCGGTGGACTGATCACCAACAGCGCCGCAGCCTATGCCTTTGAGGCGCAGTTCGATGGAGTTCTGCCCATCTGGGGCGTGCAGCGTGAAAGGGAACTGGACGAGTTCCTCTCCTATATCGACAACCCGCCGCGCATGACCGACGACATCCGTGCCGTCATTGAGGGGGATCGTGCCGAGCTGTGCGGCGAGTTCTGCCGCGGCTGCGGCTATTGTATGCCCTGCCCGGCAGGCATCGAGATCAACAACTGCGCCCGCATGAGCCTGCTGCTGCGGCGTTCGCCCTCGGCAGAGCATCTCAGCCCCGCAGGTCAGGCCAAGATGAAAAAGATCGAGGGCTGCCTGCACTGCAACCGGTGCAAGGCCAGGTGCCCATATGGTCTGGATACCCCTGCCCTGCTGGCCCGCAACTATGAGGATTACAAGCGCGTTCTGGCCGGTGAAGTAAAAGTTCAGTAACACAAAAGCTCCTGCCCATTCAGACAGGAGCTTTTGTGCTTTATGCGGCAGCTTTTGGCTGCTCAAAAATCCTCATCGATTCCTTATAGCAGTGTGCGAAGTACACGATCTCGGCAAGGGCGGTCAGCGCCCAGCTGCAGGGGTACAGTGCGTACAGCGAGGGAATGGTGTGAAAGTGCGCGAAGATGGTGTATACCCAGATCACCCGGAACACGCAGGAACCCATTACCACAATAATGGTGGGCACCACAGTCTTGCCAAGTCCGCGGGAAGCGGCGATGGTGCAATCCATAAAGGCGGAGATGCAGTAGGCAAAGCCCATCACGCCCACGCGCTTCATGCCGGCATCAATGACGGCGCTCTCGGTGGTGAACAGGGCAAGGAAGGTGCGGCCAAAGAGGAACAGGCTTCCGCCCAGGATCAGGCCCACACCAAAGGAGTAGGCCAGACTGATGAAATAACTCTTCTTTACGCGGTCCGGCTTGCCAGCGCCGTAGTTCTGGCTCATAAAGCTTGCACAGGCCATATAGAATGCGGCCATGCAGTCGTAGATCATGGCATCGGCATTGGCGGCGGCGCTGTTGCCCTTGACCATGAGAGAGTCGAAGGAGTTGACCCCTGCCTGAATGAACAGGTTTGCAATGGCGAAAATGGCATTCTGGAAACCGGACGGAAGACCAAGGCCCAGAATGCTCTTTGTTGTGGCGGGGTCCAGATGCAGCTTTTTGGTGTCCAGTACATAGCAGTCCTGCACTTTGGTCAAAGCGTGCAGGATCAGCCCGGCAGAGACGCACTGCGAAATGGCACTGGCCAGCGCTACGCCCATGACGCTTAACTGGCACACGATGACAAAGAACAGGTTCAGTGCAATGTTCAGTGCGCCCGCAATGGACAGGTACATCAGCGGCTTTTTGGTGTCGCCGATGGCGCTGAACACAGCGTTGCCGAAGTTGTACAAGGCCAGAGCGGGCATACCAAGGAAGTACACCCGCAGGTACAGGATGGCACCGGGCAGCAGGTCGTCCTTGGTGTTCAGCAGCCGCAGCATGAAGGGGGAACCCAGCAGGCCGACGAACAGCAGCACCACACCCGCGATCAGGCTGACGATGGCGGCGGAGTGGACAGTCTTTTCCACATCGTGCTCGTGCCGTGCACCGTAGAAGCGGGCCACCAGCACGTTGATGCCGCCGCTCAGGCCGATCAGGAAGCCGGTGAACAGGCTGACGAGGATGCTGGTGGAACCCACCGCGCCCAGCGCTGTAGAGCCTGCAAACCGGCCTACCACGGCCACGTCCGACATGTTGAACAGCACCTGCAGCAGGTTGGAAAGCGCCAGCGGCAGACTGACCAGAAAGATCTGTTTGGCCAGAGGGCCTTCGGTCAGTGTTTTGGTATTTGATTTCATGTTCTCTTTTTATCCTTTAACCTAAACCGTGCCCGCGCACACCGGGGCACACCTCTATTATATGGGCCGCTGCGGCTTTTGCAAGATAGCATCGACATTTCATATTTGATTTTTTTGTGTGGCTGTGCTATACTACTTTACACCGATGAAATAAATATGTGCGATCGTAGCTCAGCTGGATAGAGCGTTCGGCTCCGACCCGGAAGGCCAGAGGTTCGAATCCTCCCGGTCGCACCAAACCATGAAAATCCGAACCTTTTCTCGATAGGAGAAGGGTTCGGATTTTTTGTTTTCTTCGGAAAGCAAAATGAAGGCTCCTTCCCGACGGCTGTGTGTCCAAAACCTTATCAGAAGAACCGTATAACAAAAGTCACAACTGTAAAGGTGCCGTAAGGCAGAAAGGACACAAACATGAAGTACGATGCAAGAGCCTGCAAATTCAACATGGACACCGGGTGCGTGGAACTGCTGCTCCGGGATGGGAGAATGATCTCCATTGACTGCACTGGGGTCGAGGATGAATTGGACGTGACCATGGCGCAGAGGTCAGAGTTGGACTACCTCATTTATAATGACCCACTTGATTATGCCGATTTGATTCTGAACGGCAATCTAGAAGAATACTTGAAAAACGTAACCGGGAGCCATGGGCTAGAAGATTAAGAGAAAAGCGCAGAGCACCTTATTCAGAGTGCTCTGCGCTTTTCTGCATCTTGCGCCATTGTTGCGGGGTCATGCCGTACTTTTGCCGGAACAGTTCGTAGAAGTGGGTGCGGTTGGTAAATTTGAGTTGTAGGGCGATCTCACTGACGGAAAGTGTTGTTTCCCGCAGCAGCCGTTCAGCCTTCTGGAAACAGAAGGTCATGCCGTAATCGAAAAGACACAGACCGGTGCGGCGCTGGACGATGGAATTGAGGTAGCTGCCATTGTAATTCAAAAGCCGTGCCAGTTCACTGCGAGGCAACCGACCATCTGTATCTTCCAGCAAACGGCTGATACGCAGAAAGAGCAGGCTTTCGGGGCTGCTGCTCAGGTGCACCGGGGTGACATAGAACCCGGACGACAGAAAATCGAACAGTTCGCAAAGTGCGCCCTTCAAATAATAGGTGGCGGCGGCACTGGGGTCGTGCAGGATGTGGGTCATGCGGGCGATGAGCGTTGCCAGGGTTTGAACACTATCGGTGTTTTCCGGTGTGGGGAAAAGGTCCTGATATTCCTTTCGGAGGTCTTGTCCCAGATTTGCCAGCATGAACTGCAAAACGGGATTTTCCGGCAGATGGCGCTCGGCTTCAAATAATTGCAGGGATGCAGATTCCGTCAGGCTGCGGACAAAATCCACAGACAGACCAAGAAAACAGAGTTTGGCGGGGCCAATGAAGCGTTCGTTATGGAGGATGCTGCGGTTTACCAGACAACAGGTTCCGGCACGGTAGGGGTATTCTTTTTCCTCGATCTGTTGGATGACCTCCCCTTCCAACACCAGCATCAGTTCAAAATAATCGTGGCGGTGCAGCGGACGGGAGCTGAGGGCACGGAATAAAGCATCCATAGAGTTTTCATGCAGCCAGCAGCCATTCGGTGAGAACATCTGAATGCTGTATTGGTCGGTTTCTCCCAGACCGGTACAGGACTCCAGCGTGATCTGCACCGGGGACATGATCTTGTAGAAGGTAGAGAGCTGACTGCCCCAGTTTTCAACCTCCAAAATATTCTCATAGCTGGTGGAATCCGGTTTCATGAAAGAGTCTCCTTTTCCGCAATGTGCGAATATGATACAATCTGATGGATGCGGCACACGATGCTGTCATTGTGGAATGTGAACGGAATTGCTAAAATATAGGCACAATACAAAAACATTCTGTAAAAGCTGTGCGGCCGATGGCTTTATTATAGAGTGCTTTTGAAAAAATGTAAAGCGACAGACGCATTCTGTCGCCGTGAATGATACAGCACATCTTGAAAGGAGAATCCCCATGTCTGCTACTGCAACGACAGAGAAAAAATATCTGAAATGGTATCAGAAGCTGGCCTACGGTTCCGGCGATCTGGCCTCTAACTGCTCCTATGGTCTGGTTTCCAGCTTTGTACTGCTTTATCTGACCGGAACACTGGGTCTGGACAGCGCCATCATTTGGTCTCTTTGAATGCTGGCTTCCAAGGTTCTGGACGGCATCAGTCGATGTGATCTTTGGTCACCCTGATCGACCGCACCCACTCCAAGCTGGGTAAGGCACGTCCGTGGATGCTGTTTGGTCAGGTAGGTGTTTCCCTCTGCCTGTTTTTGCTTGTTTGCCATCCCGGCTGGCAGCACCACCATGCAGTATATCTACTTCTTCATCGTGTACACGGCACTGAACGCAGTGTTCTATACTGCCAACGGCATTGCATATTCCTCTCTGGTGGCACTGATCACCAAGAACAACAATGAGCGTGTGCAGCTGGGCTCCTTCCGTTTTATGTTTGCGGTCGTCACCAACATCTTTATGGGCTTTGCCGTTACCGGCATGGTGGAGAAGTTCGGCAGCGGTGCCGCAGGCTGGCGTACCACGGCTCTGATCTTCGCGATCGTTGGTCTGGTGGTCAACACCATCAGCTGCCTTGCAGTTAAAGAGCTGCCGGAGGAAGAACTGAGCGGCAACACCAGCGAAGCCGCAGAGGAAGGCAAAGCAGTTGCCGAGGAGAAAAAGCATGGCTTTGCCGAGACCGCTAAGATCCTCGTCCACAACAAGTATTACCTGATGATCCTTGCCATCTACATCGTGTACTATATCATGAGCAACCTGACCACCGGTGCCGGCGTGTTCTGCGCCACCTATTACTGGGGCGATGGCAGCCTGCTGGGTCAGTTCTCCATGATGAAGATGTTCCCTGTTATCATCGCACTGGCCTTTGCGCCTGTCCTCATCAAAAAGACCGGCAGTATGCAGAAGGTCAACTTCTGGGGCTACGCCATCAGCAGCGTGCTGGGCATTCCCATGATCTACTTTGCCATGCAGAAGAATCTCTCCATGTTCCTGCTGTTCATGTTCATCAAGGGCATCTTTGCAGGTACCCTCAGCGGCTCTTTGAACGCTCTTATTGCTGAGGCCAGCGGCTACACCACACGCACCACCGGCGTCCACATGGACGGTATGATGTACAGCTGCTCCTCTCTGGGCGTGAAGGTCGGCGGCGGCATCGGTACTGCGGCTGTGGGTTGGCTGTTGAAGCTGGGTGGTTTTGTGGGCACGGCAACGGTCCAGAGCGAAAGTGCCATTCGGATGATCTTCAACCTGTACATCACCTTCCCCTTTGTGATCGGCATCATTATTACAGTGCTGCTGGCTTTCCTGGATGTGGAAAAGGCCAATAAGAAGTGGGATGCTGAACACCAGAAAGAGGCACAGGCATGATTCGACAGAATTTCAACGCAGATTGGACGGTAGAAAAGGGAGATGGCAATTCCCGGATGAATTCCTTTCTGGGAAATACCCAGACCAAAACC
>ENA-OQJB01000543-OQJB01000543.1-human-gut-metagenome-genome-assembly--contig:-NODE-543-length-17680-cov-4.248505_pt1 | contig 17680 bp, 16 predicted proteins | sample MGYA00242599_ERZ504765 | MGnify/ENA primary metagenome ERZ504765 (study PRJEB26092, sample SAMD00036354) | human gut metagenome | host: Homo sapiens | study: EMG produced TPA metagenomics assembly of...
AAAATTTCTCGGAGAAAAAGTTAGTGGTGAGTCCGAGCCCTTTACGGAACTTTCCTCTGTCGTTCTTTGAGTCCATGTTGCTGCCTGTACTAGCCAATAGGTGTGCTTTCCATGAGCTGATGAGTTTGCTTTTGGTTTCTATGTTGAGCACTCTGGTGAGATCCCCTCTGTACATTTAGTTTTTTTGTTTTCGTATTTTCATATTCATCATAAGCCTTGATTTTTAATACATCTGTTGCAGAAAGATTCTTTAGTGCTGCCATTGGGTCACTTCCGAATATTAGTCTGCCGTCTATATAAGTTTTGGTTACTTGTTTTCCCATGATTTTGACGGAATGGTCGTCAGTCTCTGTTCCGGGAAGTTGCTCGACTATATTCATAGCGACATCCCCTTCTTGTATGTTGACTGCCTTCGGGTTGAATATTAGCGTGTCGCCATTTTGGGTCACAATGGGGATTCTGCCCTTGATGGTGACTTCCTCCAGTTGGATGGATTCATCCAAAATTTCTATGTAAAGATTAGAATTCTTTCCAGCTATTATATTTAATTCTTTTTCAACTTTCCGACACCCTATTGCAGTGATAATGAGTTTTGCTTTTCCTGTTTTTATGGGTTTGAAACGGAATACTCCATTTATGCTTGTTGTTTTCAGTGTGTCTTTTGCATAGATCAAAAAGATATTGGCACCGTCTAATGAACCATTAGACCCATTTTCTTGTTTGTGTATAATAAATCCCGATAGCTCATTTGTTTTATCTTGAGCATTTATCGGTAAAGTAATGTATAACAATAAAAAATAGAAATAAATTTTTTCATATTGCTGTTTTATAAAAAGTTTAGTGATAGTGTGTGGTTTTATTTGTCTAAGGCTTGTGAACTTTCTTTTAGGAAGAAGTTCACCACCCTACGGCCTCCAATTCTTTCTTGTTTTGTTTCATAACCCAGATAACTTGCTTGGAGAATTTTTTTGTCGGCCTTAGAAATGCCTATACTATATTCTCCATCAATATCAGTTATAGTACCATTAGTACTACCCACTTCGATAACGCTCGCGCCTATTAGTACCTCTTTTCCTCCTTCAGTATAAACAACCCCTGTGATTTTCTGACTGAAAAGGACCATTGGGGAGATCGGAGATTGAAGTTTTTTGTTTTTGAAAAACTCAGTACTTTTATTGTCTCTTGCCTTGATTATTGGAGAGGAGGGGGCTTCTTGTGCAAAAGAACACATCATTATAGTAAATATGAATACAATGAATAAAATAATCTGCTTCATAATATAATTTTTTTTATTGTTATACATTTTACTATCACTAAACTTTTTATAAACATACACGTTGAATGGTAGAGGAAAGGCTAAATTACCCTGTCAATCATCGCTATCAAATAATCGCATTTTCCACGTTCAATATCATTACTAGCCAAAGAACGAGCTTGTATCAAATAGCGACGTGTACTTTTCAACTTATCATAGCAAATGGCTTCGATATCCGTACCGACATAGAAATTGACAGCAGTCATAGGTTCCATACCCGATTGCTCTTCTGTTGCAGATATAGAGGCAAAAGTTGTCAGCAACCCTAATGATTGTAACTTATGATTAGTTTGCTCGTTGAGAGCAATGGAAGTTATTCTTGTTGATACAGCCTTGTCAATAGCCTTTAATGTCGGACACATTCCTTTTAAAGAATTGATATATACAGACAGTTGTGCAATCATTGGAGCACTTAAAGGTTTCCCATTTAAAGTTTCTTTGAATAATTGTTTCTCTATATCATTCAAATATGCTTCTTGGGTATAAGGTCTAGTTGATTTCTCTACACTCAATCCCATACGCATCAAACGAAACATCAAAGACATCATTGGATACCCGTTATTGTAAATCCATGCTGACATATCAGGATTGACACCACCTAAACGCAAGAAATCCTTATTAGAGTCCAGCCAACTTAAATCATAGAAGGTACTGAATATCTTTTGTAAGACTTTCTTTTGCATATCTGCCGATACCGGTTGATATGAAGGAACATTGCTTTTTTCGTTGGCTTCATTGATATAAATACCTCCGATATAAGAAGATACAGGTGACAATGTTTTATTGATTAATTCAATAATCACAAAATCAGGAAATAGCTCCCGGTAATCATTGGGGATATTATCGTCGTGAAACCAGGCAGGACTATTTTTAACTACATATTTCACATGAGCGATTTGTGCATCTAAAGAGGCTATCGGATCATTACCTAAATCATAGTTTTGGCAACGCGGGTCTGTAGCATAAGCTGGTGAACGCTTTCCATAGAAATAGCGTGGATCTCCATCGTGTTCCATAGCCCATTTCTTCAACATGTCTGATTCATTTTCACTGGTGGCGGCATACAGATATTTGAGCGTAAATGCATCACATACACCCGGTTTGTCGACAATCAATACCACTCCTTTTTCTTTATCACCGGGCTGTGCCAGATAATTGTATAATACGTTGTCCATGACTGAAGCTGTGATACCATATTTTTGAGTAAATTCAGGAGAACGCAGTTCCTCAGGGGAGTATGCTGCAGAACCAGCCAAATTAGTTGCCAATCCCAAACTAAGACCAAATGCTTTTAGCATACGTGCTGTCAGATTCTCACAGATCACCTCATCGGCAATGTAATAAGTCCGGAAGCGCGGATCAATCTCTGCCATTTGGTATACTCCATTACGACGTACGCTGACGGCAAGGTCGCGTGGTACTCCTATCTTGGTACTTAAGATTTCTCCAGTGCGTAAGTCAGTGACATTGTATGCGGTAACTTCCGAGTTGTTGTTATTCAGGAAAGCAATCGTATTTATCATTGGGTTATTAGCACGGAAAGTTGAATCTTTCTCATATGGTTTTATTATGATTGGTTTTCCTATTCCTAAGTCTTCAAATATTATATTCCATTCATCTGCACTTTTTTGGATGGCTTTTACCCAGCTATCTTGAATCAGAGTGTCGATGTAGAAGACAACAGGTTGTTGTGTCGTTATATTACGGCGTGTTACATAGTATCCTTTCTTGAAACGTTTTTCATTACGATAGTCTGTGTATGATATATAACCTGTTCCTACACGTGGGTTGGCTTCGCGGGTGTTCATTTTTTCTTTCGACAGTAGGGCTAGTGTTGTTTGTACCGACATGGTTAATTCCGGTTGCTCTTTGGAGACGAATCCCATGATGCTGATGCTCAACTTTGCAGTACAGTTTTGAGTGATACTGATACAATTGTCGAATGCGTCTGCAGAGTCCACAAAAGATGTTTTACTTTGAGGGGAAGCACTTACAATTGTGAGCATACCTCCATAACTGCGTCCGCTAAGATTGAGTACATCTTTATTGGAACAAGAGAAATAGGAAGTGGCATTAAATACAACAGCCGTTGAATCGCTGGTGTATCCTTCAATTGGAAATGCTTTGTAAATAGCATTACTACGAGATAATGCAAAAGCCGCTTCTTGATTATCGTCCTGTTCGTTGAGGCGAACATTGTATTTCGGATCTCGGAATAATATTAATGAATCGGTTTTATCAATAATCAGATACCTACTTTGAGCAGCTTTTGTGCCTGCCAGCGAAATGTCACTTGCAGTAGTGATGGCAGAATTTACTAAAAATCCCGTCCCATTAATTCAACCGGTAGTTCCAGATAAATCTTATCCTCGTACTGATGAACTGTGATTGTCCCTTTATTGACTGTATGTTTCTTCTTATCTTTGAAAAGCTTGTCGTAGACACTCCTTTTTTCTTTGAACACTGTCAGTCTGTTGTTCGGTTTTTGCTTTTCCTTTTTCTTTTTGGAGCGGGCATTGGCTTCATTTGTTGATCCGATAATCAACAAAATTGGCATTAACCATAAAAATAGTTTTTTCATCTTTTGTCCCTCCCTTATTTTAAGTTGATGTCGAGCATCTTTAATAATAATTCATAGTGAGCTTTCGTCTTCCCTGATGCACTGGCTGCCTTTTGTTTCATCAGTTGTTTCGCTTTTGCTATATATGCGTATACATCTGCTTGGGTAACTTTGGCTGTCATAGAAAAACGATTCAACGGTTTCCATTCAAAACCTGCTACAGGGTTGTGCATGACACCCTCTTTGATGGCATGTCCTTGGCAACAAGTATATCCGAACTGGCGGTGATTGATGTCTAATAGCTTTTCTCCGGCCAATGCTTTCCCGGCTCCTTTGATTGTGAAGCCGGCAGTTTGCATCATCATGTATATATATTGTTTCTGGAGATTCATTTGGGATTCTGTTAATGTACGTCCGGAAATGGTCGGCTTCCATACAAAATTGTATATCATGTTGAAAGCCTCGGCAGCAGTAAATGAATCTTTTTCTAATCCTTCGTATTGTGATACCTGAAAAGGTACAGGCAGTATATATCTCAACATGAAGTTTTGAATAGTTTGTTTAGGGGAACCGGAAACCGGGAATTTAGTTAACAAGTTTTTGTTGTCAAGCCAATCCAGATCGTTATAAATCTCGAATAGGTAATTCAGGGCTTCTTTTTGTTGTGCCTTCGGAATCTGTGCAAAACGTGGCATTGTGTCTCCTTCCTTAACTTCGTTGACAAAATAGCCGCCTACATTGCCTGCTACATGGGTAACATACATTGCAAGTTGTTCTACGATACCAATAAATAAATCTTCACGGTATTCGTATGTATCGTCACCTTCAGAAATCCAACTTTCCAGATTATTCATGATATACTTAAGGTTCTTGATGCCATATCGAGTTGCTTTCACAGAGTTGTCACCAATATCTTCCGTTTGTGAACGGGGATCAACAACTCCATATACTTGTTGTTTTCCATATCGGTACACAGGATTTTCTTTAATGGCATCACTGATCCATTTGCCTGTTATAATTGCTTCTTCCTCTGCAGAATTAACATTGAATACCGGAGTATACGTCCATTTAATGAGGTATTTGTCGTATTCACCAAAGCGGGGAGGAGTCAATTTAACGCCACGTTCTTTATCGCCAGGTTGTGCTACATAGTTGAAGCGGGCATAGTCCATGATGGAAGGAGTGGTACCATACTTCTGCGTGAATTCCGGTGAACGTAAAGAATCTACCGGAAAGGTGGAGGAAGCTCCCATGTTATGCATAAACCCTAAACAGTGCCCGATTTCATGTGAAAGTACATAGCGCAATGCATCTCCAACCATTTCATCCGGAATATTGGCTGTGCGTACATCTTTATCGGCTTGTGCTGTTTGCACGAACAACCAGTTGCTGATAAGTTTGATGACATTGTGATATAAATATACGGAGGCATTCAGGATTTCTCCGCTTCGTGGGTCTACCCATGATGGTCCCATTGCATTTTCAATGCTTGATGGAGCATAGCGGACACATGAATATTTGATATTGTCGGGATCGAATTCCGGATCATCTGTCGGGAAATCTTTGGCTGCTACAACATCTTTGAATCCAATCTGTTCAAATAATTCATTCCATTGGGTGACTCCTTCCCGCAGATATGGTTTCCATTTCTCTGGGAAAGTATTATCGATGTAGAAGACAATCTGTTTAGTGGGTTTCACTTTCTCTCCACGTAAGTAGGCGGCGGTATCGGACGGTTGTATATCCCATCGATTGGCATAGTAAACGGGTGCGGTCGTTTTAGCTCCTTCGCCTAGTTGTTCGCGTCCGGTAAAAAATACACCGATCCGGTAATCTGCCATACGTGGACGGTAAGGTTTTTCTTTAACAGCATGATGGAACGTGTCATTTCTGCGGTGAATGGACGGTCTTTTATGAGTGATGTTCCTTGTGAATTGCTGACAGAGAATGTATATGACAGACAGCTTTTAATAGAAACATTATCTTTGAAAGCCTTGATTTGTGAAATGTACGAGCAGTCGGATTGATAATTCTCTGTACGATTGTACATTCCATAAATAGAATTTTTGTCGAAGGGACTCATCTTCTTATTATCGCCCAGAAAGACGCTGCTCATATCAAAAACGATAGCAGTAGAGTCATTATTGTATGCTTGAATCTTTTGGTTGCTTAAAATTGCTCCCAGTGTACTTTTGCGTAAAGCTTCATCAATTTGTGTGTTACCGGTAATATAGTCAGTGTTTACCTGACGTAACTGTACATGTGTTTTATTGCGTGTGAATACTACGTGAAGAAGATCGGTCGGTTTAGAACCGACTACTGCATTGCCATTATCAGAGATACTGGTGACAGTGGAACCAATAAGCATATCTTTATTGATTAAATTCACAGGAAGTTCAAAATATACTTTTCCATCCAGCAGATGGAGAGTAATCAGTCCTTTGGCTATTTCATGCTTTTTCTTGAATAGTTTGTCATATTCACTTTCTTTTTTAGCAGGAGTTGTTTGTTCTGTTTTTGCCTTCTTTTTTTCCAGAAGAATGGAAATTTACGCTGTGCGTCAATGGTGGTAGACGAAGCTACCACCATTGCTGCAAGTAAGAGGATTTTCTTTCTCATATCAGTTCTTTAATGTATTCTTATGAAATTAGATTAATATCCGGTTGTTGTTACATCCAGGATTTTACCAAAACCATCATAGATTAGGGCTTTAGAAATATCCAAGGTTCCTGCACCGGCCTGTTTCATCGGAACAATTGAGACTTTTCCGTTAAATTCTGCGGATTGGGTCACAATAATGAGGGCTTTGTTATTCCATGCATTTGGGGCAATAGTTGGTGGATTACCAGTCATTACATTAATTTGATTAGTGTATTGTCCTTGTTGATATAGCTTGGCTTTTGTGATTTTTCTCCGTTACTGGGGGTAAACTGTGAGGTGGTGGAGACAGATACTTCATTTCCCATACCGTAAGTAAATGAGTATATAGCTGCATCTGTTACTACATATAATACATTATTTGTATGTCCGAAGAAAATAGATACAGCTTTGTCTAGTAAGGTTTTTCCTGTCGTTGGAATAATATATTTGTTTTTTGCAGCTGCTGGTTGTTCTGGTGAAGTCACAATCCATCCCTCCCAATTATCAGGATCTTCATAATGTCCTTCTTCTGCTTTATATTGGCTTAAAGTGTAAATAGCATAATTTCCACTATTATCGTCTTTAAGTAAGAAAGTGGCCAATGAGCCATCTTGAGAACTTGTTGCGGCAATAGCTGTTTGACTTCCCATGTCATTAGGATCGAAATCTGGATTTGAGATATACGGAGTACATGTGTTATAACTCGTGCCATTTAAGGAATAAAAGGCACCTTTGGGTTTATCTAACCATACTAAATGGTTGTCCCCAATACTAAATGAAGAATTTGCTGCATATACATTGTTATTGATTTCAAATCCATTAAAAACAGAATTAGGCATAGAGAATTTGTTACCTGCTACGTTTAAGAATGAGTATAGTCCATTATTTGTATAAGCGATGAAAAGTTGTGAAGAACGAATATAAGATTTTACTTGAAAATCGGTGGGGCAATATAAAAATATTTTTTCATCTTCCCATGTCCCGTTTATTGAATAGTCCTCACAGTTGAAACGAATGCTTTTTCCTGTGGAAGAAATAGCCCAAATCTGATTTAAGTGAGAACTACCAAGTATTGCTGTGTTCCCCATCACCTCATAGGTTAATGAAGTCAATAATTCATCATATGCTGCTCCATTAGCAGTTTCTAGTATGTGACGAAATATTCTTTCTTCTTTTGTATATTGATTTGTTATTTGAGAATTGTTAATCAAAGTGAGATCTGTTGTTGTTCCGTTTTCACTATCTGCGATTAACAATCCGTCTAGGAAGCTACTTTGTACATATAATTCCCAAGAATAAATATATTGTAAGTTATCATTTGCTACATCTGTTACAGTCAATTTTAACGTATAGGCTCCATTTGATATAGGACGATTTATAATACCATGAAAGTCTTTTTCTGTACCAATAATTTCATAAACAGGATTGCTAGTTGAGGGTTCCTCCGTTACAGCCCATTCATAGCGCAAATTAGAACCATCAAAACCATCTTGGGTAATAGATGGTACAATATCGACAGGAGATTGATAACCTACGTATATTGAATTTTCTTGATTTTTATCGTTTATACTAATTTGTACTTCTGGAATAAGGTTTGTTACAAATGAACTTTTATCCTCATAACAAGAAGTAAACCAGAGAATATTAGGCAGCAGTAATATTATTAATTGAGTTATATTATTTTTCTTCATAATTTTATAGAATTATATAAATTAATATGTTCTGGCTTCTATAATTTGTCCTTTCAAATTACCTTCGTTATGAACTAGGGGGGCATCGGGATGTTCTTTCTGATACTTTTTTAGATAATCCGCTAATTTTGCAGCATAAGCTTCATATGATTTGTCTGTTACGAATAATCTATAATTGGCGAGATATTTATATGTAAAATATGTTGGTCTCTGTGGTTGGTCAGGATGCGCAGTCATATCGTCCCAATCATCCCAGTCTAAAGCTGTTACAATTGTTTTTAAAGCATTGGAACTATAAGCCGTTGTAGAAGAAGAGGTTGGAGCTAGAGATGATTTTATTAGTGAATTATATGTCATCCATAAATATCGTTCAGTTGCCGGAGGGGCAATGATATTGCTGTTCCAACTTAACGTTGCTGTGATATATTCTTTAGGTCCTAACCCTAGAGTTGATGACTCCTTTAGCTGGATATAAAGTTTATATGATGCTCCATTTTGTATTTCATCAGTATTAAACAGCCTTATTTTTATTGTTCCTTTTAAACTATTTGCGGGAATCACTGCAGCAGTTATTTCATAACTGTTTTCGGGGGCAGTGGTTTCCTCCGCATTGATTACATAATTCACAGTACGGTCTTCTGTCGATACATTTCCGACCAAAACTAAAGGCAATTCATATTCACCATATTCATCAAAGGGATTCTCCAGAAAAGAATAATTCCCTTTAAATATGTCGGTTTCTGCATCGTACTCATTCGTAGAATTGAATCTGACAGCATTATATTGACTGTCAAAATATGGTATTTCTTCCTTGCCGCAACTAATGAGGCATAAAGAGAAACAGCTTATCGCTAAGACTGATTTTATAATTATTTTTTTCATATTAATATTGTTTATTGTACACGACCGGATTGTATTTCGAAGGTAGGATAAGGCAATAAATATTGCGTATCTGTCATCTCTTCACTATAATTAGGAATGGATTTACACCCTGTTCGCTTATAGTAATAGAACATGACACCTTCGGAAATGAATTCTTTGTGATATTCTTTTTGTATTTCTTTTATGATTTGATCTGCATTTAGATTTTCAAGAGGGGTGCTGATACCTCTGTTTTCGCGAATCTTATTTAGCCTTTGTAATGCCATGTCAAGATTTGGGGTTGCACTTGTTGCATAGCATTCTGCAGCAATATAGAATATTTCAGGCAAGCGTATTAGAGACAAGCGGTTCTTATTGAATTCGTCTAAACTTGCTTGATGAATTTTCATAGGGACATATCCTCTGGAATCACTTTGGGTTTGATCTAACATTCGTGTGAAACGAACATCTGAATTTATGCCTTCATATATATTTTCAACATCTGTTGGAGATATATACATAGCTGTATAGTCTGTGTTGACGAAGTTGGGTATTATATATGAGGTAATTTTGGACGTAACGTCTGAAACATTTAGGCTAAATAAAGCTTCGGATGCTAGAGAACGGTTAGATTGAGAAATTTCTGGTAACAGGTAGGAGTAAGTGTACATATCGTCCATAACAATTCCATTATCACCGATAGCTGTGATTATCTCTTCAGTAGCATTTAAAGCTTTGTCTATGCTTCCTTTACTGCCTTCCCATAAATATACACGTGCTTCCAATGCTTTGACTGCATAATAATTGAGTCGTAAAGTTCTATCTTTGAAGAAACCATCTGCATCTATACTTGTGTAATAAGAAGCCGGATGTTTTTTTGTGATCGGGTCGTATTCCTTTAATAATTTTTCTGCGGCTTCCAAATCGTTGATAATCATCTGAAGTGTCTCCTTTCCTGTGCGTTGAGGAGTTGGGATCGATGATAAAGTTGTTACATATGGAATCGTTTTTTTAGAATTTAGTTCTGCGGAACGGTTTTTCCAATCACCATATCCATATAGGCGCAACAGATCAAAATGCATATATGCACGAATGGCAAGAAGTTCTCCTTTGATAACATGATAATAGACTTCGTTCAGACTTGACTCCTGTCCTTCCATATTAGTTAATGCTTCATTGGCATTGGCTATTACAGAATATGCTTTAGCCCAGATATTTTCGATGTCCGAGAATATTTGTGTGTGGTCGTAATTGAATCTTTCATATTCTTGCATTTCTTTACTATTACTTGAATTGGAAGTCACAGGATTAAATTGATGACCTAATATTTCAATTGCATACCAAGATAGTTCTTTACCATAAAGGATATTATCTGTCATGCTAATATAACAACCTATTAAGGATTGTTGGAATCCGGCAAGAGTGCTATAATGATCTTTTTCTCGAATTTCAGATCCTGAAGTAACATCGAACCAGTCGCTGCAAGAGGATAATGTTACTATGGACGTTAATAGGATTAATATGTATTTTTCATCTTTATAAAATTTAGAGAGTGGCTGTTAATGAGAACGACATATTTCTTGCGAAAGGATAAGTTAAACCTCGTTCTATTTTGATAGAAGAGAACGTTGCAATATCATTTAAATAGAATGATAAACGCAGGCGTTGCATACTTAATTTCCTATAAATGGAACTGGGAAACTCATAATATGCACTGATGGAAGAGAGTGATAATTCACGCCGATCCTGTACAAAGCGAGTGGTAGCACGTGTGGTTGTTTCAGAATTAAATTTCTTGTATGGTGTTACTTGTCCGGGAGTAGTCCAACGACCAATTAGCAATCGGCGATCCACATTGTAAGCAATATTTGCATTTTCCACCCGACTGACGAGGGTTGAATTATACATTTGACAACCAGCAAGATAACTTATAGTAGCGCTTAATCCGATACCTTTATACTCGGCTGTGAAACCGCCTGTACCACGATACTTAGGATCGGAGTTACCAGCAGCGACCATATCATTGGCTGAATAAGTATAAGTGTAGGTACCATCTTTTTTAATGTATATTTCTTGTCCGGTTTGCGGATCAATACCGGCTGAAGGGACTGCCCATATTGTTTTCATAGATAATCCGTCTTGATACATTAATACAGGTGCAGAGGTATTATTATCTTCTGCTTGTTTCATCATTTTTTCATTGTAAGCCCGCATACTCTCTGACAAACGAATTATTTTATTTCGGTTATAGGCAAATGTTCCATATACATTTACAAAGCCTTCTTTTCCTTGCCATATTGTATAATTAGCTTTAGCTTCAACTCCAGAATTACGTACCAATCCTAAATTATCTTTTACTATTGCGAACCCTGTAGAAGTTGGGATTGTTACATCGGTTAACATATTCTTGGTATCTGCTGAGTAATAGTCAACAGAAAGGGATAATCCGGCAACTCTCATATCAATTCCTATATTATGATCCTTTTTCTGTTCCCATTTTAATTTGGAGTTAGGCATGGATGCTAAATATGCTCCTGTAAATTTGCCAGCTAAGCCTCCATATACGACGCCTGTGTAATAATTATATGTAGCAATTGCTGCGTTGGTATCAAAGTTTTGATTTCCAGTCAAACCAATCGAAGCTCGAAGTTTTAACTGTTTAATCCATCCAACACCTTTCAAGATGGCTTCATTGTGCAGGTTCCATCCAATACCAAAAGACCAGCTATTGGCCCAACGGTTATCTGAACCGTATAAGGAAGATGCGCTTTCCCGAACAGTTGCATCGGCTAAATAACGATTGTCATAATCATACGAAGCGGCTAATAGGAAGCTGGCTTCACGGTTAATTGTGGAATAACCAGTAGGGGTACTGTTTTCTGCATATTGTTTTGCGAATGAAATATCTGCCTTCTGATTATTGGGGAAACCTTCTGCCGTGTGTCGATATGCTGATGATTTTTCTCCGGAGATAAAGGCACCGGCATTTCCAAAGATAGTATGTTTACCAAATTGATTATTATAGTTTATATTCAAGTCTCCGGAAATAGAACTGGATTTACCATTTTCCATAATATACTTACCACGCTTAAGTATATCATTAACATTTGCAAAAATGGAATGTGAGGCGGGATAGAAATCATCCATATCATTTCGTTTTTCAGAGACTCCTATACGTGCTGTTGCTTTCCAGTTTTTATCAACTTGCCATTCTGCATAAAAATTATTGGTGAATTGTAAATAACTGGAAGTAAAGCTGGTTCCGATAATAGAATTATACATAGGGTTAGCTACTTTGGTTGATGTTGAGCCAATTTGTTCTACCCATTGAACTATATTCCCATTTTCATCAGTTGCTTGCCAATATGGATTCATTCTGGAATATTCGCTAAATTCTCCATAAGGGGACTCATTACTTTTGTTAGATATGATTGATAGGATATTCTTTAGTAATAGTTTGTTATGTCTGTATGATAAATTTATATCACCCGATATATTGCGGCGGTCAGATCCCTTCATAACCCCAGTAATCTGATTATAAGTAAGGTCTAAGATTGCACGTAAATTTTGGGAATCGCCTAATTCTATATTTAGGTTATGTTTATGTCCTATGCCAGTGTGAAGTGGCTTGGATAACCAGTATGTATCTAATCCTTCTAATGCAAGTTTTCGTCGGCCATTATATAATTGATCTAATTGGATTTGTGTATTGGCGTTACTACTTGTATATACTCCGTCTAAACGTTCTGCTTCCAATTTTTCAAATGCATTACAAAGGTCATAACTGGTTAAATCCGGCATTTCCAAAGAAATACTACCATTATACGTAATACGCTGTTGATTTCCGGTTAAACGTTTTGTTTCAATAACAATTACACCATTGGCTGCTTTAGAACCGTAGAGAGCTTTTGCTGAGGCGTCTTTTAAAATTGTAATGCTTTCAATTCGGTTCATGTCCATGTCCATTATTGTTTCAGCAGTTGTTTCAAAACCATCAAGAATGAATAAAGGTTGATTGGGTTGATTTTGATAGTTGCTGCGTAAAGAACTGCTTTCTGTCGTTGGAAAACTGGAAGTTCCACGCATTGACATATCCGGAACACTATTGGGATTGGAGCCCATATCAAAATTATCTGCAATGTATATTGTAGGATCCAGATTTTTCAAGCTCTGGAACACATTCTGATTTCCGACACGCATCAAATCTTTGCTCGAAATAGTAGTTGCTGCTCCAGTAAAACTTTCCGCTTTACGAGTATAAATTCCAGTAACGATAACCTCATCTAATTTAGTATCACTTTTTAGAGTAATATTTTTCGTACATCATTCCGACCACTATTAATCATCACTTGTTGAGTAGACATTCCGATATATGAAAAGGTGATAGTACATGCGGTATTAGTTGGAATCTCTATATTATATTTACCATTGTTGTCGGTTATGGCAAATCGTTGAAGATCACTAATCACAACATTAACACCAGGCAGGGGGTATCCTTCTTCATCTGATACAATACCGGTTGCGGAACGTTTATCCCCTTGTTGTTCCACTTTAGAGATGGTAACAATATCTCTTTCCATACTATAAGTAAGCCCTGTATCATTAAGAACAGTACGTAGTACGTTATCCACAGTTTCATCTTTTACATGGATAGTGATGGGTTTCAGTGACTTTGTCTGTTCTGTATTGTAGACAAAGCTTAATCCGGTTTGTTGTCTTAAAGCATCGAAAAAATCTTTGACAGTGACAGATTCCAGATTTAAAGTTACTTTTTTGCCACTTTCTGGAATGGCAAACATCATTGTGGGTAATAGTAATAATACTACTACCAGAGAAAGTATTCGTATTCTTTCTCTACTTTTTGTCTTTCTCATTCTTTCTTCTTGTTTAATTAGTAATTAATTGTCTGTGATTAAAATCTCTCTTCCTTCTATTTTTATTTGTAAATTCGTAGTACGTGCTATTGCTTTTAATATCGGGCTGATTGTGGCATAACGATCCATATTACCAGTAAATCGCAGTTGTTTAAGCTCGGAGGTGCCAAAGGAAATATTAACATTATACCAATGTTCTAGAATTTCGACAATATTTTCTAAAGTACGATTTTCGAAAATAAGTCGTCCTTCATTCCATGCTATGTAGGGAGTGAGGTCTACATTGTATATAGATATATTGTTACCTTTCTGTTCAATGTGTGCCAATTGGCCTGGCTCTATGAGTTGTTCTTGTGTACTTCCTTGAGGAATAATACTGATACTCCCTTTCACTAATGCGACTTCTGTTCGTCCAGAGGTGAATGTATTAACATTAAATTCTGTACCATACTGTTTGATTATTCCTTGGTCAGTGATAACGTAGAAAGGACGAGTATCTTTGGCTATTTTAAAATAGGCTTCTCCTTTTAGATAAACCATGCGTTTAGTCTTACTAAACTTTACAGGATACCGTATTTCTGTGTTATAATTGAGGTGTACGGTTGTTCCATCTTCAAAGGTTACTCTGAATTCGTTTCCTTGTTCAGTTGTTAATGTGTTTTTTCTACTGTTTCAGGCTGCTGTTTTTGAGGTATATCTATATTTATATTGGGTGTTGATGGATAGATGAGCGCACCATTTTGGGCTATAGCAGTTGTGGAATGATTAACTTTAACTGGTGTTGGATATGTTGGGGTAAGCGATTGCTTGTCATTCCCGGCTAAAATTAATGTAGCTTTAGGAATTCCTGGCTGTATGGCATCTCCTAAGGCTAGATTGTCAGATATTTGTTTTTCGGAAGCAATATAAAAGTACCATCCTCCTGCTGCTATTATTATAGGTAATATTAAAATAGCTGCATATTTCAGGAGAATTGATGTGACTGATACTTGGCAATATTTCTTTTTGAAATGTTTCCATGCCTGATGTGAGTTAATCTGTGTATATGCCTCGTAGCGCTTACGAAATGATGCGCTTGTTCGTAAACGATTGAAAAACTCTTCGTGTTGTGGAGAGGTCTTGATCCAATTGTCAAGTTGTTTTTTCTCGTGCTCTGTAATATCACCGAAGAGATATTTGGCTATTAATTCTTCTGTACTAGATTTTATTTTCATACATTTATTGTCTTATCATTTGTTAATAAGACAACATGAAGATTAAAAAGAGGTACAAACTTTCTAAAAAAGATTATTTTGGTTACGAAAAAAACTTGGAACTATACAAAATGTCACATAAGGGGAGCAAAAAATAGCATGTGCCCATCTGTTCTTTGATAGATTGTATAGCTCTTTTCTTTTGTGTTTTTACTGTTTCAATCGAAATTCCTAGTGCAGTAGCTATTTCTTCATTCTTTTTTCCATCCATATGCAATAAAAATATTTCCCGGCAGCGTGTTGGCAATTTATCGATAGCACGAAATAGTAGCCGGTATACTTCTTCTTCATTGGTATCTTCTTCTTCTGTGATTTCTCGATAAGTGCTTGCCAAGCGTTCAAGATAGAGAGATTCTACATTCTGATTGTTTTAAATAATTAAGAGAGGCATTTCGTATAGAATTATAAAGATAAGTCCGGAAAGAAGGTAATGATTAAGAATCTCATTTTCTTTTCCCACATAGTTGCAAAAAGATCCTGTACATATCTTCGGCAGCTTGTTGGGAAGAGAGAAAGTTGATGGCATACAACACCAATGCTTTATAATATTCATTATAAAGATGATGATAAGCGGCTGGGTGTTGCTCATTTATACCTTTTATAAAGGAACTTTTCTCTTCGTTCATGGTGAAATATTATGTTTTATGCAGCAAATGTATAAAATATCTAGGATAAAAGAAGCCTTTCAAACTCTATAGTGTTTGTGAATGCTTCTTTTTTATTTTTGCTTGTTTGTATAACTTCATTTTTTCTTTGGAATAATGTAACAGCAAAAAACGCGACTCTGTTCTGAAACTTTAGAGAATCAATGTATTATAGTCTCTCTAAAAATCTTTATATTTGCAGACCGTTTGGAAACGATAGTGAATAATAAACAATACAATAACTTAAAAAACAACCAAAATCAGATGAAGCAGGATATGATTGTTATCCTTGACTTGGGTAGTCATGAGAATACGGTGTTGGCTCGCGCCATCCGTGCATTAGGAGTTTATAGTGAGATTTATCCTCACGATATCACAGTGGAAGAACTGAAAGCATTGCACAATGTAAAGGGTATTATAATTAATGGTGGACCGAATAATGTAATTGATGGCGTTGCTATTGATGTAAATCCGGCTATCTATACTTTGGGGATTCCTGTCATGGCTGCAGGTCACGATAAAGCAACTTGTGAAGTGAAGTTGGCAGAATTTGCGGATGATATTGAGGCTATAAAGGCGGCAGTGAAATCATTTGTTTTCGATGTCTGTAAAGCTGAAGCTAACTGGAACATGAAGAACTTTGTCAATGATCAGATAGAGTTGATTAAGCGTCAGGTGGGCGATAAGAAAGTATTGTTGGCTCTGTCGGGTGGAGTTGATAGCTCTGTGGTAGCAGCTTTACTTCTGAAGGCAATTGGTAACAATCTGGTTTGCGTACATGTTAATCATGGTTTGATGCGTAAGGGAGAGTCAGAAGATGTGGTTGAGGTATTCAGCAACCAGTTGAAAGCAAATCTTATTTATGTAGATGTAACCGATCGTTTCCTGAATAAACTGGCAGGTGTGGAAGATCCGGAACAGAAACGTAAAATTATTGGTGGTGAGTTTATTCGTGTGTTCGAAGAAGAAGCACGTAAGCTGAATGGTATTGACTTCTTAGGGCAAGGGACTATTTATCCGGATATTGTGGAAAGTGGAACGAAAACTGCTAAAATGGTGAAGTCTCACCATAACGTAGGTGGTCTGCCTGAAGACCTTAAGTTCGAACTTGTAGAGCCGTTGCGCCAATTATTTAAAGATGAAGTTCGTGCTTGTGGCTTGGAGTTGGGATTGCCTTATGAGATGGTTTACCGTCAACCTTTCCCTGGTCCAGGTTTGGGCGTACGTTGTTTAGGTGCTATAACGCGTGACCGTTTGGAGGCTGTACGTGAGTCCGATGCTATTTTGCGTGAAGAGTTTCAGATTGCCGGATTGGATAAAAAGGTATGGCAATACTTTACGGTAGTACCCGATTTTAAATCTGTTGGTGTACGTGATAATGCCCGTTCTTTTGATTGGCCGGTGATTATTCGCGCTGTCAACACGGTAGATGCTATGACGGCTACTATCGAACCGATAGAATGGCCTATCCTGATGAAGATAACAGACCGTATCTTGAAAGAAGTGAAGAATGTAAATCGCGTTTGTTATGATATGTCTCCGAAACCTAATGCGACTATAGAATGGGAATAGAGAGACTTTTTAAGTGATATTTCGATAGCCTCAATTTTTTGTAAGTTGAGGCTATTTTTTTATATGTTGAACCTTGCCACATTGAATTTGACGGATGTTTAATTTGATTGATATATGATTTGCGTTGGTGTAAACCATAGTGTAAACGGCTCAGTCTGAAACCTTGGGGGATTGCGTTAAAATTCTTATTTTTGCATCATGAAAACATCCTCTTCCCAAACGATTGATCCTGTTGCTTCTTTAAGCTTGTTCTTGCCTTCAGGAATCCTT
>ENA-OQJB01000544-OQJB01000544.1-human-gut-metagenome-genome-assembly--contig:-NODE-544-length-17632-cov-4.875350_pt1 | contig 17632 bp, 15 predicted proteins | sample MGYA00242599_ERZ504765 | MGnify/ENA primary metagenome ERZ504765 (study PRJEB26092, sample SAMD00036354) | human gut metagenome | host: Homo sapiens | study: EMG produced TPA metagenomics assembly of...
ATCTACTCGGACGCTCACTTTGTTCAATTAGGTCAAATCGAAAATGGAGTAAACGAAGGGGCAGTTCACTGAAATGTCAAAACTGCTTTTTCGTTTACCCCATCATCGATTCTAACCTAAAGAATTTGCTGTCCTACAAGCTTCTCTGTTGCATCTGCAAATTTCTTCGCACCTTCGCTGCTAAATTCCAGTTCTACGACATAGTTTTTCTGCTGGTCTACTGCAACCTGACTTCTGGAAACATCCGAACCTTTGATGTAAACTGTATTATCCGGTCCGCGAAATGTCAGCTCGGCCATCTCACCCAGTTCCTGGATCGCTGTTTCCGGATCAAAATTCTTTTCATCAGATTTCCATGGGAATCTGACAATCACATCTCCTGCTTTCTCATCCACCGTTACTTCACGATCTAATATATTCTGTGAATCCAGACGAGTTTCGATGACCTCTCTTGCCATCTCCAACTGTTCTGCTGTCAGCTTTTTCTTCAAACCTGACGGTTCAAAAACCGCCTCTACGCCTCCGCGGATATCAATCCCAAAACGCATGTCGCGAATTCCTTTAATATCCTCTCCGCATCCAAAAACTGCAATGCACACAAAAAAGACGATTACTGCAAGAGCAATCCATATATGTAATTTTTTATTTTTCATTTTTCCCGCTTTCTTTCAATATTTCATATTTTTAGATTCCGAAAGCAAGATCTCGTTTTTTTCCATCCTTCTCCAATAGGATATCGTATTCACACAGAAATCGCGTGAAAGGAAGTGTATAGAATTGAATGCACGAAAAAAGACTCTCTTTAAGCATACCACAAAAGAGAATATCAGAAATAAAAGCAGTTCCATCGGCAATCTCTGCGTGCTCTTACGCTGTTCCGCACTCTGCGCAGAAATTGCTTCTCTTGGATTCTCCAAACGCAGATAATTATCATGAAGAACTTTCTTTTCTATGCCATCGGTATACTGTGCCGTCATCTGTATACTTGAGCTTTGTTCTTTCACAAATCTATCTGTATTTTCAAACTGAAAATCAGAAGGAAGCAAAATGCTGACAACCATGATCAAAACAGCTGCTAAAACAGATCTTACTCTATGATTCATTTTTCTTCCTCCTGATTCCTAAAAGTATATTGAGAGTAACACTAAATTCTTCATATGTCAATATATGATTTGCTTTTCAGATTTTACTCTGTCAAAGGCTCTGCCGACTTTAATCTGTTATCGTGATTTTCTCGATGACCGGTTGATTTTCAGCCTTGACTGTTCCATTATCATCTTCTACGGGAACATCCTTGCAAATCTGATCCACGATCTCCATGCCGCTTGTCACATGCCCAAACGCTGCATAATTCCCATCCAAATAGTCACTGTCCTCCTGAACAATAAAAAACTGTGAACTTGCGCTGTCCGGATCCTGCGCTCTGGCCATAGAAATCGTTCCTCTTGTATGAGAGATTTCATTCTCTACTCCATTGCTGGAAAATTCTCCTTTGATCGTCTGATCCGCTCCTCCTGTTCCGTCGCCATTCGGATCACCTCCCTGAATCATAAACCCGTCCATGATCCTGTGAAATGTAAGATTGTCATAGAATCCGTCTTTTGCAAGATTCACAAAATTGGTTACAGTGATCGGTGCTGTATCCGCATCTAATTCCACTGTAATCGTTCCATAATCTTTGACCTGGATTTCTGCGTGGTGTGTTCCGCTTAAAAGTTCTTCAGAAGCTTCTGTTTTCTTCTGTTCTGATTTCTTTGGAGTCTCTTCCTGTTTCTGGCATCCCGTTACGACAAATAAAGCCAGAATGATTGCCGCCGCAATTCCTATTTTTCTTTTCATCCTTCCATAATCCTTTCAGACAAAAGAGGTTCCGCCCGGCATATACCGAACAGAACCCCCTTTTATATTACATATTTTATTCTCAACAGTGTGATAAAGAATTATGCATTCTTTTCTGCGATAGCAGCCTGTGCAGCAGCAAGGCGAGCGATCGGCACACGGAATGGTGAGCAGGATACATAATCAAGACCAAGTTTGTTGCAGAATTCAACAGAGCTTGGATCTCCACCGTGCTCTCCACAGATTCCTACGTGCAGGTTTGGATTTACCGGTTTTCCTAATGCGATTGCCATATCCATGAGTTTACCAACACCTGTCTGATCCAGTTTTGCAAATGGATCGTTTTCAAAGATCTTAGCATCATAGTAAGCATCCAGGAATTTTCCTGCATCATCACGAGAGAATCCGAATGTCATCTGTGTCAGGTCGTTTGTACCGAAGCAGAAGAAGTCAGCTTCTTTCGCGATCTCATCAGCTGTAAGAGCAGCTCTTGGGATCTCGATCATTGTACCAACTTCGTATTTCAGGTCACTTCCTGCAGCAGCGATCTCAGCGTCAGCTGTCTCAACTACGAATTTCTTCACGTATTTAAGCTCTTTGATCTCTCCAACCAATGGAATCATAATCTCTGGTTTTACTGTCCAGTCCGGATGCGCTTTCTGTACATTGATAGCTGCACGGATTACAGCTTTTGTCTGCATCTTAGCAATCTCCGGATATGTAACTGCCAGACGGCATCCACGGTGTCCCATCATTGGGTTGAACTCATGAAGTCCATCGATGATTGCTTTGATCTGCTCAACAGTTTTGCCCTGAGCGTCAGCCAGTTTCTTGATGTCCTCTTCCTCTGTAGGAACGAACTCATGAAGCGGTGGATCAAGGAAACGGATAGTAACCGGATTTCCTTCCAGTGCCTCATACAGTGCTTCGAAGTCTCCCTGCTGTTCCGGAAGGATCTTCTCAAGTGCTGCTTCTCTTTCTTCTACAGTCTCAGAACAGATCATCTCACGGAATGCATCAATTCTGTTTCCTTCGAAGAACATATGCTCTGTACGGCAAAGTCCGATACCTTCTGCTCCCAGTTCGCGAGCTTTCTTAGCATCTGCAGGTGTATCTGCATTTGTACGAACTTTCATTGTTCTGTATTTATCAGCCCATCCCATGATTCTTCCGAATTCTCCAGCGATTGTAGCATCAACTGTAGGGATGATTCCGTCATAGATATTTCCTGTAGATCCGTCCAGAGAAATTGCATCTCCTTCGTGGTATTCTTTTCCGTTTAATGTGAATTTCTTGTTTGCTTCGTCCATCACGATGTCTCCACATCCAGATACACAGCATGTACCCATTCCACGTGCAACAACGGCAGCGTGAGATGTCATACCACCACGTACTGTCAGGATACCCTGAGCAGATTTCATACCTGTGATGTCTTCCGGAGATGTCTCCAGACGAACAAGGATTACTTTTTCTCCTCTTGCAGCCCACTCTACAGCGTCATCTGCTGTGAATACAACTTTACCGCAAGCAGCTCCTGGAGATGCTCCGAGTGCTTTTGCCATTGGTGTTGCAGCTTTTAATGCAGCAGCATCAAACTGTGGGTGAAGCAGAGTGTCAAGGTTTCTAGGATCGATCATAGCAACAGCTTCTTCTTCTGTTCTCATTCCCTCATCAACAAGGTCACAAGCGATCTTTAAAGCAGCCTGTGCTGTTCTCTTACCATTACGTGTCTGAAGCATATACAGTTTACCATGTTCTACAGTAAACTCCATATCCTGCATATCTCTGTAGTGTTTCTCCAGAGTATTGCATACTTCTTTAAACTGAGCAAATGCTTCCGGGAATTTCTGTTCCATTTCGGAAATGTGCATTGGAGTACGAACTCCGGCAACAACGTCTTCTCCCTGTGCGTTTGTCAGGAACTCTCCAAAGAGTCCGTTCTCTCCTGTAGCAGGGTCTCTTGTAAATGCAACACCTGTTCCACAGTCATCTCCCATGTTACCGAATGCCATCATCTGTACGTTAACAGCTGTTCCCCATGAATATGGGATATCGTTGTCACGACGGTATACATTCGCTCTTGGGTTGTCCCATGAACGGAATACAGCTTTTACAGCTCCCATCAACTGCTCTTTTGCGTCTGAAGGGAAATCTGTACCGATTTTTTCTTTATATTCAGCTTTGAACTGTCCTGCTAAAGTCTTTAAGTCTTCTGCTGTCAGTTCAACGTCAAGGCTTACACCTTTTTCTTCTTTCATCTTGTCGATGAGCTCTTCGAAGTATTTTTTACCTACTTCCATAACTACGTCAGAATACATCTGAATGAATCTTCTGTAGCAGTCCCAAGCCCAGCGTGCATTTCCAGATGCCTCTGCCAGAGTCTCAACAACTTCTTCGTTTAATCCAAGGTTGAGGATTGTATCCATCATACCAGGCATAGAAGCTCTTGCTCCGGAACGTACGGAAACGAGCAGCGGATTTTCTTTATCTCCGAATTTCTTTCCTGTGATTTCTTCCAGTTTTACGATTGCATCCATGATCTGCGCCATAATCTCATCATTGATCTTTCTGCCATCTTCGTAATACTGTGTACAAGCTTCTGTTGTAACTGTGAATCCCTGTGGTACCGGGAGTCCCAGACTTGTCATTTCTGCAAGGTTTGCGCCTTTTCCACCGAGAAGGTTTCTCATTGTTGCGTTACCTTCGGTGAACATATACACCCATTTTGTTGCCATTTTTCAACGACCTCCTATAATTTTTTTCAAATAAATTTGCACTAAGTCGCATATAATATTTTAATGGTTTTGCCGAAATACGTCAAGACTTTTGTACATAATTATGTACAATTTTTACATCTGTTTTTTAGTTACTTTTATCATTCCAGCTTTCATTTTTCAGCATTTACAAGGGTAAATATTGAAATTCCCACCTCATTTTTATACACTTTGCATAATACCAGTAAACTTCATTCATGCCACTCTATCAGGAACACATGTTTCTTTCGTGCCACTACAAAAGGGAGATGTCCCACACGAACATCTCCCTTTTTATATCTTATTTCATATCTTTTAAGAATGCACAGTATCCGCGGTAAGCTTCATATACATCTGCCTTGCTTGAAACTTCCCAAGGGGAGTGCATGCTCAGCACTGCAACACCGCCGTCGATCACTTCCATTCCGAAGTTTGCAAGAATATAAGCGATCGTTCCGCCGCCGCCGGCATCAATCTTGCCCATCTCTGTCAGCTGGAACGCAACCTTATTTTCATCAAATACATGTCTCAATTTTGCGATGTATTCTGCATTCGCATCATTGGAACCACCTTTTCCTCTGGCACCTGTGTGTTTGTTGAGCACCATACCTTTTCCAAAGAACGGATTGGATCTCTTGTCATAAACGTCTGCGTGCATCGGATCAAATGCAGCTCCTACGTCTGATGAGATCATTGTAGAATTTGCCATCGCACGGCGAAGTTTTAATTCAGAAAACTCTCCGCACTTGTCCAGAATCTCTGCAACTGCATTTTCAAAGAAGCGGGACTGCATTCCAGTTGCTCCAACGCTTCCGATCTCTTCTTTATCCACCAGGATGCAGCAGGATGTTCTTTTCTTATTCTCTGTGTGCAGCATTGCCATCAGGGAAGTGAATGCGCAGACTCTGTCATCCTGACCGTATCCGATCACCATACTCTTATCCAGACCGCAGTCACGTGCTTTTCCTGCCGGAACAATCTCCAGCTCTGCAGACATGAGATCTTCTTTTTCCATACTATATGTCTCTTTTAACAATTTCAGACATTCGCTGCAACTGCATCTTTTCTTCGCCGCAAAGCGGAGCACTTCCAACCAGGATATCCAGAGCCTCTCCTTCGATCACTGTGGCTGCTGTTTTCTCCATCTGCTTAGATCCGAGATGTGGCAGAAGATCTGTAATTGCAAATACCGGATCTTCTTCTTTTCACCAATCACAACATTGACCTTTGTTCCATCTTTTTTCACTACAACTCCGTGAATTGCAAGCGGAAGTGTCACCCACTGATATTTTTTGATTCCGCCATAATAGTGTGTATCAAAGTATGCGAATCCACTTTCTTCATATAATGGATTCTGTTTGAGATCCAAACGAGGAGAGTCAACATGTGCTCCAAGAATGTTCATTCCTTTTTCCAGAGAATCCTCTCCAATCTGGAATAACACGATGGATTTCCCCATCCAATCCATATATACTTTATCTCCTGCCTGCAGTGTATCCTTCTTATTTAAGTCTACATAACCTTCTTTTTCTGCAATGCGGATCACTTCTGTCACACATTCTCTCTCTGTTTTTCCTGCATCCAGAAATTTTTTGTAATCTGCTGTCAGAGTATCAAGCTCTGCAAGCTGTGCATCATCATATATCTGCCATAATGTTTTTTCCATAGCTGTTTTGATTCCTTTCTGTTGTCTTTTTCCCTAGTATACTATTTCCTGTTCCGAAATACAAGAGACTGCCTGCTTTATACATAATCAAAATCATCCGGTCCCTCAAACCAGGATTTCCGTCCCTGATGAAGGATGATAGCCAGTACCGCCACGATCAGATATCCAATTGCAAACGGTGAAGCAGGATTGAATCCAAGTCCTGCACTGTGAATAAATCCAAAACACGCAAGCACATAGCCTACTACTGCCGTGATTGCCACTTTATGAAGCTGCTTGTCAATAATGAACACTGTCATTGTTCCTAACAGAATTCCAATGATGATCGCTCCTGATTTCACCGCAGGTACTCCGTTCCACATAACCCCCGCATCCTTAATCATCTGCGTTACTTCTGCATTGTATTCTGCCAGTCCTGACGGCATTACCTCTGTCATATAACCTGCCAGTCCCACACTTCCTGTGATCTGTGTATACAGATAATCAGCAACCGGCGGAACCATCGCGATTCCAACTGCCGCATAATGCTTTTTGTCACAGTCTTTAAAAGCCTGTGCAACCATGACGATCGCACACCATAAAAATGTCACTGCACATACTGCCGGCGGAACCATGTTGCTTAAGAACGTAAACAGACCGAAGATTCCTGCCGCTCCCAGTACCAGACCTGACACCAGTGCATATCCAACACCTGCTTTGGCTTTTTTCAGGCCTGCATGTCCAAGCCATACTGTATTTGGCACGACACCTCCGCAAATTGCGGAAAGCATCGTACAGATTCCGTCCGCAAACTGTGTTTCTCTGACACTGTAATTATCTCCCGCTGCATTTGCCGCCTCTACATTGTCCATGGTCTCGATAAAATTGTAGATTTCCACCGGAATCACGATCGTCAGATAAGGAGCAACAACTGCCACACCATTGATCAGATGCTGGATTCCGTTAACAGGATTCGGAATATAGAAACCGATTCCGCTGAAATCTACGGTTGTTCTTCCCAGGCAGAATGCATAAATGATCCCACCTACAATCGCAACGACAAGCGGAGGAATCTGCTTTGGAAATAAATAGCCTCCAAAAATACCGACCATTGCCACAAACAAAATCGGAAGTCCGATCAGCGGATCGCCGAATACATCAAACACACCCTGTGTTGCCATCCAGATAAATCCGATTCCCGCCACAGTTCCAAGGAGCGCTGCTCTCGGCAGTTTTTTCTTCATCCATGGTCCGATAAATCCACCCAAAAACTCGACTGCTCCGCCGATAAAGCAGGCTGCCACAGCAGCTGACCATGCAAGTTCTGCATCATTCAATGCATAATGAAGCGGCATGATCACGCCGTATAGCATCACAAACATTGCCGGTGTGGAAACTCCGGAAGGAAGTGCCGTAACATCCGCACGACCTTCTTTTTTGGATAATCTTCTTCCCATATAAGCATAGTAAACTCCACTACAGAGCAGTCCGATAGACATTCCCGGGATCACATACCCGTATACAATTTTGTCCGGCCACTCCAGTACTCCCGAAAGTGTTGCAATCACGATCAGGTAATTTACAATATTATTGGTGATGGAATATGTCATTCCACCAATGTCACCGCGCTGAAACCACGGCACTAATGTCTTTTGTTTTCCCATTTTCCCATTCCTTTATCTTCTTTGTTTCTCTATCTGGAGATTTCTACCGGAATAAATGAAAACGTTGTGACATCGAACAAGCCCATATCTGTCAGTTTGATCTCCGGAATCACTGCCAGGGACATAAAACATAATGTCATCACCGGTTCCACATCTCCACAGATGCCAAGCTCTGTATATGCTTTTTCATGAATACTTGTAAGCTTTTCATCTACCCACTCGCCGCTTTGATCGCTCATCAGTCCTGCGATCGGCATCGGCATCTGTTCGATCACCTTTCCTTCTTTTACAAGGACAATCCCGCCTTCCTGCGCAATCAGGCTGTTTACTGCAAATTCCATCTCTTCGTCATTGACTCCGACCACGATAATATTGTGAGAATCATGCGCAACAGACAGTGCCACAGCACCCTCTTTGATTCCATATCCTTTTAAGAATCCGCAAGCTACATTGCCGGTTCCCTGATGCCGTTCTACAACCGCTACTTTTACAAGATCTTCTTTGGGATTTCTTACAAATTCACCGTTTTCATCCAACTGAATGTGCGCTGCTGCCTTTTTCGTCACAACTCCTCCCGGAAGAATCTCGATCACATTCACTTCATCACTTGTCAAATGCATTTTAAACTTTTCTGCTGAAAAATCTTTTACGATCACGCTTCCTTTCACAGAAGAAATATCGTATGGTGCAACCTCCGGCAGATACTTTCCGTTATCTGCAGTCAGCTCTCCTGCGATCCATACCTTCTCCACCCGGAAGTCTTTCAAGTCATCCAGAAGCACGACATCGGCACGGTATCCCGGTGCGATCGCACCTCTGTCATGAAGCCGGAAGCATTCCGCCGCATTCAATGTTGCCATCCGGATTGCTGTCACTGCGTCCAGCCCTTCTTCCACACAGATCTTCAAGTGATTGTCCAGATGTCCGTCTTTTAAGATCGTCTTTGGCTGCCTGTCGTCTGAACAGAGCAGACATCTTCTGCTGTTCTCCGGTGTCACTCCTTTTAACAGCGGTCTCAAATTATGGCAGGCAGATCCCTGTCTGAGCAGAATATACATACCACGTTCCAGACGCGCTTCCATCTCCTCCACCGTAGAACACTCGTGGTCTGCCAGAATACCTGCTGCAGAATATGCATTCAGATCCTTTCCATCAATTCCAGGTCCGTGACCATCGATCAGTTTCCCTTCCTCTTTTGCAGTCATCAGCTTGTCCAGTACGCTCTCATCTGCCTGAATAACGCCCGGGAAATTCATAAATTCTCCAAGTCCAAGAATGCCCTCTCTTTGAATCGGCTCTTCCATCTCCGGCGCATTGATCTCTGCTCCTGCGTGTTCAAACGGAGTTGCAGGCACACAGGATGGCAGCATATATTTGATATCAAGTGCTGTTCCTTTTGCCGCCTCCATCATATAATCGAGTCCTCTGATCCCGCAGACATTGACGATCTCGTGAGGATCTGCGATGATCGTGGCAGCTCCATGAGGTACTAACAGTCTTCCAAGCTCTTCCGGGCTGACATAGGCAGATTCAATATGAATATGGCTGTCAATAAATCCCGGAACCGCATATCTTCCCTGCGCATCAATTTCTTTCACACCCTGATACTCTCCGATTCCTGCGATTTTATCTCCGCAAAGAGCGATATCGCCCTTCTGGATCTTTCCGGAAAAAACATTCACTACCTGACAGTTCTTGATCACCGTGTCTGCTGGGATTCTTCCCGCTGCTGTGTCGATCAGTTTTTTTAATTCTTCTTTCTTCATACCAATGTCCTCCTTGGATTTATTTTTCGTTTACTTCCAAAACCGGATCAAATGTTGTGAGTGCAAGATAGTCAACCGGTCCTACATCCGTGATCGCGTAATCCGGGATTGCCGTGATTGGCAAAAAGAACATGTACATCATTGGATCCGGCAGATCAGATCCTAACATTCTCGCTGCCTGATCGATCTTCTTCTCCTGTGCGGCAATGACCTCTGGTTCTTCATCACTGACAATTCCTCCGACTGGAAGAGGAAGGAATTCCAAAATTTCTCCGTCGGCCACAACAACCTGACCGCCGCCCTGCTCAATCAGATAGTTGGCTGCGATCGACATATCCTCTGCGCTGACTCCCATCACGACCAGATTGTTGTCATCCGGTGCTGCAGAAGATGCCATGGCACCTTTCTTTAATTTCCATCCGGAACAAAATGCAAGTGATTTATTTCCGTTTCTTCCAAATCTCTCCAGAACAGATACCATTGCCACGTCCTGCTCCACATCCGGAAGTACGATTCCGTTTTCAACTTTTAAAACAACATCTTTTCTCTTTCTCACAAACGGTCCTTTTACATCCATGGAAAGTACTTTTGCTTCTCCGTTCTGAACAGATGTCTTGTATTCAAAATCTTCTTTTGTTGTCAGTTTACATTTTAACTCGCCTTTTAACACAGAGCTTCTCTCCGGTGCTTTCAGATCATACGTAAGCTTATGGTCTTTTGCCACCATCTTTCCGTTTGTCATGACTTCTTTGATTCCAAATGCTTCCAGATCGTCTACAAACAGGATATCCGCAATTCTTCCCGGGCAGATGGATCCTACCATGTGATCAATGCGGTATGCTTCCGCACTGTTGATCGTTGCCATCTGGATCGCAGTCATCGGTTTGACTCCTGCCTGGATCGCCAGACGTACCACATTGTCCAGATGTCCTTTTTCCAGAACATCACTTGCTGTCACATCATCTGTACAGAAGCTGACTCTTCTTGCAAATGCCGGATTTACCTCTGTCACTGCTCTGATATTCTCTGCCAGGAAATGTGTTACGGAAGACTCGCGGATCAGCATGTGCATTCCTTTTCTCATCTTCTCTACAACTTCCTCGTGGTCGTAGCTTTCATGATCCAGGCGCACTCCTGCACACAGGTATCCGTTCAGATCATTGCCTCTTGCCATCGGTGCACATCCAAATACCGGCAGACGGTTCTTGAATGCTTCTGCGATTGCTCCCAGTGTGTTTTCATCCTCTTCCTGGATAAACTCTCTTACTGTCTCCCATACTCCGTAACACTGCGGCCATTTCTGTACCTCTTCATGTACCTCTTTTGTAAAGTTAAATGCTACAGTAGACTGAGGAATTGTATATGGTGTCTTATACGGTGCTCCCCAGAACACTTTCAGAGGACTCGCCTGTACCTCCTTTTGTACTTCCTGCAGTCCTTCCAGACCTGATACGGAAATATATTCGTCCAGACCGGAAATCATGCTTGTAGTCCCTCTTGGCACAACTGCTTTTGCATAGCTTGTAATGCTCAGCTTGCTGCACTCGCTGTGAATATGACCATCAATCATACCCGGCACCAGATACCTGCCCTTTGCATCGATCACTTCTGTCTCTTCCCCGATATACTCTTTCACATCTCCCACTGCTACAATCGTGTCTTTGTAAACTGCGATATCTGCCGGATAGATCTCCTCAGACATAACATTGACCAGAGTTCCTCCCATGATCACTTTTGTTGCAGGTGTCTTTGCACGTCCTGCACGAATCAGTTCCTTCAGATTTTCTACTGTTGTTCTTTCCATTCTTTTAAATCCTCCTGTTGTTTTGAGTAACAAAAAGATACACCGGCCAGAGGCTAAACAGGTTTCCCGTCCTGCAAATGTATCTTGAAGAATTTTCAATATTCTGTTGTCTTCAACATATGTTCATCATAGCACATTGTTTTCAAAATGAAAATATAAGCTGTTATGAATATTTCCTATCATTATTAAGAAGCACATCTTATATATTTTTTTGCCAGAGTAGCTGGAGAAGTACTTCTGCCAAAAAAAACTGCCGCACAACATGTGCGGCAGCCTCATACTAAAACTCAAACTTTTTCTCAAAGTATGCTTTCAGATCTTCAATTTTTACACGTTCCTGTTCCATTGTATCTCTGTCACGAACAGTCACTGCACCATCTTCTTCTGAATCGAAATCATAAGTCACACAGAACGGTGTACCGATCTCATCCTGACGGCGATAGCGTTTTCCGATATTTCCTCTGTCATCAAATTCGCAGTTGTAAGTCTTGCTCAGTTCTGCAAACACCTTCTCAGCGCCTTCATTGAGCTTTTTAGACAGCGGAAGCACACCAATCTTGACAGGAGCCAGTGCCGGATGGAAATGCAGAACCGTACGTGTATCTCCGCCTTCCAGTTCTTCCTCGTCGTATGCGCTGCAAAGGAATGCCAGTACCATACGGTCTGCACCAAGAGACGGCTCGATCACGTATGGGATGTATTTTTCTTTCTTCTCATCATCAAAATAAGTAAGATCCTGTTTGGATACTTCCTGATGCTGTGTCAGATCGTAGTCTGTTCTGTCAGCGATTCCCCACAGCTCTCCCCATCCGAACGGGAACAAAAATTCCACGTCAGTAGTCGCTTTGCTGTAGAATGACAATTCTTCTGCATCATGGTCACGATAACGGACTTCGTCATCCTTGAGTCCCAGAGAACTCAGCCAGTTCAGGCAGAAGCTCTTCCAGTAGTTAAACCATTCCAGATCTGTACCAGGTTCACAGAAGAACTCCAGCTCCATCTGCTCAAACTCTCTTGTACGGAATGTAAAATTCCCCGGTGTGATCTCATTACGGAAAGATTTTCCGATCTGCGCAATACCAAACGGAATCTTCTTTCTTGATGTACGCTGTACATTCTTAAAGTTTACAAAGATTCCCTGTGCTGTCTCAGGTCTTAAATATACGACATTCTTTGCGTCCTCTGTAACACCCTGAAATGTCTTGAACATCAGGTTGAACTCACGGATCTCTGTAAAGTTGTGTTTTCCGCAGGAAGGACATTTGATATCATGCTCTTCAATATAAGCAGACATCTGCTCCTTGCTCCATGCATCCACGCTTCCTTCCAGTTCGATTCCATTCTTCTGTGCGTAATCTTCGATCAGCTTATCTGCGCGGAATCTTTCATTACATTCTTTACAATCCATCAACGGATCACTGAATCCGCCCAGATGTCCGGATGCAATCCATGTCTGTGGATTCATCAGGATCGCGCAGTCCACACCTACATTGTACGGACTTTCCTGTACGAATTTTTTCCACCACGCTTTTTTCACGTTGTTCTTCAGTTCTACTCCGAGATTTCCATAATCCCATGTATTTGCAAGCCCCCCGTAAATTTCAGACCCCGGGTAAACAAAACCTCTTGATTTTGCCAGAGCTACAATTTTATCCATTGTCTTTTCTACCATAATTCTTTGTTCCTCACATTCTTTTTCATCAACTGGTAACTATTATAACGGCTTCATCCGTTTTTCAAGCCATTCCTGGATTCCCTGCCATTTTCACTCGATTTGCTACACCAATGTCTCAAGAATCTCCAGGGACTTGAACCTTTTTTCCACATAAAGCAGACAATATCGTTCCATGATCCCGGACAGCTTTTCCAGTACTTCCCTGCTGACTGTAAATGTATACAGCTTCTCGATCGTACTGATCTCTATGTACTGCATCGTATAAAGCGTGGAATTGTCCAACGAAATCCCGTCTGAAATATTCCTGGCACAATCTGTACAGACCAGTCCGCCTTCTCTGGCACTGAACACCATCTGTCCGTCTTTTTTCTGACACCGGACACACTGAAAGACCTGAGGTCCCTCTCCATTGATACAGAACGCTTTGAGTTCAAAAATGCGGCGGATCAGCAGATTCGGAATATGCGGGCTGGTCAGTGCTTTCATAGTCTGATACAAAAAGCTTTAACATCTCCCGTTCATCATTCTGCTCTTTTGTATAATAATTCGCAAACTCCAGAAAATAAAACCCGTAATAAGCACCGATCATATCTTCCCGAAGCTCCGAAAAATAATTTGTGATCTTCACAGACTGGATCGTATGAGAGGAACGCCCCTCATACATCGTAAACTCCCCGAAGGAAAACGGATTGACTGCACCTACCAGCGGACTGTTTGGTCTTCTCGCCCCTCTGGCAAATGCAGAAATCTTTCCCTGTTCCTTTGTCAGTATCACAACCCGTCTGTCATACTCTCCAACCGGTGCCGTGGAAAGCACCATCCCTGTCAAAACAATCTGATTCACCTGATCTAACTCCTGCCTGTTCCTTCTGTTCTTCCAAACAGCGACTCTCGCTGCTGCCACTTTCTGCTTTGTAAGAAAGATAATCTGCAATGCGTCCTGTTGTCATAAACTGTTCCCAGTATTCTTCTTTCATCGGTTCACCTCTTTAATTGCTTTCTCATCTGTTCCTTGTTGAGTATACAATTAGGGTGTCCGATTCTCTCCCGGATATACTATATAAAATCTGCCAAATGCTACATCTCGTCCTCGTGGTATCCGAAATTCTTCATTAGAAAATCACTGTCTCTCCAGTTTTTCTGTACCTTTACCCAAAGCTTCAGATTCACTTTACAGTCCAGCATCCGCTCGATTTCATAGCGCGCCGTACTTCCGATCTTCTTTAGCATACTGCCCTGTTTTCCGATGATGATTCCTTTGTGGGAATCCCGCTCGCAGATGATCGTGGCATCAATATGCATGACTTTGTTCTGCATTTTCATGCGGTCGATGGCCACTGCGATTCCATGCGGGATTTCTTCCTGCAGACAATGAAGTGCCTTTTCCCGGATCAGTTCTGCCACAATCTGACGCTCCGGCTGGTCTGTCACAGTGTCTTCATCATAGAACTGAGGACCATATGGAAGATATTTTAAAATCACGTTCACCAGTTCATCCGTATTGTCCCCGTTTCTCGCAGATACCGGAACAATCTCCGCAAAATCATACTCTTTGCGGTATGCATCAATAAACAGCAGAACTTCCTCTCTCTTTACCATATCGATCTTGTTGATCACAAGGATCACCGGTGTTTTTACACGTTTCAGCTGTTCAATAATGTGCTTCTCCCCAGCTCCGATAAAGGTGGACGGCTCTACCAGCCAAAGTACCACATCTACTTCATTCAACGTGCGTTCCGCCACATTTACCATATATTCTCCCAGCTTATTTTTCGCCTTGTGGATTCCCGGCGTGTCCACGAATACAATCTGCCCTTCTTCCGTTGTCAGAACTGTCTGAATACGGTTTCTCGTCGTCTGTGGCTTGTTAGACGTGATCGCGATCTTCTGCCCGATCAGCTGGTTCATCAATGTTGATTTTCCCACATTTGGTCTTCCAATCAGTGTCACAAATCCTGATTTAAAATCATCTCTCATCAATTTTACGTTCTCCTTATCCTGTGTTTCCTAAAACAACGTCTTCACTTCCAGAAACATCTCTTTTTCTTCCTCGATTTTTTCTTCGCTTCCGATCACACAGATCTGCTCTGCCTTCAGCATTGCCTCCACTACTGCTGCAAGCGCACGGATATCCTCCTGTACTGCATGCAGGATCTGACTGCGCTCTGTACGGATCATCTCCTGGGATACATGATTCATATACAGATTCATCGAGCGATCCCCTTTTGCAGCCGGATTCATCGGGCGGTCAATATTACTGATCGTTCCAATGATATATTTTGTCATATCCCGTTCATCGACTGTGAAATTCTTCAGATAGTCTACAACGCCTTCGTACACTTCCATTGTCTTTTTCAGGTTCGGATCCCGATAGGAGATCAGATATCCCTCTCCGATCCGGTTAAAGTTGCTCATACATCCGTATGCACCGCCTTTGACACGGACATTCTGCCAGAGATAATCATAACTTAAGATCACCTTCAAAATCTGCAACGCGCCATGATACTGTGCTCCATGATCGATAAAGTTTCCAACTCTTGCCACATACTGCACTTTGGAAGACGTTTTAAAGCCTTCGTTGCGTTTTCTGCAGTGTAATACACACGGCGTCTCTTCCCCGTCCAGTTCCGGATACAGTGTATCCTTGATCTCACGAAATGCTGCTTCTATAGGAGTAAGTCCGTCCTCTGAGGAGGTATAACTGATCATCACATTGTCCACACGGAAAATCTGACGGGAGAGCTGTTTTAAGTTTTGGATCAGCTCTGCTTTTTTCTCTTCAAAATGCTCTTCGATGCCACGGACTACCTCATAGAATCCGATGCCGTCGGTATCATCCTTGAATTTGGACAGCGGAGATCCATAAGACAATGCGCGCAGTGCGGATGTCGTATGTCCGGAAGACTGGAAGGACATCTGCAGTCTGGATTTGAGCATTGCCAGAATCTCTTTTAACCGTTTTTCATCATCCAGTCTGGATTCCATCAGAATCTCACGCATCATCGCAAACAGAATCTTCATCTGCGGATACAATGCCTTTCCTTTGATCTCAAATGTTGCACGAAAATCCTTCTCTTTTGCCTTTGTCACATCCGGATATAATTCCAGAGAAGTTCCGATCCCTCCTGTATGCACATTGATCTCGTTGAACAATTCTCCATACCCATAGTTGTTCGTATCAATAATCCCAAGCACGCTCTGCAGAATTCCGGTATATGGAAGCAGCTCTTCCGACACGCCGGAAAGATCAAACATCAGAGTGGCATAACCGATTCCGTTCGACTCGATTTCATGATGCACCAGTTTGATGCCGTCGATTTCCTTTTCTGTATTATAAACAGGAGCGATCTCTTCTGTGATATCTTCTCTGTTTAATACCGGAATCTTTGCCATATCTTCCGGAGCATCTTCTGACTCCTGATACGCTTCCAGCTCTTTTGTAGCTGCCACCAGTCTGTTAAGTTCTTCCTCACTCAGCCCCGCTTTATAAGCTGCCAGTTTTTCTTCCAGCTCTTTGTCCATCCGAGCTGTCCGCCCTTTTTCCGGCTTTACGATCACGATGGAGCCATGCTGATTATCAAGCAGATAAGTCTGGATCAGTTTTTCAAAATATCCGGTAGAAATCTGTTCTTTCAAATATTCAAAGGTCGGGATTGCCTGCATATGCATAAATGGCTCGTTCTCATCATACAGCCAGCTGTCCATGATCTGCAGGCCGTACATCAGTCCCTTTGGATAATTTCCAAAATCTGCCTCTCTGAAGCGGAACTCGTGATAGTTGATCCCTGCCTCCAGAGATTTTTTATCCATTCCGTTTTTCACGATCGACTGGAGTGTCTCTTCGATCACACGGATAAATGCCTCTTTCTGATCACGATTCGCATTTTTAGAGACAATAGAAAAGATCGGCTGATAGATTCCATTGTCATAAGAACCCATGATATCTTTTCCGATTCCTGCATCCAAAAGCGCTTTTTTCAGCGGTGCACCCGGTGCAGAGAGCAGTGCATAGTCCAGAATCTGAAACGCCAGATACAGCTTTTCATCCAGACTTGTCCCGATGACTTTATTATAAGAAAGATACGTATTATCCTCCTCAGACTCCTCACTGGAGATCGAATACTCCATCTCCAGTTCTCTGATCTCTTCAAACGGTTTCTGATATTTGATCTCGGAATCCACTTCGATCGCATCAAATGCTGACAGATAATTTTCATCCAGCCATCTAACTTTTCTTCCATGTCCATATCTCCGTAAAGATAGATATAGCTGTTAGACGGATGATAATATGTCCTGTGGAAATTCAAAAACTGCTCGTACGTCAGCTCCGGGATCACATCCGGATCACCGCCGGATTCATTGGCGTAAGAAGTGTCCGGGAACAGAGAATTCTGGATCACAGCTCCGGAGAGATCAGTACAGAGGACGCGGCAATTCTTCTCAGAGATGTGTGCCAGGAGCTGAAAAATGAAAACTGCAGTTTTTA
>ENA-OQJB01000545-OQJB01000545.1-human-gut-metagenome-genome-assembly--contig:-NODE-545-length-17590-cov-3.266793_pt1 | contig 17590 bp, 16 predicted proteins | sample MGYA00242599_ERZ504765 | MGnify/ENA primary metagenome ERZ504765 (study PRJEB26092, sample SAMD00036354) | human gut metagenome | host: Homo sapiens | study: EMG produced TPA metagenomics assembly of...
CGATGGTATCCAGATCGAACAGATTCAGGGTGTTGGTGCGGCCCTCGTAACCGGTGACAGCCAGCTTGTACAGCCGGGCAGTGTATTCCTTGCCCGCCAGCTCCACCGGGTAGGTCACATCGGTCTTTTCAGCCCAGCTGTGGGCGGTGAGCCAGGGGTCGGGCTTTTCGTTCTGCACACCATCCTCAAAAGGACTGGTGGAACAGGCCAAAAGTGATACCGCAGGCCCACGCCGTCGCCGGGCAGGTTCAGCGTTGCCAGCGAATCCAGGAAGCAGGCAGCCAGACGGCCCAGACCGCCGTTGCCCAGAGAAGGTTCCGGCTCCACCTCCTCAATATCGGAAAGACGCTTTCCGGCAGCGGCCAGTGCATCCCGGGCTTCTTCGTACAACCCCAGATTGATGAGGTTGTTGGACAGCAGCTTGCCGATGAGGAATTCGGCGCTGATATAATACAGCTTGCGTCCGGTGACGGGCTGCACGCGGTCGGCACTCTTCTGCCGCACCAGCTCCAGCAGTGCCAGATACAGCTCCTGATCGGTGCAGTCCGCCAGCAGCTTTCCAGTGAGGCTCTGTAATGTTTCGGTAAAGCTCATAATGGCTCCTCCTTTGCTACGGAAAACAGGTTTGACATCTATAATGCAAGATATACCAGATAAAACAATCGAAATCTTGCCTTAAAGGTGCAAATTGTGGTACAATCCTATCATCTGGAGGTGAGAAGATGCAAAATCAGGCATCATTGCAGGAAACCAAGCAGCACGGTGCCGTGCGGTTCCCCTTCAATCTGTATCCCTGCACCATTCCGGGAGATTTTCCGCAGGTGGCACTCCACTGGCAGGAGAGCATGGAGCTGGTCTTTGTCAAGCGGGGCGCGGGGCTGGTGCAGGTGGGTGCTGTATCCTGCCCGGCCTACCAGGGGGATATCTTTATTTTTACGCCCGGCACCCTCCACGCCCTGCGGCAGGCAGAGGGGCAGCGGATGGAATACGAGAACATCATCTTTGAACTGGAGCTTCTGGGCGGTGCGGAGGACCTTTGCGCCGAAAAATACCTGCTTCCGCTGCAAAGCGGGCGGCTGCTGCTGCCTGCGCGGCTGACACCCAACGACCTGTGTTATCTCCAGGCCGCCGCCTGCCTGCGGGAGGTGGAGGAAGCCAACCGCGCCAAGCTTCCCGGCTATGAGCTGCTGGTCAAAGGAGCACTGCTGCGCTTCCTCTCCCTGCTCATTGCGCAGGGGAAACAGCAGCTCTCCGTGGAAACTGCCGATACCCAGCGGCTGAAAGCCGTTCTGCAATGGATCTCTGCCCATTATGCCGAAGGGCTTCGGGTCGCCGATGCCGCCGGGGTCTGCTCCTTCAGTTCCAGCCACTTCATGCGCTGGTTCCGGCAGATGACCGGGCAGAGCTTTGTTGCCTTTCTGAACGAATACCGGCTGAATGCCGCCGCCGAAGCGCTGCACGCTACGGACGAGACGGTGCTGACGATCGCTTCCCGGTGCGGGTTTGAAAACCTCTCCTATTTTAACCGGGCATTCAAGGCACATTTTGGCATGACCCCGCGGGAGTACCGGAAAAATAAGCAAAATGAGGCCGTTCCGCTTCTCTGAGAAGGAGAGGGAACGGCCTCATTGTTTTGATCAGACTTCCGGCGGGCAGCAGCTCTCCCGGGGGATGAGCTTGTGCGGCACAAGGATCTTTGTTGCCAGCAGATTCGGGTTCTCGATGTGGTTGATGGTCTGGCTGGCGGCCTCCATACCCAGCTGATAGGGGTTCACGTCCACGGTGGTCAGCTGGGGGCTGGTGATGCGGGAGAACAGCGAATTGTTGAAGGAAACGATGGAAAGATCCTTCGGGACGCGCAGCCCCAGTTTGCCGCAGAACTGTTCCAGCACCACGGCCAGAATGTCATCGCTGACCAGCATGGCCGTGGGATGGTCCGGTGCGGTGAGAAGAGCCTTCAGCGGCTCCTCGTAAGCATCGTTCAGGGTGTTGACCTCCACGCAGTCCTCCTCCCGGGGAGTGATGCCATGCTTCAGCAGGGACATCTGGTAACCGCGCCTGCGCTCTGCCGAAAACAGCATGGCGTTGCTGACACCGAAATAGGCAATGCGGCGGTGGCCCATTTCATAGAGGTAATCGGTGGCTTCCTCACCGGCAAGGGCGTTGTCGTTGTCGATATAGATGGTCTGGTTTGCAGACTGCGCCGCCTTGCCCACAATGACATGGAGCAGCCCTTCGCTGCGCAGGTAGGCTGCCACCGGGCAGTCCTTTTTGGAATAGAGCAGGATAAAGCCATCTGCCTGCGCGTTGGCCACCATGCTCTGGATGGCATCCAGAACTTCGGTATCGTCCTGCCCGGTGATGACCGTGTTCACATACCGCCGCTGGTTGCAGAACTGCCCGATGCCGCGGATGATCTCCAGATGGAAGGCGTTCTCGTAGACATCCCGCTGGGAGGAGGGCAGAATGATGCCGATGGTCTTGGAAAAGGCCTCCACCGGTTCGGCCTCAAAGTTCGGCTCATAGCCCAGCTGTGCCATAATGCGGCGCACCCGCTCCTTGGTTTCCCGGCTGATGGAAGGGCTGTCCTTGCAGGTGCGGGACACGGTGGAAGGCGATACCCCCGCCGCCGCTGCCACATCCTTGATGGTAACTGCCATAGTCTGTTCCTCCCTGATGTAGTAGGTCTATTGTAAAGCTGTTTGCACGCAATGTCAATGATTTGCGCACGAGTTTGCGTAGATCATGCAACCGCGCCCTTTGCGCACTTTCGATGTTTTCAACAAAGAAACTTGCGGGCTGTTGTGCAAAAAGAAGAAAATATATTTTTGACCTAGAAAACTCTTGTAAAAATTGCAGAGTTGAATTATTCTTGTTGCGTAAAGTTACGCAACAGAAGCGCAACGATTGCGTAAAACGGCGCAAAAGGAAACAAGGAGGAACATTATGGCAACAACACAAGCAGCTCCGGGGAAAAAGGGCTTATCAACTTTGACTTCTTACAGAAGCTGGGCAAGGTGCTGATGACCGTCATCGCCGTCATGCCTGCCGCCGGCCTGATGATCAGTCTGGGCAAGCTGGTGCAGATGGGCGGCGGCGACATCGCAGCAGTCATGACCATTGGCACTACCATGGAGAACATCGGCTGGGCGGTCATCAATAATCTGCACATCCTGTTCGCCGTGGCCATCGGCGGCAGCTGGGCAAAGGAGCGTGCAGGCGGTGCCTTTGCAGCGGTGCTGGCATTTGCCCTCATCAATGTAATCACCGGCAACATTTTCGGTGTCACCAGCGCCATGCTGGCAGACCCCAATGCCGTGACCCACACCCTGTTCGGGCAGGAGATCGCCGTCAACGGCTACTTTACCTCCGTGCTGGGTGCTCCGGCCCTGAACATGGGCGTGTTCGTGGGTATCATTGCCGGTTTTGTGGGCGGTGTGGCTTACAATAAATACTATAACTTCCGCAAGCTGCCGGATGCACTGGCCTTCTTCAACGGCAAGCGCTTTGTGCCTATGGTGGTCATTGCCTATTCTGTGGTCATTTCCATGGTGCTGGCACTGTTCTGGCCTGTGGTCCAGACCGGCATCAACAACTTCGGCATCTGGATCGCAAACTCTTCCGAGACTTCTCCTGTTCTGGCTCCGTTCATCTATGGCACGCTGGAGCGTCTGCTGCTGCCCTTCGGTCTGCACCACATGCTGACCATCCCCATGAACTACACCTCCTTCGGCGGCACCTACACCATTGCCACCGGTGTCAATGCGGGCAGTCAGGTGTTTGGCCAGGACCCGCTGTGGCTGGCATGGGCCAACGACCTCATCAACTTCAAGAAAGCCGGTGACATGGCCGCTTACAACAACCTGCTGACGACCGTTACCCCCGCCCGCTTCAAGGTGGGCCAGATGATCGGCGCAACCGGTCTGCTGCTGGGCATTGCCCTGGCCATGTTCCGCCGTGTGGATGCCGACAAGCGCGCAAAGTATAAGTCCATGTTCATCTCCACCGCGCTGGCCGTGTTCCTGACCGGTGTGACCGAGCCGCTGGAATTTATGTTCATGTTCTGCGCGATGCCGCTGTACATTGTGTACGCACTGCTGCAGGGCTGTGCCTTTGCCATGGCAGGCATCATCCATCTGCGCCTGCACTCTTTCGGCAATCTGGAATTCATCACCCGTATCCCCATGTCCCTGCAGGCCGGTCTGGGCGGCGACATCATCAACTTTGTGCTCTGCGTGGTGGCGTTCTTTGTCATCGGCTATTTCGTGGCCTACTTTATGATCGGCAAGCTCAAGCTGGCAACGCCGGGCCGTCTGGGCAACTACACCGATGATAACGCAGACGATGCTGCAGCCGACACCAAGGCCGAGAAGAAGGGGCTAGGACAAAAGTCTGATAACGGCCAGGCCGAGCGCATCATCGCTCTGCTGGGCGGCCGGGAGAACATCGTGCTGGTGGATGCCTGCATGACCCGTCTGCGTGTTACCGTGAAGGACCCCGCAAGGTGGCCGACCTTGCCGCATGGAAGGCCGAGGGCGCTCTGAGCCTGCTGGTGAAGGGCGACGGCATTCAGGCTGTGTATGGCCCCAAGGCAGACGTTCTGAAATCTGACATCAATGATATTCTGTAAAAAACTATGAAACTGCTGACTTTGAATACCCACAGCCTCATCGAGCCGGACTATGAGGCAAAGCGGGAGATCTTTGTGGACTTTATCGCCAGGGAGCAGCCGGAGGTGTTCGCCCTGCAGGAGGTGAACCAGACCTCCGCCGCTCCGCTGCTGGGAGAGGCTCCGGCGGGATATTATCCCTGCTCCGGCAATACAGTGCTGCTGAAAGCGGACAACCACGCCGCAGCCGTAGCCAGGATGCTGGAAGAACGGGGCGTGCAGTACCATTGGAGCTGGCTCCCGGCAAAAATCGGCTACGACAAGTACGATGAGGGCATGGCGGTGTTCAGCCGTGCACCCATCACCGCCGCTGAAAACCTGCTGCTGAGCAAGTCCGATGATTACAGCAACTGGAGGACCCGCCGCACCCTGGGCATCTGTGCAGGAGATGTCTGGTATTACACAGTGCATCTGGGCTGGTGGAAGGACGAAGTGGAGCCTTTTGCCGCCCAGTGGGAAACGCTGTCCCGGGCGGCAGGCGCAAAAAAGACCGCCTTTCTGCTGGGAGACTTCAACAGTGAGGCCGATGTGCGGGGCGAGGGCTACGACCTTGTGCTCCGCAGCGGCTGGCAGGACACCTACCGTCTGGCACAGCAGCGGGACGAGGGCTACACCGTCATGCAGGCCATTGATGGCTGGCGGGATGCCCCGGATGCGGCGGCAAAAAAGCGCATCGACCAGATCTGGTGCTCCAAAAACGGTACCTGTAAAGAGCAGCCGGGTGGTGTTCAACGGCCTGCAGGAGCCGCAGGTGTCCGACCATGCGGGTGTTCTGATCGAGCTATAAAGGAAGAAGGAAATGAAGATGCAGAGAAGTGCAGGCATTTTGCTGCCCATCAGCAGTCTGCCGTCCCCTTACGGCATCGGCTGCTTTTCGCAGGAAGCATACGACTTTGTGGACTGGCTCAAGGAAGCCGGGCAGACTTACTGGCAGATCCTTCCGCTGGGTGTGACAAGCTACGGCGACAGCCCGTACCAGAGCTTTTCCGCCTTTGCGGGCAATCCGTATTTCATCAGCCTGGACGCACTGGTGGAGGAAGGGGTGCTGACCGCCGCCGAGTGCAAAAAGGCAAACTTTGGCCGCAAGGCAGATGATATCGACTACAGCCGCCTGTATGCCGAGCGGGGCCGCCTGCTGCGGCTGGCCTACTCCCGCAGCGACATCGGCCACAACGAAGCGTTTACAGCCTTCTGCGAGAAAAACAAGTGGTGGCTGGACGATTTTGCCCTGTTCATGGCGGTAAAGGGCCGCTTTGAGGGTAAGCCGTGGATCGAGTGGGCCGAGGATATCCGTCTGCGCTGGCAGCCCGCGATGGACTACTACCGCCGGGAGCTGTATTTTGAGGTGGAGTACCACAAATATCTCCAGTTCAAGTTCGACCAGCAGTGGCGCAGGCTGAAGGCCTACGCCAACAGCAAGGGCATCCGGATCATTGGGGATATCCCCATCTATGTGGCGCTGGATTCGGCGGATGCATGGGCAAACCCGGGTCTGTTCCAACTGGACAAGGACAACATTCCCACGGCGGTGGCGGGCGTTCCCCCGGATGGCTTTTCGCCCACCGGCCAGCTCTGGGGCAATCCGCTCTACCGCTGGGAAGCGCACCGCGCAACCGGCTATCAGTGGTGGATCACCCGCCTGTGGTACTGCTTTGAGCTGTATGATGTGGTGCGCATCGACCACTTCCGCGGCTTCGATGAGTATTTTTCCATCCCCTACGGCAGCGAGACTGCCGCGCCGGGCCACTGGGAAAAAGGCCCCGGCATCGAGCTGTTCCGTGCTGTGGAGCAGGCACTGGGCAAACGGGAGATCATTGCGGAGGATCTTGGCTACATGAGTGACACCGTGCGTCAGCTGGTGCGGGACAGCGGCTTCCCGGGCATGAAGGTGCTGGAATTTGCCTTTGACTCCCGGGATACCGGCAGCGCCAGTGACTATCTGCCCCACAACTACCCGGTGAACAGCGTGGCCTATACCGGCACCCACGACAACGAGACGCTGGTATCGTGGTACCAGACTGTCACCGATGCCGAGCGCGCCATGGTGCGGGACTATCTGTACGACTACGCCACCCCGGAAGAGCAGCTCTATAAAAGCATGATCGCACTGATCCTGCGCAGCGCAGCGGCGACCTGCATCATCCCCATGCAGGACTGGCTGGGGCTGGACAACTCTGCCCGCATCAACAAGCCCTCCACCGTGGGCCAGAACTGGCGCTGGCGGCTGAAAAAGACCCAGCTGACAAAGAAGCTTCAAAAGGAGATCTGCCAGCTGACCACCCGCTACGGCCGGATGAACTGGGCGTGACAGTATAGTGTTCTGGACTTGATTTTGGAAAGTTTATTGCAGAATAGTGGAAGAAGTAATACTTGTTCAAAAATAAAAATGACAAAGAGCAAATAAAAAAGTACAGAATATGGATCGGCCCGGTCGAACAGCTGGTTCACATAGTCCTTCTGGGGGATGCCGATGGTCCACAGGCTGTACTTGTCGTCCATAGGGAGGATGCCCTTTGCCATCATGGTATTCACCACCGGGATGTGCAGCCGGTCGGTGCCCACTTGGCCGGTGATGGCCACCAGCGGCGCACCGTCCGGATAGGAGTGCGCGAGGCGCACCACAAAAAAGCACGAAGCAGCAATGCTTGGTGCTTTTTCTTTTTGACATGTGCCGCGGGATGCTTTATAATAAGAATGATTTCAGATGTCTGCGGGGCGGTGCGCCCTGCGGTAAAATTACGGCAAGCAAAAAAGGGAACTGCTATGAGAGAAGAAAAGGCCAGCGCATTGCCGCTGCTGCTGGACGTGCGCAGAATGGACGAAAATAACCGGGCTTACGCCTACCGTATGCTGCGCAAAAATATTATGACCTTACAGCTGCAGCCGGGCTGTCAGCTGAGCGAGGCCGAACTGTGCGAACAGCTGGCCATGAGCCGCACACCGGTACACGAAGCGCTGATGATGCTGAAAAGCGAGTGGCTTGTGGATGTTCTGCCGCAGCGCGGCAGCATTGTGTCCAAGATCAGCGTTCCATACCTGAACGAAGGCTTTGCCATGCGCCGCATTCTGGAACCGGCGCTGCTGCGCGGGCTGGCCGGAAAGCTGACAAGGGAACAGCTGAACGAATTTCAGGAACTGCTGAACCGGCAGAACGAAGACCTTTATCTGGATCAGGATGCAGCAGATGACTTCTTCATCTCGCTGGATAACGACTTCCACAGGCTTTTGTACCACGATTCCGGTTACGACCGCATCTGGGAGGCTATGCACAACGTTACTTCCCATATGGACCGTGTGCGGTATCTGGACTCGGCCCTTTGCCGGGGAAATATTGCCTCGGTGCAGAAAGAGCACGAGCAGATCTTTGGCTACCTGCGGGACGGCCTGCCGCTGGACGTGGACGTAGAAGCCCTGTTTGAGCATCACCTTGGCATGTACCGCGAGAATTTCCAGAAGATATTGGAACGGTTCCCGGATTTCTTTGTACGGACATAAACCAAAAAGAGCACCCGCTGCTGACCCTTACAAGGCCATGGCAGGGGGTGCTTTTTTGGTTCAATACGGATACGGCTTTACGCCGGGCTGCGGATATCAATTTACGACGGCAGTGTTTCTGATGGATTTTGCACCAGAAATGCTGCTTTTTCTGTTCAAAACCCGGAAAAACAGCAGTTTGTGCTCTTGAATTGCCCGAAAAGCTTGCAGGAATGCAGGTTTTTGTGGTAATATTTAAGATGTGTTCCCGTTGAGGGGAAGAAAGAGAGGGGTAATCAAATGATCAATATCTGCATCATTGCCACCATTGTGATCTATCTGGTGGGAATGCTGCTGGTTGGCTTTGTCTACAGCAAATCCAACGAGGACAGCAGCGATTTCTACCTCGGCGGCCGCACGATGGGCCCGCTGGTCACGGCTATGAGCGCCGAAGCCAGCGATATGTCCAGCTGGCTGCTGATGGGTATGCCGGGTCTTGCATACCTCACCGGCATCGCATCGCCGGGCTGGACGGCCATCGGCCTTGCCGTGGGCACGTGGCTCAACTGGCTCATCGTGGCCCGCCGTCTGCGCCGCTACTCGGCCAACCTGAACGCCATTACGGTGCCGCAGTTCCTTTCGCTGCGCTTCCACGACCAGCGCAACCTGTTGAACGCCTTGGGCGCGGTGATCATCATTGTGTTCTTCATCCCGTACACCGCCTCCGGCTTTGCGGCCTGCGGCAAGCTGTTCAACAGCCTGTTCGGCGTGGATTACATGATCGCCATGATCCTGTCCGCCGTGGTCATTGTGGGCTACACCATTATGGGCGGCTTCCGCGCCGTGTCCACCACCGACCTGATCCAGTCCGTCGTCATGAGCATGGCGCTCATCGCGGTGCTGGTGTATGGTGTCAGCGTGGCAGGCGGCTGGGATGTGGTGATCGAGAATGCCCGCAGCCTGCCCGGCTACCTGACCATGGCGGCCAGCCACAAGGTGGCCGATAACAGCGCCACTTCCTACAGCCTGCTGGACATCGTGTCCACGCTGGCATGGGGTCTGGGCTACTTCGGCATGCCCCACATCCTGCTGCGCTTCATGGCCATTGAGGACGAAAAGAAGCTGGTGCTCAGCCGCCGCATTGCCAGCGTATGGGTGGTCATTGCCATGACCGCTTCCATCGTCATCGGCATGGTGGGCCTTGGCATGACCAAGGCGGGCGTACTGGAGTTTTTGAGCGGCTCTTCCAGCGAGACCCTGATCGTGCGCATTGCCAATCTGATCGCCCAGCACGGCGTGCTGGCGGCCATTCTGGCTGGCCTGATCCTTGCCGGCATCCTTGCCGCCACCATGTCCACCGCCGACAGTCAGATGCTGGCAGCGGCCTCCAGCGTGTCGCAGAACATCTTGCAGGAGTTCGGCCACATGAAGCTGACCGAGAAGCAGAGCCTGTTCGCTGCCCGCCTGACCATCATCTGCATCAGCGTGGTGGGCGTGGTGCTGGCCCGCGACCCCAACTCCAGCGTGTTTGGCATCGTCAGCTTTGCGTGGGCCGGTTTTGGCGGCTCCTTTGGCGCGGTTGTGCTGTGCTCCCTGTTCTGGAAGCGCTGCAACTGGCAGGGCGCACTGGCCGGTATGCTCTCCGGCGGCCTGATGGTCTTTGTATGGAAGTACATCGTCAGCCCGCTGGGCGGCGTGTTTGGCATCTACGAGCTGCTGCCTGCCTTCCTGGTGTCTCTGGTGGTCTGCGTTGTGGTGAGCCTTGTTACCCCGGCACCCTCGGCAGAGATCGAGGCAGAGTTCGACGCTGCCAAGTAAAAACGATTGGGAATGCCCTCCGCTGTGCTCTGGGCATAGCAGCGGAAAATGATTGATGCTTATGCAAAAGAGCAAAGCCGGCGGGCTTTGCTCTTTTGCTTTTTCACGGATGAGGTCGCAGAGGAAAGCGGCATTTAATTCAAAAGGATCATCCATGCTTCGCAGCATGGAAGCAGAAATCCAAAACAGAAAAAGAACAGAAGATCCAGCACGAGCCGCATCAGACGGGTAAGCGGCGTGCCGAAAGACATGGCGTGAATGATAAAAAGATTCACCTCACCCCAGCGCCGGTAGTAACCGGTTTGCTCAAAATTGTTCCAGAGCTCAAGAGATAGAAATTCAAATCCGGCAAACAATGGAAAAATGACCAGGGAGGACATCCAGCCGTCGGCCTGAAGCGAACCATCGCTGAGAGTCCGCCAGTGCACAGCTAATCTGCCTGGACAGGCAAAAATTCCCCACAGGGCAAGTGCAATGCTTAATGCAAGAAGAGCAGTACGCACAGAATGCCAGTCTACAGTGTGCTGGCGGCGCAGCATGGTGAAAAAATCTTCCAGAGGAACGGGAGGAGTGTCATCTTTTTGACGGAAGTCATGACAGTGCATCAGGTCAGCGAGGGTCAGGCCCAGTACATCGGCCAGCGGCTCCAGCGTGTTGATGTCTGGCAGCCCGATGCCGCGTTCCCAGCGGCTGACGGCTTTATCCGTAACGTGAAGCTGCTGAGCCAGTTCGGCCTGCGTCATGTTCCGCTCCCGGCGCACTTGTGCAAGGAATGCACCAAATTCTTTTGCATCCATTCTGCTCACATCCTTTTCCACAGGATAACACAGGAATGTGGAAAATACAACCGACGGAACGTTTACCTTCCGGCTTACAAAACAAAAAGGACGTGCTCCCTTGCGGGAACACGTCCTTTTTTATCGCTTCAGTATCAGGCGGAGATCAGCTTACAGCTGGGGGCCGGCAGAGACCAGAGCCTTGCCGTGCTCGTTGCCCTCGTACTTCTTGAAGTTCTTGATGAAGCGGCTTGCCAGATCCTTGGCCTTCTCTTCCCACTGGGAAGCGTCAGCATAGGTGTCGCGAGGATCCAGAATGCCGGTGTCCACGCCGTTCAGCACGGTGGGAACCTCGAAGTCGAAGTAGGGGATCTTCTTGGTGGGCACATTGTTGATGTCGCCGTTCAGGATGGCGTCGATGATGCCGCGGGTATCCTTGATGGAGATGCGCTTGCCGGTGCCGTTCCAGCCGGTGTTGACCAGATAAGCCTTAGCGCCGCTCTTCTGCATCTTCTTGACCAGCTCCTCAGCATACTTGGTGGGGTGCAGCTCCAGGAAGGCCTGGCCGAAGCATGCAGAGAAGGTGGGGGTGGCTCGGTGATGCCGCGCTCGGTGCCTGCCAGCTTTGCAGTAAAGCCGGACAGGAAGTAGTACTGGGTCTGCTCGGGGCTCAGGATGGAGACCGGGGGCAGAACGCCGAATGCGTCAGCAGACAGGAAGATGACGTTCTTTGCAGCGGGTGCAGAAGAAATGGGGCGGACGATGTTCTTGATGTGGTTGATGGGGTAGGACACACGGGTGTTCTCGGTGACGCTCTTATCAGCGAAATCGATGTGGCCCTCGGCATCCAGAGTGACGTTCTCCAGCAGAGCGTTGCGCTTGATGGCGTTGTAGATATCGGGCTCGGAGTCCTTATCCAGGTTGATGACCTTTGCGTAGCAGCCGCCCTCGAAGTTGAACACGCCGTTGTCGTCCCAGCCGTGCTCGTCATCGCCGATCAGCAGACGCTTGGGATCGGTGGACAGGGTGGTCTTGCCGGTGCCGGACAGACCGAAGAAGATAGCGGTGTTCTCGCCGTTCAGGTCGGTGTTGGCAGAGCAGTGCATGGAAGCCATGCCCTTCAGCGGCAGGAAGTAGTTCATCATGGAGAACATGCCCTTCTTCATCTCGCCGCCGTACCAGGTGTTCACGATGACCTGCTCCTTGCTGGTGATGTTGAACACAACAGCAGTCTCAGAGTTCAGGCCCAGCTCCTTGTAGTTCTCAACCTTGGCCTTGGATGCGTTGTAGACAACGAAATCGGGCTCAAAGTTCTCCAGCTCCTCAGCGGTGGGCTTGATGAACATGTTGGTGACGAAGTGTGCCTGCCATGCAACTTCCATGACAAAGCGGATGGCCATGCGGGTATCCTTGTTGGCACCGCAGAATGCATCCACCACGTACAGGCGCTTGTTGGACAGCTCCTTCTGAGCGATGGCCTTCACAGCAGCCCATGCTTCCTGAGAAGCGGGATGGTTGTCGTTCTTGTACTCGTCGGAAGTCCACCACACGGTGTCCTTGGAGTTCTCGTCCATAACGATGAACTTGTCCTTGGGAGAACGGCCGGTGTAGATGCCGGTCATAACGTTCACAGCACCCAGCTCGCTGACCTGGCCCTTTTCGTAGCCTTCCAGACCGGGCTTGGTCTCTTCCTCGAACAGCTGCTCGTAGGAGGGGTTGTACACGATCTCAGTCGTGCCGGTAATGCCATACTTGGTAAGATCCAACTTTGCCATATTCGCTATACCTCTACTTTCGTTTGATCCATACGTCCTGTATAGGGCACAGCGTTTCCCGGCGGGCCGGGCGCTGCGCAGAAGGCTTGCAGTTTGTAAATGCAAATTCTCCTGTATACCATTATACATAAAAGTATCCCGAAATCAATAAACGAATCGTGCTATTTGCAGAAAAGAAACAAATTTCATTAAGAAATTTAACTGCCTGAAACAATTTCAGGAAACAAAAGCAGGGGACGAGACCTGAAAAAATAAGGTGGAAAGGCAGAAAAACAATTTTTTGGTAAAATTTTAACAAGCTGGGATGCATGAAAAACCGAGCACAAAAACGGCCCTTCCCGCAAAACGGCGCGGCAGGGAAGAGCGGAACAGGATCCACAGCCCGATTTGTGCAAAATTTACGAGATTTTGACGATTTTTATGACAAAGAAGCTTTGCCTGTGGTATACTGTATCTGACAAAAGGACAGCCCCGCTTTTTCTGTGTGCTACATATAAAAAGGAAAAAGATCATGAAGACCATCTACATCCTGCTCACCCGGTCGGGTACCCTGCTTTCAAACCTTGTTTACGCTGTTACCGGTGCAAATTATACCCACGCTTCGCTGGCTTTTGACGAAGACCTGAGCTGCCTGTACAGCTCTACCCGCAAAAACGGCTATACCATGTTCCCGGCAGGGCCCAGCAGGGAATACCTGAACCGGGGCGTGTTCCGTCTGCGGGAGAACGTGCCCTGCGCACTGTATGCGCTGGATGTGAGCGATGAAGCCTACACCCGTGCCCGCCGCCGTGCCGAGCACATGATGGCCCACGGCAGCCTTTACCAGTTCAACGTTATCGGTCTTGCGCTCTGCGGGATGCATATCCGCTGGAAGCGCCGCCGGCACTATTTCTGCTCCCAGTTCGTCAGCGAGGTGCTGGAAAAGAGCGGTGCCATGGAGCTGCCCAAGCACAGCACCCTGATGCACCCGAACGACTACACCCGGCTGGAAGAGCTGCGGTGCGTATACAAGGGTACACTGGCCGGCCTGCCGCAGCGCCAGCAGATGGAATTTGACCAGAACGATACGGTGATCAGCGTATATCTGGGGCTGGCGCTGGGCCTGTTCCACACCGGCGCGGCCCGAGTGCGGAAGATTTTTTGAAAAAATTGAATTTTTGTGTTGACAAAGCAGGCGTGCTATGCTAAAATAGCCAAGTCGGGAGCGAACACCCGATGCAAAATGGACGTATGGCCCGTTGGTCAAGCGGTTAAGACAGAGGCCTCTCACGCCTTTAACATCGGTTCGATTCCGGTACGGGTCACCATTTTATAGTAGTAAAACGGTCATGTGCCGTTTTATATAGATGCCTCTTTAGCTCAGTCGGTTAGAGCACCTGACTGTTAATCAGGGTGTCGCCTGTTCGAGTCAGGCAAGAGGCGCCAGCAAAGCGATGGAAGTTTTCCATCGCTTTTTTCTTTTATTGACAGAAAATTGCACAGGGGATATACTGGAGAGTAAGAAATATCACGATAGCGGCATCCTTGTGGTCAGCGTCCTCACCCTCTCAGGCGCTTGAGCGCCAGCTCTCCCAAAGGGAGAGCTTCTGACGAAACGGTGAAGCTGCCCAAGGCTCCCCCTTTGGGGGAGCTGGCATTGCGAAGCAATGACTGAGAGGGTGAGCTGCCTGAAAAGGAGAAATCACAATGAAACAGATCATTCTGACCGGCGACCGTCCCACGGGCCGCCTGCATGTTGGCCACTACGTTGGCTCTTTGAAGGAGCGCGTGCGCCTGCAGAACACCGGCAAGTTCGACGAGATCTATATTATGATCGCCGATGCGCAGGCCCTGACGGACAATGCCGATAACCCGGAGAAGGTCCGCCAGAACATCCTGCAGGTGGCACTGGATTATCTGGCCTGCGGTCTGGACCCCAACAAGGTCCACATCTTCATCCAGTCCATGGTGCCTCAGCTGACAGAGCTGAGCTTCTATTATATGAATCTGGTCACGGTGAGCCGTCTGCAGCGCAACCCCACCGTGAAGAGCGAAATCCAGATGCGGAACTTCGAGACCAGCATCCCGGTGGGCTTCTTCACCTACCCCATCAGCCAGGCAGCGGATATCACGGCATTCGGTGCCACTACTGTGCCGGCCGGTGAGGATCAGATGCCCATGCTGGAGCAGTGCCGCGAGATCGTGCACAAGTTCAACGCCGTCTACGGCGAGACCCTGACCATGCCTGAGATCATGCTGCCCCAGAATGCCGCCTGCCTGCGTCTGCCCGGCATTGATGGCAAGGCCAAGATGAGCAAGAGCCTGGGCAACTGCATCTATCTGTCGGATGAGCCCGAGGACATCAAGAAGAAGATCATGTCCATGTACACCGACCCCAACCACCTGCGTGTGCAGGACCCCGGCAAGGTGGAGGGCAACCCCGTGTTCATCTATCTGGACGCTTTCAGCCGCCCCGAGCACTTCGCCGAGTTCCTGCCGGAGTACCAGAACCTCGATGAGCTCAAGGCCCACTATCAGCGCGGCGGTCTGGGCGATGTGAAGATCAAGAAGTTCCTCAACGCCGTCATGCAGGCCGAGCTGGAGCCCATCCGCACCCGCCGCAAGGAGTGGGAGCAGCGCCTGCCCGAGGTGGTGGAGATCCTGAAGGAGGGCAGCGCCGTGGCCGAAAAGACCGCCGCCGCCACCCTGGCCAATGTCCGCAAAGCCATGCGCATTGACTACTTCGCGGATAATAACCTGCTGAAATAATCGTTTGTAAAATGTAAGCCGCTCGTTTCCGGTGCCAATGCCGGAAAAGAGCGGCTTTTTTGGTAAGCGCAATTGCTGGTTGACAGATTTCCAGCTGCAAATGGTGATTGTTGCCCTCCGTGTCTGAGTAGAGCGGAAAAAGATTAACAAATCATCTATTGCATCTCCTGAGGGAGTTGGTATACTCAAGGAAGAACCATAAAAAGGAGGGCTGTGATATGAAACAAAAGGGAATCTGGCTTCGGAACGGATGGAGGCTGCACCATCTGAATGCGGCAGAACTGGCGCTGGCGCTGCTGGTGCGGGAAAAGCCACTGACAGCGCAGCAGCTCTCTGCGGCGTTGACAGAAAAGGGAACCCGGCTGGATCGTAAACAGTTGGGAAAAATTCTGGCAAAGCTGGAACGTGCAGGCGCAGTTGAAACGGCGGCAGGGAAATACATCTGCCAGAATGAAACGATTCTCCACTATCCGACGACGTACAGTGAAAGTCAGCTGCTGGATCTTATCGGCATGACCCAGAACACCGTAAATGGTCAGGCGGTATTCAGTGGAGTGCCGCCTATGAGCATCAGCTCCCGTGGCAGCAGCGGGGTTTGAAACAGGATATTATAAAACAAGCGCCGCGCTCCCTTGGGAACGCGGCGCTGTACTTATTTATTGAACAAATCGCTGTGGGTTCCGGTGCGGGTCAGCGTCAACACCAGAACATTATCCTCAATGCGGTAGATGAGCAGCCAGTCCGGCTGGATATGGCATTCCCGGTGGCCGACCCAGTCACCGGTCAAAGCGTGGTCTCGGTTTTTCTCTGGGAGCGGTTCCCCACGTGATAAGGTGCGGATGATATTATCCAGAAGATCAACGTCGAGATGCCGTTTTTGAGCAAGTTTGTAGTCCTTCTTGAATTGGTTCGTCCAGACGATATCGCGGTTCATCGCTTCAACTCCCGAAGAGCCTCTTCTACATCAGAATAGTGCTTTACATTCGGGTCCTTTGCGATCCTTTCTGCCTCCAGCATAGCGGCCATGGTCTCCTTGTTGGGTTGATCCATTTTGATCTCAAATGGAATGCCTCCATCCCGCAGGGACTGCCGGACAAAGACATTGAATGCAGTGGAAAGGTTCATGCCCAGCTCCGAGAACAGGGCCTCGGCCTGTGCTTTTAACTCGGAATCCATCCGAATGCTGATATTTGTGGTTGCCATAAAAATCAACTCCTTCCAACTGTATTATATCGCATTGCACATAGATTGCAATACATTGCACGAAAAATTAACATCTATGAGGATAAAACAAGCGCCGAGCTCCCAGTTTGGGAACGCGGCGCTTACTGTTTATTTCAGGCGAAATCAGTTGTTATATGCGCGGGTATTGATCTCCTCGGTGACCTTTGCGATGAACTCGTCCACTTCCATGGTAGTGGTCTCACCCTTGCGGTCACGGACAGAGAGGTTGCCGGCCTCGGCTTCCTTGGCACCCAGAATCAGCATGTAGGGCACACGGTCCACCTGCTGTGCGGCGCGGATCTTGTAGCCGATCTTCTGGTTGTCGTCGTCCAGAGCCACGCGGACACCGGCCTCCACCAGCTTCTCGGTGATGCTCTCCGCATACTCGAGGGTCTTTTCGGAAACGGGCAGGACCTTGACCTGAACAGGTGCCAGCCAGGTGGGGAACTTGCCCTTGGTCTCCTCGATCAGGTAGGCCATGAAGCGGTCCAGGGAGCCCAGGATCGCACGGTGCAGGACAACGGGGGTCTTTTCGGAGCCGTCCTTGTCCACATAGGTCAGGTGGAACTTTGCGGGCAGGCAGAAGTCCAGCTGGCAGGTGGACAGGGTGTACTCAGCACCCACGGCAGGCTTGACGTTCACGTCCAGCTTGGGGCCGTAGAAGGCAGCCTCGCCGATCTCCTCGGTGAAGTGGATGCCCAGCTCGGTCAGCACCTCGCGCAGAGCGTTCTCGGCGTGGTTCCACATGGCATCGTCGTCGTGGTACTTCTTCTTGTCGGCGGGGTCACGCAGGGACAGAACGCAGCGGTAATCGGTGATCTTGAAGTCCTTGTAGGTCTCGAAGATCAGGTTGCAGACATCGGCAACCTCGCTCTTGATCTGCTCCGGGGTGCAGAACAGGTGAGCATCGTTCTGGCAGAAGTGACGGCCGCGCTCGATGCCCTTCAGGGTGCCGGAGGATTCGTAGCGGAAATCGTGTGCGATCTCACCGATGCGCATGGGCAGGTCACGGTAAGAATGGGGACGATTTGCGTAGATCATCATGTGGTGGGGGCAGTTCATCGGGCGCAGAACATAGCTCTCGCCCTCCATCTCCATGGCGGGGA
>ENA-OQJB01000546-OQJB01000546.1-human-gut-metagenome-genome-assembly--contig:-NODE-546-length-17573-cov-3.478620_pt1 | contig 17573 bp, 19 predicted proteins | sample MGYA00242599_ERZ504765 | MGnify/ENA primary metagenome ERZ504765 (study PRJEB26092, sample SAMD00036354) | human gut metagenome | host: Homo sapiens | study: EMG produced TPA metagenomics assembly of...
GCTTCCTGAGCTTTATTCTTTTCATTGCTGTAATCGCAGCTATCGTTCAGTTGGTGGAAATGATTGTAGAGCGTTTCAGCCCTTCGCTGTATGCTTCACTGGGTATCTTCCTGCCGCTGATTGCTGTAAACTGTGCCATCATGGGTGCTTCCCTTTTCATGCAGCAGCGCATCACGCTGGGTGAGAGCGACCCGAAATTCATCGGTGGCATTGCTGATGCTGTCTCTTATGCGTTGGGCTCCGGTATCGGTTGGTTGCTGGCTATCGTAGGCTTGGCTGCCATCCGTGAGAAATGGCCTATTCTGACGTTCCGGCTCCACTGAAGGACTGGGCATCACGTTTATCACTGTAGGTCTGATGGCAATGGCATTTATGTGTTTCTCTGGTTTGAACATCTAAAAGAAAGGAATAAAACAATGGATATGAATATGATATTAGCAAGCATTGGAGTATTCCTCGTGGTTGTCATCCTGCTTGTTGTTATCCTGCTGGTTGCCAAGAATTTCTTGGTGCCTTCGGGTAATGTAAAACTGACTATCAATGGCGACAAGGAACTGGACGTAGCTTCCGGTTCTACATTGCTGAATACGCTGTCTGTAAACGGTGTGTTCCTTTCCTCCGCTTGCGGTGGTAAAGGTTCCTGCGGACAGTGCAAATGCCAGGTAATGGAAGGTGGGGGTGAAATCTTGCCTTCTGAGACTCCGCACTTCAGCCGTAAGCAAATACAAGATCACTGGCGTCTGGGTTGCCAGGTGAAAGTGAAAGGCGATATGGCCATCAAGGTTCCCGAAAGCGTACTGGGCGTAAAAGAGTGGGAGTGCGAGGTTATCTCCAACAAGAATGTGGCTACGTTCATCAAAGAGTTCATCGTTGCTTTGCCCAAAGGCGAGCACATGGATTTCGTTCCGGGTTCTTATGCGCAGATTAAGATTCCTAAATATTCGATGGATTATGACAAGGACATCGACAAGAGCCTTATCGGTGATGAGTATCTGCCTGCATGGGAGAAATTCGGTCTGCTGGGCTTGAAGTGCCGCAATGACGAAGAAACCATCCGTGCTTACTCTATGGCCAACTATCCTGCCGAAGGCGACCGCATTATGCTGACGGTACGTATCGCTACGCCTCCGTTCAAGCCGAAAGACCAGGGACCGGGCTTCATGGATGTAATGCCGGGTATCGCTTCTTCTTATATCTTTACACTGAAACCGGGTGATAAGGTAACCATGAGTGGCCCTTACGGAGACTTCCATCCGATATTCGACTCCAAGAAGGAGATGATGTGGGTCGGTGGTGGTGCCGGTATGGCTCCGTTGCGTGCACAGATTATGCACATGACGAAGACACTGCACACTACAGACCGCGTGATGAATTACTTCTACGGTGCACGTGCATTGAATGAAGTGTTCTATCTGGAAGACTTCCTGCAGATTGAAAAGGATTTCCCCAACTTCAAGTTCCATCTTGCACTGGACCGTCCCGATCCGGCAGCCGATGCAGCGGGCGTGAAGTATACTCCGGGCTTCGTACACAACGTAATTTACGAGACTTACTTGAAAGACCACGAAGCTCCCGAAGACATCGAATACTACATGTGCGGTCCCGGTCCGATGTCGAAAGCTGTTGAGAAGATGCTCGACGACCTCGGTGTTCCGGCTCAGAACCTGATGTTCGATAACTTTGGCGGATAATCTTCCTTGTCCGTCTTGAGATAAAAAAACTCCGGCTTGTCCTTCAGGGCTTTGCCGGAGTTTTTGTTCGGGCATTTCCTCTCTAATGAAGAAAGTGGAGTGGATTCTTCGTCGCTTTTTCTTTATTCCTTGATATGAATCAGTGCATTTGCCAGAATGGCTGTTACTTCTCCGGTGGTAATTCCTGTTGACACAGACCTCGTATGAATGGTTCTTGGTGAAGGAGAATGCGGTCTTTCAGAGTTTTCATGTTGGATGTTTTATTGAATGTTATCGTTTTCCTCTTCTGTTTCTTCTTGAATGGTGTCTTTGGGCAGCAATCTTGGAGAAATGCGTTTCTTGGGAGTGAGGCTCATGCCTTTCAGCATTTCGGCCTGGCGTACTACACTGCCGTTACCGTCCGAGAGCTGGTTGAAGGCTTTATCGTAATCCCTTTGCAGGCTGGCCAGCCGGTCGCCGATACCGAGGAAGGTGTCGGTAAAGCCTGCGATTTTTTCATATAAGATGGTGCCGCGCTTGATGATGGCCTGCACATTCTTTACCTGGTTCTCCTTCTTCCAAAGGTCGAGCGAGAGGCGCAGGGCGCTAATCAGGTTGGTGGGGCTCATTAGTACCACCTTTTTGTTGTAGGCATATTCCCAGAGGTGGGCATCGCTTTGGATGGCGAGGAGGTAGGCACCTTCGGTGGGAATGAACATCATAACGAAATCCGGTGATTGGGCGTCGTAATGCGAGTAGTCTTTATGGCTGAGCTCGTCGATGTGGGAGCGGACAGATTGCAGGTGTGCTTTCAGGAAGTGTGCCTGCTCCTCCTTGCTTTCGGCAGAGGTGTAGGCAGCATAGGCAGTCAGCGACACTTTGGAGTCGATAATCATTTCCCGTTCGTCGGGGTATTTCACGATGATGTCGGGCTGCATCTTCTGCCCGCTTTCCTCGTTGATGATGGCTTCGCCCCGTTCGTCTTTTAGAAACTCCTGGCGGAAGTAGTGTTCGCCTTCAATCAGTCCGGAGGCTTGTAACAGACGTTCCAGAATCATTTCGCCCCAGTTGCCTTGCATCTTGGAGTCTCCTTTCAAGGCACGAGTCAGGTTGTTGGCATCTTCGCTGAGGCGGTTGTTCAGTTCCACCAGTTCCTTGATGCGTTCACCCAGCGAGAAGCGTTCTTTGGCTTCGGTGCTGTATACTTGTTCCACCTTTTGGCGGAAGTCCTTCAGGTTATCGCCCAGCGGACGGAGCAGATTGCCCAGGTGTTCGGCATTCAGCCTGGTAAAGTCTTCGGCTTTGCTCTGGAAGATACGGTTGGAGAGATTCTCGAACTCGGTGTTCATGCGCTTGTGCAACGCTTCGGCTTCTTCCTTCTGCAGCTTCAATAATTCTATTTCCTTCTTTGTCCCGCTGATTTCCGCCCTCAGTGCGGCAGACTTGCGGTCTGCCGCCAGATAGCCGACTACGGTTCCGATGATTATCCCTATAATCAGTAATACTATCTCCATAAGTGTTTTGAAGTTTCCGCCTTATTGTGTCAATATTTCGTTTCCGTCTTCAGTAATCAGGATTTGGCTTTCCCATTGGGCAGAAGGCAGTCCGTCGTCTGTGCAGACGGTCCATCCGTCGGCTTCGTCGATAAAGACTTCGTAGCTTCCCATGTTAATCATCGGTTCGATGGTGAACGTCATGCCCGGCACTATCAGCATGCCCGTACCACGTTTGCCGAAGTGTTCCACATCCGGTTCTTCGTGGAACTTGACGCCGCAGCCATGTCCGCAGAGGTCGCGTACCACGCTGTATCCGTTCTTTTCCGCATGCTCCTGGATGGCGGCGCCTACGTCACCGAGGCGTGCCCAGGGCTGTGCGGTCTGTATGCCTATGTCACGGCATTCTTTGGTGACCTGTACCAGTCTCTGCATGTCGGGGCTGACTTCGCCAATCATGAACATGCGTGATGCGTCGGCAAAGTAACCTTTGTAAATGGTGGATACATCGACATTTACAATGTCACCGCTTTTCAGGAATTCCCTGGTGCTGGGAATGCCGTGGCACACTACATCGTTGATGCTGGTGCACACACTTTTGGGGAAGCCTTCGTACATGAAGGGGGCGGGGATGGCGTCGTGGTCTGTGGTGAAGCAATACACCATATGGTCAATTTCAGCTGTGGACATGCCTTCGCGAATGTTCTCGGAGAGATAATCCAGCAGGGCCGTGTTGATTTTGGCGCTTGCGCGGATACCGGCCAACTGCTCCTCGGTGCGGAGTGCGCTTCGCATCGGCAGTTTATATCCTTCTTTCTTATAATGTTGAATTTTGGCTTCTACTTCGTCGGAATAGTTTTTAGGAGTAAACCGGACTCCTTTCATGAACTTTTTCATTGTCTTTTCTTTTTTATGAGACTGCAAAAATACACAATAATGCAGGTGCTTGTACTATCAAGAGCCGAAAAAACATTCGTTTTCTTTATCCCGATACCAGCTTAGAGGGTATTCACCACTTCTATTTCGCTTCTTGAACTGTCTATCCTCCGTACTTGTATCTGGGTCTTTATGCGCTCTTTCAGTCCTTCCACGTGACTGATGATGCCTACCTTCTTGCCGCCCATCTGGTGCAGTTTTTCCAATGTGTCCATAACGGTGTTCAGGTAGTCGCTGCTCAGTGTGCCGAAACCTTCGTCGATGAACAGTGTGTCTACCGAGAGGCTCTGGCGGCTGAGGGAAGAAAGTCCGAGGGCAAGTGACAGAGATACTAGGAAGCTTTCGCCGCCCGATAAGGTGCATGCCGGACGTGCCGAGCCTCCTTGATGGAAGTCGCGCAGCAGGATGGTGAGCGAACCGGCCTGGCACTCCAGTTCGTAGCGGTCGGTCAAGCGTTGCAGATAGAAATTGGCGCCTGCCAGCAGTTCTTTCAAGACGAAGCTCTGGGCTATGTTGCGGAAGTTCTTTCCCCGTTCGTCACCGAAGTGGCGGCAGAGGCGGTCCCACTTCAGATACTCTTCGCGCAGCCGGTCGGCACGTTCCTTTTCTTCCTTTATCCGGTCGATGTTGCGGGTGTTTTCTTCCAGGCGTAACTTCTGCTGGCCGATGGATTGGTTGCCGGCGGTTATCTTTTCTTCGAGATTCGCGATGAGTGCATCCAGGGTTTTGAGGTTTTTCGTTTTCTTCTATTTCGGGCTTCCGGTTGATGTGCTCTTCCACTTGTCCGGTGGCCAGATGAAAGGAGGTCGATGCAGCTACTTCTTCCTCTTTAAGTGTCTGCAATGAGGCACGTAATGCTTCTATCCGGGAGCCGGACCAAGCGGATAGGACGGTGATACGCTCCTCGTCGAGAGTGGGGTTGGCGGCATAGAACCCGGTTAAATCCTTTTGCAGCCTTGCCATCTGGTCTGCGGTGGAGGATATGCTTTGTTTCAGTCCGCTTGCTTGTGTGTTCAGATTATTCCAGGCAATCCCCAGGTCCTTGATTTCCATTTCCTGTGTTGCTGCAGGTGCGTTGCGCCAGTCGGGGAATGCGGCATCGATGCTTTCCCTGTTGATGTTTATCCCTTCCAGCTCTTTGTGGATAAGGGCAATGGCGGATTTCAGTTCTCTTTGTTTTTCCTGCGCCAGACGGTAGTTGCGCGTAGCTTGCGTCAGGCGGTCAATAAAGGAGAGGGGGGAGTTCTTCCATTCCGTGTTCCATCCTTCCCAGAGGATGTGGGGAGTGACGCGGTCCATGGTGGCACGTATGTTCTCCTTTTCGTTGGCGGTGAGCGACTTGTAATTGACGATGCTGTTTTTCAGCTCATTCAGCACTCTGTCGGCAGAGTTGAAGGCTTGGCGTGCAGCGTCCACATGTTTTTGGCATTCGTCCTTTTGCCGTTGCAGAGCTATGATTTGTGCGCTGAGCTTTTGAACTTCCGTGAGCTTTCGTTCAGTTTGTCTGCTTCCAGCTTGTTCTCTTCCAGTAGCTTCTTCAGGGTTTCGCCGGTGGTTGTGGAGAGGCCGACGCCGTTGCATTGGGCGCATTTGGCCTGTGCGTCAGTGTGGGCAAGGTTGTAGCTCCGGAGCGCTCTTGCTGTGGACTGACGGGCATTCTCTGCCAGCGTTCCGTAGGTATTGGATTCTGTCCGGTTGTTGTTCAATGCCTGCTCGGTTTCCTTGTATTCTTTCTCTTTTGTTTCCAGGGAGGTGCGTATGGGAGCAAGGACAGACTGGAAATCTTCATCTTTGCAAAGCGATTTTATTTCTTGTCCGCACACGGGGCAAGTATCCCCGACGACAAGCCGGGAGCGTGTTTCCTTTGCCCACTCTTCTACGGCTTCCTTTTGCTTGTCGTAGAGGGTGCGGATGTCATCATAACTTGTTTTCTTGCTGTCGAATGCCGTTTGCAGGAGGACGTATTGCTTTTGGCACGCCTCCACTTTGGCGTTCAAAGCCTTTTCGTTTTCCTTTGCCTCGTTCAGTGTCCTTTCCGTTTCAGCCAGTAAAGACAAGGCGCTCAAGGCTTGTAGCAGGTTCTCCCGTCCGGCATCGAGTTTGTTTTTCTTGTCTTGCAGGGCAGGGCGGTCCATGGTTTCAAGCTGCTTGTTCCGGAGGTTTATTTCGTTTTGCAATGTATGGTTCTCTTGTTCTTTCCGGGTGAGGGCAGCTTCCTTGTCGGTACGCTCCTTGACTTTTACGGGTTGTTGCGCGGCAAGTCTTTCAAGGTGCGCGTTGTAGGTGCCGATGCGTGTTTGGGCATCGAGTGCGGATTTTAGGCCGGTAATGATGGATTGGCTTTGCTCGAACATGGGCAGTAAGGGCAAATGCTCTTGCAAGTACTTCTCGGCACGATGCAGCTTGTCTTCTTGCTCTTTCAGGAAACCGCATAGCCACTTGCTTCCTCCGTCCAGCCGGGCAAAGGATGCTCTTAACATTCCGGCTTGTGCATAGTTCTGTTGTTGTTGCTGTTGCTGCTGTTTCAAGGTAGAGAGCCAGTTGCGGGCATCGGCGGTGGCGTTCCATTCCTTAATCAGCAGTTCTTTCTGTTTGAATTCGTCCGATTGCAGTTGCGCTTGCTTCCCTTCCCACATCTTCTTTTGCTGTTCACGGGTGAGGAGGAGTTCGGAGTATTTCTTCAGCCAGTCCCGTTTTGCGAGGGCGGTAGTTTTCTGCTCATTGGCTTCCTTGACTCCGGCATTTTGCGTGGCTATGGCTTCCTTGATTGCAGTGACTTCTTCTTCTGCCAGGATGTGGATGCCTTCCAGCTTCCGGTTCTGGTTTTCGTATTCCGTCCGTCTTTCCTTGGTGGCGGCATATATTTCGGCACCTATTTCGGAGTAGATACTTGTACCGGTCAGCTTTTCCAGAATATCCGATTTTTCGCTTTCCTTGCTTTGCAGGAACTTGGTGAAGTCGCCTTGCGCCAGCATGGTGGTGCGGCAGAATTGTTCGAAGGTCAACCCCACTGCAGCTTGTATTTCCGCCTTTATCTCATTCTTTTTGTTGAGCTGTGCGCCGCTTTTATTGTTTTCCAGTGTCCAGCGCACATCCTGCACGGCTCCTGAAATCTTGCGGTGTGCCCGCGCCACGTACCATCGGGCGGTGTAGGGCATTTCGTTTGAGCCGGTAAACTCCAGCTCCGTCCATGCTTCACTGGTGTTACGGCGCATCAGTTGTCGGCTGTCGTTGATGGCAACATCTTCCTTTTTGGCAGAGAAAGTCTGGCTCAGGTCTTTGTATTTTTCGTTCTCGGCATGGTCCATGCGGGGCGTTTCGTTGTAGAGTGCCAGGCAGATGGCGTCGAGAATGGTTGTCTTCCCTGCACCCGTCTCGCCGCAGATAAGGAAAAGGGATTCCTCGCTTAGCGGTCCGTTCTCAAAGTCGATGACGGCATCTTCTATGGAGGCAAGGTTCTTTATGGTGAGTTTCTGGAGTTTCATGTTCCGGACAAATGATTAGGAGTTGTTCTTGCTTTTCACTTTTTGCATGACAGTCTCCATCAGCTGGCAAAGTTCTGGGTCCATCTCTTCTCCTTCGGTTTCGCGGTAGTAGAGTCTGGCTATTTCCAGGGGAGACATTTCCTGCATCTCTTGGATGGAGATAGGCTTGCTCTCGTCAGTGTCGGCCTGCCGCTCTCGGGTAGTCTTGATGTAGCAATATTTGCATGCCTTGCCTTTGGCGGCGTTCGAGGCTTTTTCGTTGCAGTCGGGGGCAGGTAGCCTTTTGTCAGCACATTCAGACGGAGGTATGCAGGTTTCTCTTCCGGATATTCTTCCAGTAATTTCAAGGCGTCTTCGAAAGGTGTCGGGTCATGGGGAAGTGTGACGAGCGGAATCGGATTTTCAATTTCCCTTGTACTGATTTGTGGTTCTGCCCCTTTCTCCAACTCGATGATGGAGATGGAGTGCGGATAGGTTTCGTCGAAGCTGACGGGGAGGGGAGTGCCGCAATAGCGTGCGTGGTGATGACTGCCTTTGATGTCCTGAGGGCAATGGATGTGTCCGAGTGCCAGGTAGTCGTATCCTTCTCCCATAGCGCTGAGGGGAACATACTCTATTCCGCCAATACTCTCATCGTGCCCGCTACGGTCGCTGCCTTCAATGGAGAGATGGGCCATGAGGACGACGGGAAGCTGTGCCGTATTCCGTTTCTTCACTTCGTCCAGCAGTGCCTGGAAGAAGCGTGCCTGTCGTTGGTCGCGCGGTGTTTCAGTGTCCAGCAGGGGGAAGTTTTGCGGATAGACGTGGGGCACGGCAATGACGTAGCCTATTTGTCTTTTTTTTCATTGTTTATCTCGATGATGTGCTTGTCCAGATTCACTTCCTCGGCTGTACGTTCGATGTTTCCCACGACATTCAGGCCGAAGTGCTGCCAGAGGTTGCTGTCTATCTCCAATTTGGAGCTGCTGTCGTGGTTTCCGGCGGTGACTACGATGGCCATTCCGGGGCAGGCTTGATGGATGTTCAGCATGGCGTCGGTGTACATCTTCTGCGTGGCGGCAGCGGGAGAGGAGTAGTGGTAGATATCTCCGCTTACCACCATGGCGTCGGGCTGCTCTTCGGTTACTATGCGGGTGAGTTGCCGTAGGAAGGATTGCTGCTCGGCGGTGCGGTCGTAGTTGTAGAGGGTGTGTCCCAGGTGCCAGTCGCTGGTATGTAGTATTTTCATTGTTTTTGTTACTTCAATGGATGTGGGTTATGGTTTCCTTAGAATATAAATCTTGTGTGTTCCTCGTCCTTTGTAGTCGATGCCCGATTCGGGATTGGCTATCCATTCGCGCAACTCGCGGGAGGCGGCGGACTTCAATAAGCCGGTCAGTTGGCAATAGTCGGCTTGGGTCATGAAGCTGTTCTTTTCCAGGTATTTTTTTGCCCGTTCCAGCCGTTCCTGCGGAGAAAACACTTGTGAGGAGCGTTGGAATTTGTCGGTGGAACGTTTCAGGTGGCAATGGCGAGCAGTACGGTACAGTAGTTCCTTGTCCACCTTGAAATGTATGTCCTTCAGGCAGATGCTGACGGCGTTTCGCTTGGTGTCTCCTTCTTCGCCCGTCTCCCGTTCACGGTCTTGCCGCAGACCGAGGGCAGGGGTGAATACTCCTAAGTTGTCAATCTTCACGGAGTAACCTTGCCCCATTTGGTAGGCTATTTCGTCGGTGATGGCTTGCACCAGTCCGATGATGTCTCCTCGTGTGAAGGATGAGGCGTATGCTATCTTTTCGGTGATGGTTTCCAAGTCCACCTGCCCGTATAGTTTCATTCGTGGGTAGAGGATGCGTTTGCCGTCTTCTCCCGGCAGGTTCAGTTCCTGCATGTTGTATTCTGCCATGATGGTAGCGTTGTTATGAGGTTCGTTTGTTTATTGGGGCTTACAGAGTTTGTCCCAAGGTTGCGGATGTGTATGCCAAGGTTGGGGATTTCTATCCCAAGGCTTGGGATAGACAAACCAAGGGCGAAGGTAATTCTTTATCTCTATACTTGCAAACTTTACTATTAGTAGTTAGGAAGTTTTTTATTGGTAGTCGGGAAGTTTTTTGTTATAGGTTTGAGAGAGGAATTGAAAAAAACGTTATCTTTGTTACATAAGAGAAGTGCATGAATGATGAACAAAACTAAAATTAAGCGATATATGAAACATTATCCGGACTTATTATTGTTGTTTGCCTTATTGTCCGTTACCACAATGATTAAAGCACAAATATCGATAAGACCTTATAGCGAATGGGAAGCAACCCAGTTTGTTGCAGTGAACGGACATCAGCCCGAAGACTATGTAACGCCAGATAATAATTGGGAAATACTATACAATTTACGGACTCCACGTACTCAAGCCGAACTTCGTGAAATGGGTATTAAATGCTCTGATAGCCAATTATTGTTATTGGAAGTAGGTGGACTTGTCAGTAAAACAAAGGAAAATGGAAAGCTACTATACCCATTCTCGACAAAGAACAGACCAATTCTCTAAGAAGCTTAAGTAAGGAGATTGCTGAATCCATGTATGTCAAAACAAAGGCAGACTTTATATCATTGGCACAAACTATCAGTGAAATGGGATTCAAGAACAATGTACTCTCACTTGTTTTTTCATACCTTCTGGATGGAAAAATGTGGACAAAGTTAGTCTTGTTTGAGGATGTTGACAATTATACAAGCTGGAGTGGCTGTTACTGGGTATTATACGAATCAAGAAATGGCTTTGCATGCGGTACGAATGGTTTCGGAGAACAGAATTTGATTTTGACTTACATCAATAGCGGCATTGCTCCTGACAACGACATTATGGACCATTGTGCTGATGAAATAGCACAATTCGGAAAAGTAACAGATGCCAAACTCGTTTCTCAGTTAAAACTTTATGGGCTGGTAGATGATAATGGAGATGTATTATTTCCTATTATAAAGAAACGGCAAGACCGCTTTCATCAAATAACTGAAAAATTGGTAAACTCTATCAGTGTGGAACTAAAGAATAATTGTGGCTCCTTAGCAAGCCAATATGGTATTGACAATGAAAAAGTGGCAATGGTGATGCTGTACCATGAAGTCATGTGGGATTTGGTAGATAATCTGATTCAAGATAGGATAATCTTCACTCCAGCTATTTTCAAAGATGAAGAATCGAATAAAGAACGATTGAATGAAGTCGTTTTCTTCATAGAAGGAGGATTAATGCAATAATAATTCGATAGAGAAAAGGACATTTGACTTTGAAGAGTTTTCTGTAAATGTATTTCAAGTGCATAGAAAATAGCCAATTAAAAATAAAGAATTATGTACGAATGGGCCAATGAAATGAACTGTGCCGTAACTGTATGCGACACAAAGGGAATCATCCTATATATGAACGAGAAAGCATGCCGTACGTTTGCCAAACACGGTGACCTGATAGGCAAGAATCTCTTTGATTGCCACAACCCGCAATCGCAAGCCAAGATACGCGAACTGCTGGAGACGGGGGGAGTGAATGCCTACACCATTGAGAAGAACGGTGTCAGGAAAATGATTTATCAGACGGCATGGAAGCAGGACGGAGTGGTCGGTGGCCTGGTGGAGATTTCGATGGAAATACCCGGAGAGATGCCACACTATATGAGAAAATAACAAAATGATATATGATATGAAAACACTTTCTAATTCAGAACTGACAATTAAAGTTTCACCGCATGGAGCCGAGTTATGCAGTATCTTGCATGATGGAAAAGAATATCTTTGGCAGGCAGACCCCGCTTTTTGGAAACGGTATTCTCCGGTGCTTTTTCCCATTGTAGGTAGCGTTTGGGAGAATGAATACCGCCACGAAGGCGTTTCCTATGCATTGACGCAACACGGTTTTGCCCGCGATATGGATTTTGAATTGATGCTTGAACTGGAAGATGAAGTGCGTTATCGACTGGTTGACAGTGAGGAAACACGCAAGAAATATCCTTTCCCGTTTTGCCTTGAGATAGGCTATCGGATAGAGGGAAAGAAGATTGAGGTGCTTTGGAAAGTCATCAATACCGGAACACGCGAAATGCACTTCCAGATAGGGGCCCATCCGGCTTTCTATTACCCGGACTATGATACGGAGACAACGGACCGTGGATATTTCGGCTTTGATAAGACGGAAGGTTTGCACTATATCCTTATCTCCGAGAAAGGATGTGCCGCTCCGGATAAGGAATATTTGCTTGAGTTGACAGATGGCCTGCTGCCTTTGGACATCCACTCCTTTGATAAAGATGCCCTGATTCTGGAAAACAGTCAAGTGAAAGAAGTTACATTATATAATAAGGAGAAGAAGCCCTATCTCAGTCTGTATTTCGACACTCCGGTGGTGGGGTTGTGGTCGCCTCCGGCCAAGAATGCTCCGTTTGTCTGCATCGAGCCGTGGTACGGGCGTTGTGACCGTGCCCATTATAAGGGCGAATATAAGGATAAGGACTGTATGCAGCACTTGGCGCCGGGAGGAGTCTTTAAAGGTGGGTATACAATTGATATAAGATAAAAAATGAAGAAGGATACTGAAAATAATTCGGTATCCTTTTTATTTGGAGAATGCAATGTCATTATCTTTGCGCCCGGTAAAAATATAGGTTGTTTTTAAGGTATGAAGAAGAGTCTTATTGCATTGGCGTTCGGCACATTGGGGCTAGGGATTGCCGAATTTACGATGATGGGTATTTTGCCCTATGTGGCTACTGATTTGGGAATCAGCATTCCCGTGGCCGGTCATTTCATTTCTGCGTATGCGTTGGGTGTTTGTTTTGGTGCGCCCATGCTGCTCCTGGCCCGTAAACGCCCGTTGAAGCAGATTCTGCTGGTCTTGATGGCATTAATGATTGTGGGTAATATTTGTGCGTCTATGGCACCCAATTATTGGGTCTTGCTGTTGGGACGTTTTGTTTCCGGGCTTCCTCATGGCGCTTATTTTGGGGTGGCTTCCATTGTAGCGGGAAAATTGGCTGATAAGGGGAAAAGTTCGGAGGCGGTTTCAATTATGATAGCGGGAATGACTGTGGCCAATCTGTTTGGTGTGCCGTTGGGTACTTCGTTGAGCCATACACTGTCTTGGCGTGCCACGTTTCTGCTGGTAGGTGCCTGGGGATTGATAACACTGTACTACATTTGGCGTTGGGTACCGCAGGTCGAAGGACTGAAAGACACGGGATTTAAAGGACAGTTCCGTTTTTTGAAGAAGCCGGCGCCGTGGCTCATATTGGGAGCTACGGCTTTGGGCAACGGTGGCGTATTCTGCTGGTATAGCTACATCACCCCGTTGCTGACTGAGGTTTCCGGTTTTAGTGCGGAAAGCATTACGGCGCTGATGGTACTGGCAGGATTCGGAATGGTTGCCGGCAATCTGGTCAGTGGGCGCATGTCCGACCGGTACACTCCGGGAAAGGTAGGTACGGTGGTGCAAGGGATGATATGTGTTATTTTATTATTGATATTTTTACTCTCGCCCTATCCGTGGTGTTCGGCAATATTGATGACACTCTGTACGGCAGGTTTGTTTGCCGTCTCCAGTCCGGAGCAGGTGTTGATGATTCGTGTGGCCCCTGGAGGAGAAATGTTGGGAGGCGCTTGTGTACAGATGGCCTTCAATTTGGGGAATGCTATCGGAGCCTATATCGGAGGTCTTGCCTTGAGTGGAGGATACCGTTATCCCGCATTGGCAGGCGTACCGTTTGCACTGATGGGATTTATTTTATTCCTTGTCTTCTACAAGAAATTCCAGGATAAGTATTAAGTGTTTCATTTTTTTTGTGTATGTTTGTCCGCAAGTATTAACTAAACTCGATAACTTATGAAGACTTTGAATTATGTGAAGATATTGCTGTTGTGTGTATTTACGATTGGACTGGCGTCTTGTGGGGATGATGTGTATTATACTATGCAGAATAGTGACGACAAATTGTGTGAAAGAACATGGGTTGAAGATTACGAAAGTGATGGTGTTGTGACTGGTGCGTATCAACTAAGATTTTATAAGAAAGATAACAAGGGGCAGGAAGTATCCACAACTTACACTACGGACGGTAAAGTGACTTATGATCGGGAGTTTAATTGGCGTTGGACAGATGATAGCAAAGAGACTTTGAAGTTGACTTTTGCAGATGGTAAAGTGAAATACTTTGAGAATGTATGGGTGCGTGACCATTATCTTTCCGGTAAGATAGAAGGAAAAGTTGTGATGTTGACAGATGCAAATTATATAAATAAATGAAGGTTATGAAGTTTTTGGTGCAGTTGTTCTTGCTGTCTGTCCTATGTATAGGCTTGTCTTCTTGTGAAGACGATCAAGATGTAGTGGATTCTACTATTATCGGTCGTTCATGGACAGGCGATGTAGGCATGTTGGATGACTTTGGTATGTCGGTGATTAGTACATTTTCTTTCGGGGCAGATGGTTTCGGAGAAGAAGTTCAACGTTATCGCAATGGGGAATATTGTGATTCATTCCGTTTTCAATGGTGGTGGGAAGATAGTTATAGTAGAAACCTTGTATTAGATTATGGCAGATATGGTGGCATTTCTTATATGGATGATGTCAGAGTCAGTGGTAATCAGCTATGGGGTACATTCTTCTTTTCGGATGATTCTCCGGGTTTTAATTTCACATTATATATGGAATAAAAAATAGGATTATTTGTATGTTCCCTATACTCATTGTATAGGGAACATTTTTTATAAGAAATCTTCTACTTATTCTTCAAGACCAGCTTCTTGAACTCTCCCGGATAAGGTGTTTCAAACCGCATCAGTTCTCCCGTGACGGGATGATAGAAACAGAGTTTGAAAGCATGCAGAGCCAAGCGTCCGATAGGATTTACGTCTTCCAGTCCATAGCGTCCGTCGCCGATAATGGGATGCCCCAAATCCTGCATGTGTACACGTATCTGGTTTTTTCGTCCGTTTCCAGGTTCAGTTCAACGAGAGAGTATCCATTGGCTCGTTTGATGGTACGGTAATGCGTAATGGATTCTTGTCCCCCGTCATCTGTCGGGCTGGAGTATACATACAGCTTACGGTCTGTCAACCAAGAAACCACGGTTCCTGCATCTTTTTCCATCTCGCCGACCACTACGGCTACGTATCGCCGGTCTGTTACAATGTCATGCCAGTTATCGCGTAGTGTACGTTGGGTCTTCTCGTCTTTGGCAAACATCATCAAGCCGGAGGTGTCACGGTCCAGGCGGTGCACGATGTGTACACGGTGCTGCTTGCCCGAGCGTTGCACGTATTCATTCAAGATGGTATAGGCGGTACGTTCCTTTTGCCGGTCAGTATTGACAGACAGCAAGCCCTGCATCTTCTCTATCACGATGATGTAGGCGTCTTCGTATACAATCTTCATCAGTTTATGGTTGAATTCTTTGCGTCCCTTCTCGCGGCTGATTTGTACTTTCATACCCGGTTTCAGGGGAAAATTGTATTGTGTAGTGATAACGCTGTCCACATATATAATGCGTTTGCTTAGCAATGATTTCAGCTTGGTGCGGCTGGCATCCGGCATTTTAGCTGCCAGGAACTCCATGAGCTCCATCGGTTCCTTCACCATATAGTCCGTATATTGTGTGCGGGCTCTTGCTGTAATTTTTTCTTTTGCCACGACTGGTTTTAATTTACGATTAGACAATTTACAATTTACGATTGAAACGACTTGGATTTTCAATCTTTTAATTCCAATAATACTACGTTTTCCACGTGGTGGGTGTGCGGAAACATGTCTACCGGTTGAACGGCCTTTACTTTATATTTCACATCGAGCAGTTGCAGGTCGCGCGCCTGCGTAGCCGGATTGCAGCTGACGTATACGATGCGTTTGGGCTCGGCAAACAGAATGACATCCACTACATCCTGGTGCATTCCGGCACGGGGAGGGTCGGTGATGATGACATCGGGACGGCCGTATTGGTTGATGAAGTCTTGTGTCAGCATGTCTTTCATATCTCCGGCAAAGAACAATGTGTTTTTAATTCCGTTAATCTCGGCATTGACCTTGGCGTCTTCAATGGCTTCGGGCACATATTCTATGCCGATTACCTGGCGTGCGTGCTTGGATACGAAATTGGCAATGGTACCCGTGCCGGTATAAAGGTCATAAACAAGCTCGTTACCGGTCAGTCCGGCAAAGTTGCGCGCTACTTTGTAGAGGTTGTAGGCTTGTTCGGAGTTGGTCTGATAGAAAGATTTGGGACCTACCTTGAAGCGCAGTCCCTCCATTTCCTCGAAGATGTGGTCTTTTCCCTTGAAGGTGTGTACCTCGAGGTCGGTGATGGTATCGTTGCACTTATTATTAATAATGTATAGCAGGGAAGTGATTTCGGGGAATGTATCTGCTATGTATTGCAGCATTTGCTTGAACAGAGCCATTTCCTCCTCTTTCTCTATCTTGCAGATGAGGATTACCATCAGTTCGCCGGTGGTAGAGGTACGCACAATCATATTGCGTAGCATTCCTTCATGCGTACGCAGGTTGATGAAGGAATAGTTGTGCTGGTAGGCATAGTCGCGTACCGCATTGCGGATGCGGTTGGATATATCGTCCTGCAACCAGCACTTTTCTATGGCAAGCACTTTATCGAAAGCATTGGGAATATGGAAGCCTACGGCATTCATCTGTTCGTACACTACATTCTGCTGAACCTCTTCTGTCGTCAGCCAACGTTTGTTGGAAAAAGTGTACTCCAGTTTATTCCGGTAGAACTGAGTTTTTTCTGAACCTAATATCGGAGAGATTTCCGGCAATTCGATTTTGCCGATGCGGGTGAGGTTGTCCGTTACTTGTTTTTGCTTATACTTGATTTGCTCGGAATAGGGGAGAACCTGCCATTTACAACCGCCGCATACACCATAATGTTGGCAGAATGGAACTGCCCGTACTGCCGAATATTCATGGAATTTCACAGCCTCGGCTTCAGCATAATGATGCTTTTTTCTCTTAATTTGCAGGTCAACTACATCGCCGGGGACGACATATGGTACGAAAATCACCAAATCATTGACTTTTGCGATGGCTTTTCCTTCGGCAGCCACATCCGTAATTGTCACCTTCTCCAGTCGGGGAAGTTCTTTTCTCTTTCTTGCCACTTTTACACCAATCTAATAAATTCTTCGGCAAAAATAGACATTTTTTCGGGATTTCTCTCTATGAAATGAAATATTAAAGATTGCAATGTCGAAATTGCATTTTAGCATAAAGTTTTTTCTGAAAAAGTTTTCTAGTCTGCGAAATATACTTAGATTTGCGAGCAGAAAAGAGAAATCACTATCAAAAACTTTAAATTTATATTATGGACAAAAAAAGAGTTTATACCTTTGGTAACGGCCAGGCAGAAGGAAAGGCCGATATAGAGAAACCTTTTGGGTGGGAAAGGTGCTAACCTTGCAGAAATGAACCTTATAGGGGTTCCGGTTCCTCCGGGCTTTACAATAACGACAGAAGTTTGTACGGAATATTATGAAATGGGGCAGGATAAAGTCGTTGCTCTGTTGAAGAATGAAGTTGAACAAGCCATTGCCCATGTGGAAACACTGATGCGTTCCAAATTCGGTGATGTGGAGAATCCGTTGCTGGTTTCCGTACGTTCGGGTGCGCGCGCTTCCATGCCGGGCATGATGGACACTATCCTGAATCTTGGCTTGAATGACGAAGTGGTGGAAGGCCTGACGCGCAAGACGGGCAATGCACGCTTTGCATGGGACTCTTACCGTCGTTTCGTGCAGATGTATGGCGACGTGGTGCTGGGCATGAAACCGGTGAACAAGGAAGATGTAGACCCGTTCGAGGCTATTATAGAAGAGGTGAAACATGCTAAAGGCGTGAAGCTGGATAACGAGCTTGAGGTGGAAGACCTTAAGGAACTCGTGAAGAAGTTCAAGGCTGCGGTGAAAGAACAAACCGGAAAGACTTCCCGACTTGTGCCTACGAGCAGTTGTGGGGT
>ENA-OQJB01000547-OQJB01000547.1-human-gut-metagenome-genome-assembly--contig:-NODE-547-length-17567-cov-3.877867_pt1 | contig 17567 bp, 14 predicted proteins | sample MGYA00242599_ERZ504765 | MGnify/ENA primary metagenome ERZ504765 (study PRJEB26092, sample SAMD00036354) | human gut metagenome | host: Homo sapiens | study: EMG produced TPA metagenomics assembly of...
TTAAATTGATAAACTGAAAATGAGATATTTGCAGTACGGACAAATCAAGACAACAAACCGCCAATTTCAGACATTCCGTGACCTAAAATCCGAAAGGTCGGACAGGTCACGAATTGGTCACGAAAGTATGTCTTTTTGTGACCTTTTCGTGTCTTCGGTCACGGACTTTATACAAAGAAAAAACTCCTGCAATACCTTGATATTGTAGGAGTTGTCTTTTCTTTGTCTGGTTTTGTCCAGCTTCTTGGTGATCCGCCTGGGGCTCGAACCCAGGACCCCAACATTAAAAGTGTTGTGCTCTACCTGCTGAGCTAGCGAATCAGACCTTATTGCTGTTAAGCGGGTGCAAAGATAGCTACTTTTGTTTAAAAACAAATGGATTAAGGGAAAAAGTTTTGGGAACGACTTCTGCTTTTACTCTTCTTGTTGATTATCAGTCTGTTAAAACTTATGAATTTTTTCTCTGTTTATGATGAAACGTTGATAGTAGGAGAGCATAAGGGTGGTAAGCGGAAGTGCTATAATCATACCCAGCATACCCATCAATGAACCCCAAATTGATAAAGACAGTAGGATGATGGCAGGGTTCAGGCCCGTAATCTTCCCCATGACACGCGGTACGATGAATCCGTCTTGAATGACTTGTACTATTATGAATACAGCAAGGGCCGATGCAATGATAATCCAGAAGTTCCCTCCCGTATCCGCTGCTTTCAGTATGGCCAGCACGATGGTAGGTATAAAGCCGATAATCTGCAAATAAGGCACTAGGTTTAAAGCGCCGATGAACAAGCCGAGCCCAATGGCCAGTGGGAAATCAATAATCAGAAAACCTATACTGAACAGAATACCGACACACAATGCCACGAATGCTTGTCCGCGGAAGTATCTGTTCATGCCGTCTTTTACATCGTTCATCACGCTGACTACGAAAGGCCGGTATTTTTGCGGTACCAGGTGGGTCCATCCTTCGGCAATGCTTTCGTAATCCAGCAATATGAAAACTATATAGAGAAGAATGAGGAAGAAAGTGAAGAAACTGAATAGCAGATTGACGGATTCTGACAACAAGGACCAGAGCCGGGGAACGGTTTCCTTGATGGCGTTCAGCATATTCTCTTCCTTGAACAATTGGGTGACGAACTGGGTGTCTATGTTCTCACGGAGGAATTCAGAGAGTGTTTTGGGCACATTGCCGTCGTGGGTTCCGTTGGAAAAGTAGTCTATTACCAAATCTTTTACCCTGACGAATTCGTCCATCATGGGAGGCACAAGCAGATAGAAGGCGGTTCCTCCTACAATCAGAATACTGAACAAGGCGCAGAAAATGGATATGATCCGGTTCTTGAGCCTTAATCTGTACTGGAAGAAGGTGACCAGGGGGTATATCAGATAGGCAATGAGCCATGCGATGAAGAATGGCAGCAATACGCCGCTTAGACGCTTGAAGAGCATAAGGATGCCGATAATAATGACACCGAGTATGACACCGCGGATAAAACTGTCGAATGTAATCTTTTTGCGTTCCATAATGCTCTGTTTTTTGTATTCGTTAATGACCGCTTTCCTTTTGGTCGGCTTGGATGGCTTGCTGATAGCACTCTCGGCATAGCGGTTCGTACTCTTCGGTTTCTCCCAGCAGCACTTGCTTGTCGTTCTTGACGGTGCGGTGGGAGAAAGAGGCGAGTTGGCCGCATTTCACACAGATGGCATGTACTTTGGAAACTTCGTCTGCAATGGCACACAGTCCCGGCATAGGGCCGAATGGAATACCGCGAAAGTCCATATCCAGTCCGGCTACAATGACGCGTATACCATTGTTGGCAAGCTGGTTGCATACATCAATCAGGCCGCTGTCAAAGAACTGGGCTTCGTCAATGCCCACTACATCTATCTCTGAAGTGAAGAGCAGAATGCTGGCAGACGAGTCGATGGGAGTGGAGGCTATGGAATGACTGTCATGTGATACGACATCGGCTTCGGAATAACGGGTGTCTATGGCAGGCTTGAATATCTCTACGCGTTGTTTGGCAAATTTTGCCCGTTTCAGTCTCCTTATCAGCTCTTCGGTTTTGCCGGAGAACATGGAACCGCAAATGACCTCAATTCTTCCCCTGCGTTTGGTTTCTTGTATATGATCTTCTGAAAATAATACCATGCTTTCAAGTGTTATATTTAAGCGCAAAAGTAACACTTTTGTTTGCTTTCCGATATTTTTTCATTATTTATTTCTACATTTGTAGCGTTAACACGGACTGTGTAAAGGATATGCAAACCCTATTAAACGACATAGAATTAGATATTCAGGAATTGAAATGTTTGATGCAGGCCATTTCAAGTGATGCCAATCCGACATTGAAGATTGTGGCAAAACGGAATATCCAGCAGATGAAGGCACGCTTGGAGGCGTTGCAAGAACTGCTTGAGGAGGCGCCAACGGCTGTTGTGCCGCCCCTGGAGGAACTCCCTGCTGTTACTACTCCTTTGACCGGACCGGCTTTTCCGGTTGAACCGGTCGTCCCTGATACAATGAAGCTGGATTGTGAAGAACCGGAAACTGTTCATACGGCTGAAGCGCTCCAGACTGTTGTAGCTTCGGCATCTCCTATTTTGGCAGAACGCATCAAGCCTGCCAAGGATTTGAAACATGCCATCAGTCTGAACGATTCATTCCGTTTTGTCCGCGAACTGTTCGCAGGCGATGCTGCACGGATGAATGAAGTGGTACGACGTTTGGGTGAGGCTCCTTCTTTGGACAAGGCTATGGATATTTTTGCTTCGGAAGTGCACCCGGATGAAGAAAATGAAGCCGCCGTCGATTTTATGGAACTCCTCAAAAAATATTTCAGCTAAACGACCGATAAGTATGGGAAAACTTTATGTAGTGCCTACCCCGGTAGGAAATTTGGAAGATATGACATTCCGTGCTATCCGGATTCTGAAAGAAGTGGATTTGATACTTGCTGAGGATACACGTACCTCCGGCATATTGCTGAAACACTTCGAAATAAAGAATGCGATGCAATCTCACCATAAATTTAATGAACATAAAACGGTTGAAAGTGTTGTTAATAGAATAAAGGGGGGAGAAACTGTAGCTTTGATTTCGGATGCAGGTACGCCAGGTATATCCGACCCGGGCTTTCTGGTAGTCAGAGAGTGTGTGCGTAACGGCATCGAAGTGCAATGCTTGCCGGGAGCGACAGCTTTTGTACCGGCATTGGTGGCTTCCGGACTGCCGAATGAGAAGTTCTGTTTTGAAGGTTTCCTTCCACAGAAGAAAGGAAGGATGACCCGCCTGAAGGCATTGGCCGAGGAGTGTCGTACCATGGTGTTCTATGAGTCTCCCCACAGATTGGTAAAAGCTTTGACGCAGTTTACCGAACATTTCGGTGCCGAACGTCAGGCTTCTGTTTCGCGGGAAATCTCAAAGATGCACGAAGAAACGGTGCGTGGAACGCTTACAGAATTGATTGAACATTTCACGGCGAACGAACCGCGCGGTGAAATTGTGATTGTAGTAGCAGGAATAGACGATTAAATAACTTCATTAACCAAACGTAAAACGAAAGCGTATGAAAAAGTTAGCAGTTTTAATTGTATGCGCGGCTGTAATGGCTTCGTGTGACAGCTTCTCTGGTGGCAGTAAGAACCAGCTGAAAGCTGAAAATGATTCTTTATTGATGGAACTGACTCAGCGTAATGCTGAATTGGACGAGATGATGGGCACTTTCAATGATATTTCAGAGGGATTCCGCCAGATTAATGCAGCAGAGAGCCGTGTGGATTTGCAGCGTGGTGCTGTGGCAGAAGGCTCTTTGAATGCCAAGCAGCAGATTGCGTCGGACATTGAATTTATCCGTAAACAGATGGAAGAGAACAAGGAACAGATTGCCAAACTGCAATCTATGTTGAAGAACAGTAAGAATAACTCTGCCCAGTTGAAGAGGGCTGTGGAGTCCCTGACTCAGGAGTTGGTGGCAAAGACCCAGCGTATCGAGGAATTGCAGGCTGAGCTGGCTTCCAAGAATATCCGTATCCAGGAACTGGATGCTGCCGTAACCGGTTTGTCTACTGAGAAAGAAGAATTGACTGCCGAAAATGAGGCGAAGGCTCAAACCGTTGCCGAACAAGATAAGGCACTCAATACGGCTTGGTTTGTATTTGGTACGAAGAAAGAGTTGAAGGACCAGAAGATATTGACAAATACCGGACTTTTCAAAAAAGGCCAGGTGCTGAAAGATTCTGATATCAACAAGGACTACTTTACACAAGTGGATATCCGTACGACAAAAGAGATTAAACTATACTCTAAAGATGCTGATATCTTGACTACTCATCCCGCGGGCTCTTATGCGTTGGAGAAAGATGATAAAGGACAGCTGACTTTGAAGATTACAAATCCGAAAGACTTTTGGAGTGTGTCCAAGTATTTGGTAATCCAGGTAAAATAACACTGTTATAGACTGATACAGAACGGACGCAGGTTATTGGAATTGATAATCTGCGTCTATTTTTATATATCTCTTTCCTTTAAATTATGGCATCCCAATATAAGAACCTGTTTTTTGACCTGGACGATACGCTTTGGGCATTTTCTCTTAATGCACGCGATACATTCGAAGAGATGTATCACAAGTATGATTATGGCCGTTTCTTTCGTTCTTTCCAGCATTTCTATACGCTTTATCAGCATCGTAATGTAGAGCTGTGGGAAGAATACGGCAGAGGGCAGGTCAGTAAGGAAGAGTTGAACCGCCAGCGTTTTCTATATCCTTTGGAGGCAGTAGGGGCGGGGGATGCTGCTTTGGCCGAGGCTTTTTCTGATGATTTCTTTTCGGTCATTCCCACAAAAAGTCGGCTGATGCCGCATGCGTATGAGGTACTGGAATATTTGGCGGGGAAATATAACCTCTATATCCTTTCCAACGGCTTCCAGGAGCTGCAATGTCATAAGATACGTTCGGCAGGCATTGACCACTTTTTTAAGAAGATTGTTCTCTCTGATGACATCGGTATCTTGAAGCCCTGGCCCGAAATTTTTCATTTTGCCCTTTCTGCCACACAATCCGAGGTGTGTGATTCTTTGATGATAGGCGATAGTTGGGAGAATGATGTGGCAGGAGCCAAAGGAGTGGGTATGCACCAAGTGTTTTATAATGTAACGGGGAAGGAAGAACTGCCTTTCCAACCGACTTATCATATCAGTAATCTGAAAGAATTGATGCAGATTCTGTGACATTGAAATTTTTAGTTGTACTTTTGTCTACAGAAACGTATATTATACAGCTATGGACACAATCTTACCTTTCGCTTTACTTTGTTTTACCTCCTTCTTTACGTTGACAAACCCTCTTGGCACCATGCCGGTGTTTTTGACCATGACGCATGGAATGACGGACCGTGAACGGCAGTCGGTAGTATCGCGCGCCACTCTGGTTGCCTTTATTACGATTATGGTTTTTACGTTTGCGGGACAGTTCCTCTTTAAATTCTTCGGTATCTCTACCAATGGCTTCCGTATTGCCGGTGGAGTTATTATCTTTAAGATTGGCTTCGATATGCTGCAAGCCCGTTATACCCCAATGAAGCTGAAAGACGAGGAAATCAAGACTTATGCCGATGATATTTCCATTACTCCTCTTGGAATTCCGATGCTTTGTGGTCCAGGTGCCATAGCCAATGCCATTGTGCTGATGCAGGATGCCCATACCATTCAGATGAAAGGAGTTCTTATAGGAATGATTGCCTTTATTTATCTGATTACCTTTTTCATATTGCGTGCTTCCACACGGCTGGTCAAAATCTTGGGTGAGACGGGAAACAATGTGATGATGCGTCTGATGGGGCTTATTCTGATGGTTATTGCCGTTGAGTGTTTTGTCAGCGGAGTGAAACCGATATTGGTGGATATATTGAAAGAAGGAGGCATACCATCACTGGCACACCTCCTCTAAACACTTTATTTATAAAAACACATTGGGAGAATTCCCAAGTTTCTTTAGGCTACTATTGATTAATAGCCTGGATTTTGTTCTATGTTCGGATTGGCATTGATTTCACCGACGGGAATCAACGGGAGCGCTTTCTTGGAGTCGCGGTTGAATGTACGCGCTTCTTCGCTCAGTACGTCGTGCCATCCTCTGTCATTAACGTCCGTGTAGCGTGTAACGGTTTCACCTCGGCGCATAACATCGAAGTAGCGCTGTCCTTCACCTACAAGTTCCTTGCGGCGTTCGATGTATATGCGGTCTAATGTGATGTTTCCGCTGGTTACTTGTTTGCTTTCATCCGTTGTGCGGTTGGAGATGATATCGTTCAGCAAGTTGGCAGCCTTGTTCTTGTCTCCGGCTTGGAAAGCTGCTTCTGCTGCTGACAAGTAAACCTCTGACAAACGCAGCAATGGGACATTGGAGTAACGTACATCTCCGTTTACAGCAGGCATTTTGTTGATGTAAACTTTACGTTTGTCAAATCCTCCTGCTGCCGCTGCCAATAATATGTCGTTACGGATGTCTGCCGGGTCGGATGTAAGCATGTCAGAGAAGTCTTTTGTGACAATTACATCTCCATATCCGGGAGAAGCGCCAGCCTTGTCTGCATATAAGTAGGCAATACCTTCACGGTCTGTCCAGTCAGTATTGTTGTTGATGGAAATCTCGAACATGATTTCTTTTGAATGATTGGCATCACTTTTGCTCCATGCAGCAACATATTCTGACGGTTCCCAAAGTTTGTAAGACGAGTTTGATATGATGTCTTCAGCTACGGATAAAGCCTTGCTCCATTCGCCTTTTGTCATATATACACGTACCTGCAAGGCTTTGGCAGCCCAAAGGTTGACATAACCCACTTCATTAGTTTTGGGCAGTGCATTTGAGTTGATTGCATCTGTCAAATCCTTTTCAATAGCCTCATAACATTGGGCTACCGTGCTGCGGCTTGGCTTTTCTGTCGATTCCAGCGGGGAGGTAGCGATGGGCACACCGAGTGAGCTGCCTTGATCTACCGTATAAGGTTTACCGTAGATACGTGTAAGGTCAAACAGTGCCATGGCGCGCAGAACTTTTGCTTCTGCATCATATTGGTCAATAGTGGCTTTTGCCTCTGCCGCGTCGGTCAGGTTGCCACTTTCTGCTGCCTGAATCAGACGGTTGGCGCGTGCTATGACTACATAAGGCATCTGCCATACGGCTGTTGAGGTGGTGAAATTGTCGGCAGTTGTATATTCCATATAATAGTAGAAGTTTGCTCTTCCACTTCCACCGTTATATTCATATTGGATATCTTCCCCTCTCATGTCACCGTATACGAACATGAGGCGTCCATAATAATTAATCAGGCTACTGTTACCTTTAACGGCAGCATAAAGTCCCGTCCGCACATTGGCCAAATCATCGCTGTTCTTGATTGCGGTTTCAGCATCTATTCCGTCTGCGGGTGACTGATCCAGCCAACTGTTGAGGCATGATGAAGTGCTGACTGCCATAGCTGCGCAAAGCGTTGCTGTGTATAATGTCTTTAATATTTTCATTTTCGTATCTTTATTAGTTAGAAATTCAATTCTATTCCGAATGTATATGTTCTCAATGCCGGAGTCTCAAATGTGCATAGTCCGTCTACACGCATTTCCGGATCTACAAATAAGTCTTTAGACTTCCATGTAAGCAGGTTGGAACCAGAGAAGTAGATTCTGGCTTTGCTGAGCCCAAGCTTGCTGATATAGTTTTGCGGAATGCTTACACCTAATGTGAGGTTCTTCAGACGTAGATAATCAGTAGGCATCAGCCAGCGTGAAGACAGTGAAGCTGCGCTTCCATATTCAAATTTAGGCAATGTGGCATTCGTATCGCCCGGGCCCGTCCACATCTTTGAGATGTCATAGTATGTCGGTACGGCACCACCGTATAGATATGAACCGCCATTGGAGTGCTGCCAAGTGGAGTAGTCAAAAGCATCACCACCCAATGAATAAGTGAAAGTGAAGCCCAAGTCGATAAACTTCCATTTGAGGTTGTTGGTAAGACCGCCTTCTATACTAGCCTGATGCTTGCCTACAATAGTTTTGTTGGCTTCAGAGATATTTGTAGTAGTCTTGCGGGCGTTCTCTGTTCCGTCATTCAGATAGAACATTTCTTTACCGGTCTCAGCGTCGACTCCGGCGTATTCATAAACATAGTATGAATAGTAAGGTTCGCCTACACGGTGAATCAGCGGTCCTGATACGATTTCATTCTGCTGGCCATCCAATTTAGTCAGTTTGTTGCTGTTGTGTGCCATGTTCAGAGAAGTGGTCCACGTGAAATCCTTGTTTCTGAAATTGGTTGATGTAATGGTCAACTCAAAACCGGAGTTCTTCAGTGAACCGATGTTTTGCGGGGTGGTATACCCATAATTGCCATCATAATATCCGCCGACTTGTGATACGGGGAGGTCATATATAAGGTCGCTGGTTTTACGCTGATAGTAGTCGAATGTTACAGAGATACGGTCGATGAATGAAAGGTCGAGACCGATATTCCATGTTTTGTTCTTTTCCCATTTCAGGTCCGGGTTTGCAATTCCGACGATTGACATTCCTGACTGTCCATTGTATATGATTCCGTATTTATAAAGATTCATATAAGCGTAATAGTCTGATGGTTGCGTTCCGTTTACACCGTATGACACACGGAGCTTTCCATCTGTCAATACACTCTTGACAGGATTCAGGAAACTTTCGTCTATGAATCTCCATGCTCCGGAAACCGACCAGAAACTTCCCCAACGGTTTTCTCTTGCCAGACGTGAACTTCCGTCGGTACGATAGCTGAGACCGAGATAATATCTGTCTGCGTAGTTATAATTGGCACGTCCGAGGAACGAAGTCATGCGATAGCTCTGTCTGTTGGTTTCGGCACTTGTTGAACCGGCATTTGTCAATTCGTACAAATCACCCGGATAGTCTTGGCCTGCCATGTAGTTGAAAGCATATTCCGTATCTTGTGTTTCAAAACCAAGCAGGGCGTCAATATTGTGCAGACCGAAAGAGTTGATGTAAGAGAGCTGGGTTTGTGTATTCAGCTGGTCATTACGATTGACGATACGCTGCATGACACCACCGGGGGCACCATTGTTTGAGTGTCTGTCCCAAAGAACGTCATTGGTTCCTTGTGCGTAATCATAAGCAATCTTTTCACTTAAATTCAACTTGTCCCAAATATTATAGGTCAACTTGATTGTATTGAATGCCTTCATCAGGGTATAAACGTCGGAGCTGTGTTCTCTTTCATACAAAGGATTGACTCCAAATACGCCGCAACCATTGTTTAATGTGCCGTCTTCATTATAAGGGGTTGATGAGGGGCTCTGGAAGAATGCGTAATTGGCCACAGGCCCATCATAGGAGGTCGCTTCATTGGTTTTGTTTTGTCTTACTTTTGAGAATTGGCTTGTAACTTGAACCTCAAAGTCTCCAAACTTATGAGTGAGGTTTGCATTACCAGTGAAACGTTCCAGACCTTGTTTGTAAATGATACCTTCCTGATTGGTATAAGCTACTGAGGTGTAGAACTTGGTACGGTCATTGCCACCAGATACGCTCAGCTGGTAGTTCTGATGAGAACCGTTACGGAAAAGCAGGTCTTTCCAATCCGTCCATCCGGTCGAGGGTTTTGAAGCAAAGTCCTCGATGTTCTGGTCTGCAAAAGTTGCGGCATCTGCATCGGACATGTTTCCGGTGTATAACCCGTAATTCTTGAGACCGGTCCATAAGAGTTCGCGGCGCGAGTCACCGTCGAGCATAGGACGATAATCTATTGCCATGTTTGAGAAACCCCAGTCGGAACGGAAACTTACATTTGTTTTGCCTTGTTTTCCGCTTTTCGTCGTAATGACCACAACACCGTTAGCAGCACGCGAGCCGTAAAGAGAGGCAGCCGCCGCATCTTTGATAACTGTGATAGACTCGATGTCATTGGTATTGAGTGAAGACAAAATATCAGTTCCTGCATCACTATAAGTGAACTCGGATAAGTCTCCACTTGTGACCGGTGTTCCGTCAATAACATAAAGCGGATTGTTTCCGGCATTGATGGAACCCATACCACGTACACGGATACTGCTTACAGAACCCGGATTACTTGAACTTGAGCCAAAAGTAACACCAGCGACATTACCAGAAAGTTTGTCGGCAACAGAAAGAACAGGTACATCTTCCAAGGTGGAAGTGTTTACAGTAGAAGCAGCTCCAGTAAATGATGCTTTTTTAAATGTACCGTAACCGGTAACCACAACCTCTTCAAGCAGCTCAGAATCGGATTTCAAAATTACCTTTACATGAGGTTTAATCGTTACTTCTTGGGTTTGCATACCAACAAACGAAATCACCAGAGTTTTCGCGGAACTACAATATGTGTATCTTGTTGGTAATAAAGGAGGTACAATAATTCAAGAAAGTTTCAAAAGGAAGTGTTCCCCTTTGGGAGATACTCTATACATGTTCACTATACATGACAATCTACTTATATGATACTATTTGTAATAGTAATGTGCTGATTTATAATAGTCTGATTCTGTACTAATATGTTATAATCATAACGTTAGGATTTCTTTTTTTAAGAATGAATGCTTATGTCAACATCTATCGTTTAGTTGTTTTTTGTCAATTATTTACTTGTATTGTTTGTTACATCCATGAAAACGTAAAGCATTATATAAAATATTATTGAAATTATAAAGGTTACATAGATACCATCTTACCCATTTATCCATTTTATGCATAGAACACTATGCAATTGTCCTTATTTTAAATGGAGATATCCGTTTGTTTATTCCAAATACAAAAGTAATTGAAGTAAAGAACTCTGTAACTGCGAAAAACTACTATTGGAAGTATGTCAAAAATGTAAACCTGCCCTTTTCGGATGGAAAAACGATTGTTCAGTCAAGGTTTAGTTCTTTAATTCCCCAAAGATTTATGTAGTAAACAATGTTTTTGGTTTCTTGTTTGGGATTATATTTTTCTGATGAGGAATACCTATTATGAGAAAATATAGTCTACATGAAATTACGTCGCTTGGGTGGAGATATTTTTATCATAATCAGGAAATGCAGAATATGCTTTTGTGACCCACTCTAGCTCTCATATCGTGCGGGCAATCCAGGTTTGCTGCTTATTGAAGAAAGGATACTCCTATTGTTTCAGTTCTTCTCCATAAAGTTTACGCAGCATGATACGTGCAGGTACACTTTTAATTTCTCCATTGGGCAAGCCTTGTATAATGCATTCATTGCGCAATGCTTTTTCTTCAAGCATACGGCGTTCGGCTAATGCCAAACCGAAATGTAACTTTTCGCTCAGTTCTTTTCTTTCATTCTCTGACATAACTTTGTATTTTATTAAATCGTTCAATATGATGTATATGCATCTCCATCCCCCGTCCGCCTTCAGCAACAATAATACGGGGTGTCTCGCTATTATCTGCCAATAGCCAATAGTCCACACAGGGCATATAAATATTGAAAAAGTTATTGATACCTGCTTGATAACGCCGAATCACAACCTCTTTGGGAATGTCGTGCCCACCATTACGTACACGTTGGGCTACACGCTGAATAGCCAAGTCGGGCGAACTCAACCAGAAATATATTAAATTGACTTTATATCCTTGCTCTTGCGCACGATGGACAAGGCGGGTGTAAGTTCTTGTGGCAAGTGTGGTTTCTATAGAAAAGTTTTGTTGATTTCTCAGCAATTCATTAATCCTTTGTAACATCAACCGTCCGGCTTCAATAGCCATACTTTCGGGATTGAAAGGAGATAATCCACGAGCTATTTCATCTGCATTAACAAACTCCTTACATTCCAGAACATCCGGTAGCACAGTGTAAGATGCCGTAGTCTTACCAGCACCATTACAACCACTAATGATGTAGAGCTGTTTTTTAGAATCCATATTCATGCATTTATCTAATTGCAAACATACGACATTTTTATAAGATTATGGATAATTGATAGTTATTGTTTTTTAAAAGTTGATTGTTCCGCGGGTATGAGAAGTACAGGACTCTTTTGAGAACTCCACATTTCTCACATATCATCTATCCTTATTTTCTTCTTGATGAAATATCTGTTTACCAAAGTACGTTTTACGAATTGAGGTGGAGCAAAGTACTTGCCTTTCCCACTTGCGCTATATAGATAGCTCTCCCCTCTAGTGATCATTGATGAATACCAAATGGCAGGCAAATATCCTGAGAATAGTGTGGAAACGCTTTTATTGTTCTCCTCTAATAACAGAGGGAATGCTTTATAGCATCCCCTCTCTCAAAAAACACTTTATTTATAGAATAATTCCGGTAGAATTATTTTCCTCCAAGATTCAACTCATCGTTGTAATCAGTTTCATTCAAAGGTACATCCCATGTCCATTTGTTGACACCGGAGGCAGGAATGGTTTTTGCAACGGAAATGTGAGCATTACCACCTTCGGCAAAACTGTGACGGACTATGTCGCGGTTCCATCTCTTGTAGTCGCTCCATGCAAAACCTTCACCCCAGAGTTCCAATTCGCGATAGTCCATAATTTCATTCCAAAGAGCTTCGCCACTCTTGTCGCAAGTGTATTCAGGATTACGTCCGGAAGTGGCATTCAGTTCTACCAGTGCGGCACGAGCAGCAGTCTCGTCATTCAAGAAATAATTAGCCTCTGCCTCTACCAATACCATTTCCGATGAACGGATGAAAGGCAGGTAGCTGACGCCCGGAGTGTCGAATACATAAAACTTCAGTTGTCCCCCCAGATACATATAACCAGCCTGATAAGGAGCTTCCAGGCCACTGACCGCCATTTTCTGGCAATAGGCAGCTGCTTCTTCCCAAAGAGCATCTGCTTTTTTCTCATCATCTCCCATTCCAAGAATGCCGTAGCCTAAATCCATGGCTGAACCGTCATTGAAGTTATAGCCGGGGAATTTGTCTTCGGTTAGGAACAGTGCCTTACGAGCATCGTCGTTGGGAATGCGATTAATCAGTTCACGACCGATAGAGCCTGCACCGGTCTGTTGAGTGCTCGCATAATATCCGTTACATGCATATTGAGTACCATAACTCCAATACCAATTATTCTCTTGTGAGCTACCAAAACTTCCGAAAATCCATTCACTAGTCGGATTACAGAACCCTGCATGATATTCCGCATTGCTCATAAGTGGGTAGTTCTGACGAGCCAGCTTGGCTTCTGTCAATGCTTTGGTATAATCTTGCTTGGTAAGAGCGGCACGGGCGTAGATGGCATGTGCCACATTGATGTTCGGCATCCATACTTGTGAGGCATTACGGTCCATACCGCTTTGCTCAAACAGCATGATGGCTTCATCCAAATCTTTATAAATCTGTGCGTATGTTTCAGCTAATGTGGCATAACCTTGTCCACCGGTAGATTCGTCCAAACGAAGTACTATCCCCTGCGAAGCACCATTGTTGGAATCTTGCCAGCGCCAGCAATAATAGTGTACCAGTTTTTCGAAAGCGTATGCACGAAAAGTCAGTGCAGATGCCTTGACAAAATCCCTTTCGCTTCCGTACCTTCGGCATTGTCTATATTGGCAAGAATGGTGTTGGCATTACCTGCTATGGTATAATAGTAATACCATGCGTAAGCATCGTAAATGGAGTTGGCACGTGTGTGGAACTCTTGATTGAAGATAGGAGACCAACCGGATGCGTAGAGGTTGTAATTGTAATTTTCACTCGGGTAGCTTTCATACTGAATCATTATGTTGTTCTCACCAGCAAATCCACCTCCAAAATAGGAGTGTTGTGTTGTCATGATTTTGGCGATACCGTTCAATGCCTTCATGGCATTGGCCGTGGTACCTACGGCATCGGTTGCTCCGGTTGAGTCTGTAGGTGCTGTATCCAGATAGTCACCGGCGCAAGAAGACACCAGCATCATACCTGCCAATAGGCTTCCTGCGAACAATTTATTGATAATCTTTTTCATTTCTAATACAAATTATATGGTTATACCTTTAGAATTTCACAGTCAGTCCGAAGTTATAAACACGGGCTGTCACATACGTATCGTCCGAACCTCCGTTGAAGGAATACTGCGGATTCAATCCTTTGCGTGAAGTCAATGTAAAAAGGTTCTCTACACCGGCAGTCAGCGAAAGGCCTTCTATACCTACACTTTTCAGCCAACGCTTGGGCAAGCTGTAGGAGAGGTTCAGGTTCTTGAATACGAAGTAAGAAGAGCTTGTCAGCCAACGGTCGCTGGTGGCATTCAGGTCGGACGATTTGTAAAAGTCGGCGCGCGGAGTTCCGTTCGGATCAATGCGATTGGCAGAAGTTTCTGTCATTCCCGCAGGAACTTCTTTCCAAGAAGTCAGGATGTCCTTGTGGTAAGCGCTGCCGGCAGCACCGGATTCAGACACACCCATCAAGCTGGCATAACTGCCATCGTATGTTTTACCGCCTAAAGAATAAGTAAACAGCATGTTCAAATCCCAGTTTTTCCAAGAAAGAGCTGAGCTGATAGAACCGTAAACCGTAGGAAGTGCACTGCCGGCCCAGTCACGTTTGGCGTATGAAGTCGCGGTAGCATAGTCCGTACCGTTGATGGTAGTCAATGCACCGGCTTCTTGGGCGGCGGCTTTCTTGTCCGGATCCAGTGTATAGAGAGAAGTACCGGTCATCTGGTCCACACCTTCGAAGTGGTAAGTGTACCATTCGTAGATGGAGTGTCCTTCGGAGTAGTTTTGCATACCATGCAAGATGTCCTTTCCATCGGGCAGTTTCACGATTTTATTCTTCAGGAAAGTAGCGTCTGCGCCGATGTTCCATTTCCAGTCATTGTTGTTGATGACATCGGCATTCAAAGAGATTTCCCAGCCACGGTTGGACACGGTACCGATATTCTTGTATTGCGTCAGGTTCATCGGGGCAGTATCATCGACCCAAGGATAAGAACCGGCAGAAAGCGGTAGGCGTACCTCAAACAGCAGGTCTTTGGAACGTTTGTCGAAATAGCCTATTTGGAAGTTCAGACGGTTGAACAGACGCCCCTCTACGGCAACATCCACCGTCTGTGTAGTTTCCCACTTGATGTCCGGTGCTGAAAGTGATTGTTTTACCAAAGCGGCTTCACCACCGTTCTTGTCAATGGTATAAAGAGCCATGTGACCATAAAGGCTTACGCCCATATTGTTACCGACTTCACCATAGGACGCGCGCAACTTCAAGGCATCCACCCAATCTACATCTTGCAAGAAAGCTTCTTGTTTCATGTTCCAGCTGGCACCAACAGAATAGAAGTTACCCCAGCGATTGTCCTTGTGGAAGCGTGAGGAACCGTCACGACGGAACGAACCTTCTACGAAATAACGGTTGTCATAATTATACTTTACGCGTGCCAGATAAGACTCCGTCTTGTCCTCATCATCACTTCCGGAAAAATAAGAGTTGTTAAGGAAATTGCCCATAGTAAGGTTTCCGTCTACAGCCATACCGGTGTTCATTCCGGAAGTGTACTTGCGCTCCCAACTATAGTTCTCGTGAGCCACCATAGCTTCCACGTTGTGTACCTGATTAAATTGATAGTTCCAGCTCAGAATTTCCTGCAAGGTTACAGTCTTGTATTGGTAGGCATAACTTGTCAAACGACCGCCATTCGTAGCACCGTCTCCAATTTCGGGATTGTCATATTTCTTATTGTTCGAAGTGCTGTTGTTCAGGTCACCTTTTACAGTTAATGAAAGTCCATACGGCAACGAGATGGTGGCAAAAGCTTGTCCGCCCAATACGTTGCGCACACTTTCCTGCTTATTATACAACATTTCGTAAGCGATGTTGCGGTTACTCAGATAAGATGAAGTGGTGTCATAAATTTTGTTACCATCGGCATCCAGTTGGTATGTACCGTCGGCATTGTGCATAAACAACGGATAGACCGGAGCCATATAACGAGTAATGTAGAACGGATTGGCGTAATAGTTGCCACTGGCATTACTGTTATAGTCACGCTTGGTCCACGAGCCAGTCAAGTTCACGCCACCCTTGAACCACTTGTTAGGTGTATAAGTAGTGTTGATACGCCCGGAGAAACGTTCGTAACCTGTGGCTTTTACATATCCTTTCTCATTCAAGTAGCCTATGGAAGAATACACGTTGTATTTCTCTCCCGAAGTGGCGGCGGAAAGATTGTATTCCTGACGGTGTCCCGTGCGTTCGATGGCATTCTGCCAGTCCAAGTCGTCATAGCCAGCCAGGCGAGTGGCAATCAGTTTTCCGTTATTGTCAAACAACTTATCACCAGCGGCATTGTAGATATTACGACCGATAGATTCACTAACCACGTGTCCCGTGGCATATGCGGCAGCATCGCTTGCCGACATGCCGGCATTGCTCATCATGGCATTCTTCTTGGCCATCCAGGTAGCTTCCATCCAGCGGTCTGCATCCAGACGGTCGTACTCGGGAATACCTCTGTTATACATACCTTGATTCATTTGCAGCGTAATACTCGGTTTATGAGTGTTTCGTCCGCTCTTGGTTGTAATGATGACAACACCGTTGGCAGCACGGTTACCGTATAATGCAGCCGAAGCAGCATCTTTCAAGATGGACATGCTTTCAATATCATTAGAGTTTAGTTCGGCCATGTTTCCATCGAAAGGGACTCCGTCCACTACATACAGAGGATCTGAAGCACCTGAAACCAATGTACCAAAACCACGGATACGGATGCTGGGGGCAGAACCGGGTTCACCATATGTATTGTTCACTTGTACACCCGGTGCGGCACCTTCAAGTGCACCGGTTACGCTGGTTGTGATGCGCTTCTCTATTTTCTTATTGTCAACCACCGAGATAGAACCGGTCAACGATTCTTTTTTAGCAGTACCGTATGCCACTACCACAACCTCATCCAAAGCTTCTGCATTGCTTCTCATTGTCACCTTTACACTCGGCTTAATCGCCACTTCCTGCGTCTGCATACCAATATACGAAATCACCAAAGTTTTCGCGGAACTACAATAAGTGTATATTGCTAAAAACAATTGTTTACGTTTGCTATAGAACAGAGTTTATTCTATTGTATATTATCTATAAAGGTATATGGCAAAGGGAGGTAAGTGGCTCGAAGTACCCATTTCATACCGTTTTGAATAATTAAAAGCTGATAATGAGCGCGTTATTGTAACATTTCATTCTACTCTTTTAATTGGTGATGTACTAATTAACCCAATAAATGTTTTTTATTCAAGAATAACGATAGATTATATAGAGGAATTTATCTTGAAAGATAAATTTTATCCATGAAAGTTCCAAAATATTTTTTTGTTGAGAAATATTTGCTTTACATATGCTATTTATAATTGATGAATATATAATATATACGGCAAGATTCAATTATAATTGAAATATTTTATATCTTTGTATCATTAGTGTCCACTAAAAAATCATAGTCGTTCTTTGAAATTGTTGAAATTCAGTTTGTTGTAATGGTATTTGGTGCGCAACGATTTGAAATTACTTTTGCAGTCTGAATCAGACTGTTATGAATAAAGACAAATATGTTTTT
>ENA-OQJB01000549-OQJB01000549.1-human-gut-metagenome-genome-assembly--contig:-NODE-549-length-17535-cov-3.154699_pt1 | contig 17535 bp, 10 predicted proteins | sample MGYA00242599_ERZ504765 | MGnify/ENA primary metagenome ERZ504765 (study PRJEB26092, sample SAMD00036354) | human gut metagenome | host: Homo sapiens | study: EMG produced TPA metagenomics assembly of...
GTTAAATTTTAGAATATGCTGGTAATTAAAGATTTACACTCGGATATTTCTGATTAGTTTTGGTTGTTCTATGGTTATAAATACATATTATGAATGCGCAGACTCCTATGCTTGTCACTGCTTTGGGTATGCTGATTTCTGTCAAGCTGCTACAATACTGGAATGCGTAGCTTCCTATGCTTGTCGCTGCTTTCGGTATGTTGATTTCCTTCAGACTTCCACAGTAGTTGAATGCGCTTTGGCCTATCTCTGTCACTGTCTCCGGCAGTTGGATGCTCGTCAGATTCGCGCAGCTTTGGAATGTCCTCTCTCCTATCTTCGTTACTCCCGTGGGGATGCTGATTTCTGTCAGGCTGCTACAGTCGACGAATGCGTATTCTCCTATTTCTGTCACTCCGTCCGGCAGTTGGATGTTTGTTAGCTGGCGGCAATTAATGAATGCGTACTTTCCTATCTTTGTCACTTTCTTTGGCAGTTGAATGCTCTTTAGTGTCGTGCAGCTTTGGAATGCGCGCTCTCCTATACTTGTTATTCCTTCGGGGAGTATCACCTCTTGAAGTGCGGTATTTGTGTTATCCCCCGTTTTGCAAAATCCCTCCGGTATGGTTGTCGCCCCGCTTGCGGTGATGTAGAGGTGGCTGACCTTGAAGTATTTATTACCATTACTACCACCGATCATCTGCTCTTTCAAATTCGCCAAGTCCTGGTCGCTAATCTCCCCCGTAATCATTACCTTGATGGGGCTGTCTTGGCCGGTGCTTGCCAGTGCAGTCTTCAGTGCAGACCCATCTGCCAGCAGGCTTCCCGCTGTTTCGTTCTCCACTGTTACGAAGCTTTCTGCTTCCGTCGCCTCCACCAGTGTCGGGCTTTGCCATCCGGTGGACGTTACGCTCAATGCGCTCACCCCTGCTTTGTTTACTTTCAGTTTCAGCTCGTGGCAGGTATTGGCTTGGGTGGTGATGTCGTTGGTGGGGAGGTACTTATAGATGTCGTTTCCGATGTGGATGCTTATCATCAGTCGGTTTGCGGCAAAGGTCTGTCCCGGCAGCATCAGGGCGTAGTATGCCGACGAGGTATTGCCGTTCTTCAGCAGGCGGACATCGGTAGGGGTGGAGGCTTCGCCGTCGTGATTATGGATGACGGGCTCTCCGTCGGTATTCATGGTGAAGTAGGCTTTCGCTTGCTTGAGGTGTACGGTGGCCGTCTGCAGCTGTTCGGCGGTGATGCCGTCGCCCGGCAGCAGGTTGACGCATAGCTGCGCCATGCTGTGCTTCAGCAGCAGATTGATGGAAGAGGATGTGGCGGAATGTGTACCGCTGTAGTGCAGCAGGTCGGTGATGTGCCATTTATCGGCGGCAGCGGTATATTGCTTGCCGTCCCAGGCATTCAGGGTGCTCCCTGCGGCGGTGTTGGTTTCGTAGTCGGAGGGCATGTCGTAAACGGCAGGGGAGGAGGAAGAATAAGCGGGTCCCCACCAGGCGGTGAGGGTGTGGTTGCCGCTCCCTTGCCAGTAGGCGCGCTCGGTCTTGGTGGAACTCCAGCTGCTGTTGTTGCCGTCGTATAGGTAGGTGCCGGCAGATTGGGCGCTTCCGGCGGTGAGGGCTACGTGCAGCTTTTCGTCGTCTCTGAAGCTATGGCCGGATGCCACGCCGGACACGGCATCGGCGGCACGGGTGTTTCCTCCTTCTATGCTTACGGTTCCCAGCGTCAGCGCTTGTCCGTTTCCCCGGTTTTCGTCCTGCCCGGTCAGTTCGTTGGTGCATCCTGCCAGTATCAGCAGGCATATCATGGTACCTATGGCTGCCGTGATGGCGGTCAGTGTGCGCAGCGTTTCCCATCCCTGTGAGGTCAGTCGTTTCATGATGCAGTTCTCCATTTGGGTTGTTATAGGTTTTATTAATGTTCCTTTGCAAATGTGTCTGCAAAGTTGTTAATAATGGTATAAACTGCCTAATTTTACCCCTCGGTGCTTGTCCTGCATTGTCGCCTTGTTGTCCTGAATTGTCGCACCCCCTCTCAGAAGTGCTTCCGGAGGGGGTGCGAAGGGAAGTGCGGAGGATGAAAATCCGTCCTTATGGGGAGGAAGTCATGCTTTTATCAGCCACCTTTCTATGTTGCGCGTCCGGGCGCTGAAGTTCACGCCTATCCTGAACAGTGGGCGACCGTCGGCTTCGAAGGGTTGCGCGTAGTGTTTTTCGTCAATCTGCCGCAGCGCTTCTTCGGCAGTGCCTTCGAACTTGAACTCCATGATGTAGATGTAGCGGTCTGTCTTCAGCACGAGGTCCACACGTCCCTCGGAGGTGTGATATTCCACTTGGGTATAGAATCCCACCAGCTTGAAGACAATGAAAAGCACGTTCTGGTAGTGCAGTTCGCGGTCGCCGACAAGTTCGTAGGGGGTGTCGGCAAAGAAACTTTGCAGGCGGCGGAAGAAGGCATCGGGCTGTCCGGATTCTATCTCACGTACAAACTTCTGTATCTCGAACGGTGCCTCTATCTTGTTGAAGCGGGTGTAGAACGGCATCAGGAACTTGACGAACCCTTCTTCCACTTCCCGGTTGGGGAAGCCGAGGCGGTAGAGTCCGAACCTTGGGTCGTACTCCTTAATCGTGAGGTATCCGCTTTGGAAGATGACGGGCAGTGGGTCTTCGTCGCCATAGATGCTGTTCAGCACGTCGGCGTAGGTTTCTGCATGGGCCATCTCCTCCAGGTTGTAGTGGTTGCGTTTCAGCAGTTCCACCAGATAGGTGGGGGTGCCCGTCTCGAACCAATAGCTGCCGAACTCCTGCTTGTCGAAGGTGTTGAGCAGGCTGAAAGGGTTGTAGATTCCGATGGAGTTGTGTGTGAAGTGGTAACCGTCGTAATCTTTCTGCAAGCGTTGGCAGGTTTCCTCGTAGGTCATGTTTTGCGCCTGCGCCAGCAGCCGGATGCTTGGGGCGAATTCTTGGCGCAGCTCTTCGTCGGTGACACCGCAAAGGGCAAGGTATCGCCGGTCCATGGAGATGTCGTTCAGGTTGTTGAGGTCGCTGAACACGCTGACCTTGCCGAACTTGGTGACCCCCGTCAGCAGGGCAAACTGGATGCATCCGTCCATGGTTTTCAGTACGCCGTAGAAGGGTTTCAAGGTGTTGCGGAACTCGTTCTGCAGCGCTTTGTTGCCGATGGCTTGCAGCATGGGCTTGTCGTATTCGTCGATGAGGATGGCCACACGTTGCCCCGTCTGCTCGCAGGCACGCCTGACCACTCCGGCGAAGCGAAGGGCAAGCGTGCTTTCCGCCATTCCCGTGCCATAAAGCTGTTCCCATTCTGTCACAGCTTTCTCCAGCTGTTTGTCCAAGCTGTCCGGGGTGTCATACTTCCCTATATTCAGGTCGATGTGCAGCACGGGGCGTTTTATCCAGTCTTTCTCCAGCTTCTCCATCGCCAGCCCTTCAAAGAGTTCCTTCTTTCCCTGGAAGTAGGCTTCGAGGGTGGAGATGAGCAGGCTCTTGCCGAAGCGCCGGGGGCGGCTTAGGAAGTAGTAGCTGCCCGTCTTTACCAGCCGGTAGACAAGGGCGGTCTTGTCGACGTAGAAATAGCCGCCTTTGCGCATCTTCTCGAAGTTCTGTATGCCGATGGGGTAGATTTTGTTGCTCTGTATGGGTTCCATATTTCCGGTTCTCCTTTCTTATATATCACTTTTCTTATATATTACCTGTAACTTTCTTATATATTACTTGCAACGCACAAATATATGAATAGTTCTTGTAACTGACGGCCTGCAATCTGTTAAACTATAGGCTCTGTGCATGGTTCTGCGGACTTGTCCGGCAAAGTCTCCCGGTACTGCACGGGTGTCATGCCAAGCAGTTTGTTGAACGCCACATAGTAGGTGTTGCGGCTCTTGAAGCCCGAAGCGGTGGCTATGGCATCTATGGAATACATTCTGTTGTCTTTCAGCATCGATATGGAGTGCTCCACGCGCAGGCGGTTGATGTAGTCGCTGAAGCCGTCGGCACCGGCATATTCGCGCAGGAACGGGTTGAGGCGGTTCTTGCTCAAGGCCGTTATCCTCATCAGGTCTTCGCGGTTGAAGTCGGGGTTTAGGAAGGGCAGGTCGGTGAGCAGGGCATCTTCCATCTGCATGAACCGGCGGCGGTTGTCTTCATCGTCGGCAGCGGAGGGGGAAGTGTTGGCTTGAGCGGCAGGCGGCTCTTCGTTAGGGGCATCTTCCGGGTGAAGCGGCTGCCGGCGGTATGCCTTGCGCAGTTCTTCTTTCTGTGCCAGAAGCTCTTCTATCTGGCGGGCGGCTATCTGGTTGCGTTCGCGGGTGCGGCGCAGGTGGAGGTGCTTTTCCCATAGCAGGATGGCGATGAAGCTGGTGGTGATGAACAGTACGCGTTGCCGTGCCAGCTTGTGTTGGGCTTCGCGTATCTGCGCATCCTTTTCCTGGGTTTGGTAGATGATGGCGAATTCGTGTGCCTGGCCGGCCTTTTCGCGGGCATAGATGCTGTCGGTCAGCATGGTGATGCGCTGTTGGTAGCTGTCGGCCAGTTCCGGACGTTTCAGTCCGCGGTAGGTGCGGGCATAGCGGTCCAGCAGAATCAGGTGGCCGTAGTTGAAGGTATCGGCCGGTTCGGCCAGGGCGGAAGAGGCGTCAAGAAGTTGCAGCACTTTATGGTACTGACGCGTACCCAGCAGGTAGGGGACGATTTCTGTTTGTCCTGCCTGCGATTGTGCAAAGCCGGTGCTTTGGTATTTCCGGGCGGTTTCGGCGGCTTTTTCGCTTTGTCCGTTTTGCAGGTAGTACCAGGCAAGTTTGGAGTAGAGGTAACCGTATTGCTGGTCTATGTATCCGGGCGGCGGTCCGGGCAGCAGGCTCATGCGGCTGATAACGTCGAGACGCTTCTCGCAGAGGGCAATGGCTTCGTCCAAACGCTCGTTTTCGGCCAGATAGGCGGACAAGTCGCCGTAGGAGGTGGATAGTTGGGCCAGTTCGCGCACATTGTCCGTGCCTTGCAGCAGTTCGATGGAACGGTACATGTACCGGAACGCTTTGTCGTCGAGCTTCATGCCTTGATACATGCGGCCCAAAGTGAACAGCAGTTCGCTTTCTTTGGCCTTCTGTCCTTGCTCCTGTGCCAGCTCGATGGCTTCGGTACAGATGCGGATGCCTTCTTCGTATTTGTTCAGGCGGTCGAGGGCGGTGGCGAGCTGCGTGAGGACTTGCAGTTTCCGGAGAGGAGTGTGCTGCACGGAGTCGCTTTGCAGGGCGCGGCGGATGTACCGCTCCTTGAGGTGGTACATACCTTGACGTTCGTAGACTGTGCCGCGCAGCATGTCGATGCGGAATTGCGGCAGGTGGGGAAGACGGCGGGCTTCGGCTTCGTCCAGCAGTGACAGAGCGCTGTCGGGCAGGGTGTAATAGATGCTGCGGATATGCTGTTCGGTCAGCAGGCTGTCGGGCAGGGAAGCGGAGGTTTTGTATCGGTTAGGGGTGCTTGCGGTGGAAAATAGGCTTATGGTGAGTGCCAGAGCAAGATAGAGGGGACGGAAGTAATGTATTTTCTCCATTGTTTATTTTCTCTTTTGTATGGCAAAGATAGGGATTATTTTTATCTTTGCCTGCGTTTATCATAAGAAGTTACTGCAATGAATATATACATAAAATCTGTCATTTTGTCTTTTTCTTTATATCTGTCGGGGCTCGGGCACAAGAGGCTTCCTTCACTCCGCCTTTTGATTTTCCCATCATTTTCTCCGGTAACTTTGGCGAGATACGTGCCAACCATTTTCATGGCGGACTGGATTTCAAGACCGGTGGCGCCATAGGCAAACCGGTACGTGCGCTGGCGGACGGATATATTTCGCGTATCCGTGTCACCCACGGCTCGGGCTATGTGCTCGATGTGGTGTATGATAACGGCTATACCGCCATCTACCGTCATCTTAGCGCCTTTGTGGGTGAAGTGGCAAAGCGAGTGAAGGCTCTTCAGTACGAAAAGGAAAGCTGGGAAGTAGAGATAATTCCCGAGCCTGCTCCCGTGTCAGATGAGGGAGACGATAGAGATAGAGGCAGTAATAATCTCGGGGTGCATATCTTGGGCGAATATCCCGTGAAAGCCGGTCAGATAATAGCTTTAAGCGGAAACACCGGATACTCTTTCGGTCCGCACCTGCATCTGGATATGATAGAGACGGCTACGGACGAATATATAGACCCACTGCCTTTCTTCATGGACAAAGTGAAGGACAAGACTGCCCCGCGTGCCGAAGGTATCATGTTGTTTCCTCAGCCGGGCAAAGGAGTGGTGGAAGGTAAGCAGACGCGACGGGCTTTTCCGGCACATCCTACGAAACCCATTACCGCCTGGGGATTGATTGGTGCAGGCATCCGTGCTTATGATTATATGGACGGAGTGCAGAATAAATATGGCGTGAAGACGGTGATTCTCGAAGTGGACGGCGAGGAAGTCTTCCGCAGTACGGTAGACCGCTTTGCGTACGAAGAAAACCGCTATATCAATTCGTGGACACACGGCCAGTATATGAAGTCTTTCATCGAGCCGGGAAACCACTTACGCATGCTGCATGCATCCAACGGTAACCGTGGACTGGTGGACATCAACGAAGAACGCCCTTACCGGTTTGTCTATACGCTGAGCGATGCGCTGGGAAATACCTCCAAGGTCTGCTTCACGGTGCAGGGGCAGAAGACGACAATTGCTCCGGTGGAACATCGTGAGAAATACGCCCTCAAGTGGGACAAGGTGAACTATCTGCAGGAACCGGGGTTAGAATTGGTCATTCCGAAAGGAATGCTCTACGATAACGTCCTGTTGAACTATTCCGTGCGGGCTGATAGCGGTGATATAGCTTTCACCTATCAGTTGAACGATACCCGCATTCCGATGCACGATGCCTGCGATTTGCGTATCGGCTTGCGCCGGCGTCCGGTAGAGGATATGACCAAATATTATGTGGCGGGCGTAACGGCGCGCGGTGGAAAATACCGCATCGGCGGTAAGTATGAGGATGGTGTCATGAAAGTGCGTATACGGGATTTGGGGACTTATACCGTGGCAGTGGATACGGTTCCGCCGGTGATAACTCCCGTGAACCAAGCTCAGTGGGGACGTACGGGAAAAATCATCTTCAAGGCCAAGGACAAGGAAACCGGCATCAACACCTATCGGGGTACGATTGACGGAAAATATGCCTTGTTTGGAAAGCCCAACTCCATCAGTGGTAACCTGGTGTGCGAGCTCGACCCGAAACATGTGGAGAAAGGCGGCAAGCATGTGGTGGAGATGACGGTGACGGATGGCTGTGGCAACTGTACCACCGAACAGTTTGAATTTGTATGGTAAAGCCTCTCCCCCGACCCTCCCCCGTAGGGAGGGGAGGTCGGAAGTTACTTTTGCTATATATAGTGTAATAAATAAGTGTAATAAAAATATGTGTAACAAGCTATCATTTTCTTCTCCCCTCTCTTTCGGAGAGGGGACGGGGGTGAGGCCTTAATTTATTAGAAGTATGAAAAGTAAAAGACTGACTCTTTCCGTCTTGTTTGTTGTGGCAGCCGTGGCGAATGCACTGGCCTGCACCAATCTTATCGTGGGCAAGAATGCCTCCGCGGACGGTTCTACCATCGTTTCTTATTCTGCCGATTCCTATGGCTTGTTCGGCGAGCTATATCATTATCCTGCCGGCATGCATAAGAAAGGCACGCTGATTGACATACACGAGTGGGATACCGGCAAATACCTCGGGCAGATAGCGCAGGCCCGTCAGACGTACAATGTCATCGGCAATATGAACGAATTCCAGCTCACTATCGGTGAAACGACATTCGGCGGACGCCCCGAACTGGTAGACACTACCGGTATTATCGACTACGGTAGCTTGATTTATCTCGGACTGCAACGTTCACGCACTGCTCGCGAGGCTATCAAGGTGATGACGGAATTGGTGCAGGAATATGGCTATTACAGTAGTGGAGAATCCTTCACCATTGCCGACCCCAACGAGATATGGATTATGGAGATGATTGGCAAGGGACCCGGTGTGCGCGGTGCCGTATGGGTAGCTGTCCGCGTGCCCGATGATTGTATCTCCGCACATGCCAACCAGAGCCGCATTCATCAGTTCAATATGAATGACAAGGAAAACTGCATGTACTCTGCCGACGTCATCTCCTTTGCACGTGAGAAGGGTTACTTTGATGGTGTGAACAAGGATTTCAGTTTTGCCGATGCCTATGCTCCGCTCGATTTTGGTGCCCGTCGCTATTGCGAGGCCCGTGTATGGAGCTATTTCAATATGTTTACCGACCGTGGTAACGAGTTCTTACCTTATATATTAGGTGAGACGAACACTCCGATGCCTCTGTTTGTGAAACCCAACCGCAAGGTTTCCGTGCAGGATGTGAAAAATGCCATGCGCGACCATTATGAAGGTACTCCTCTCGACATCAGCAAAGATTTCGGTGCAGGCCCGTATCATACCCCGTACCGCCTTTCTCCACTCTCTTTCAAAGTGGGCGACCGGGAATATTTCAATGAGCGTCCCATCTCCACCCAGCAGAGTGGTTTCGTATTCGTGGCACAGATGCGTTCCGAGTTGCCCGACCCTATCGGTGGAGTACTGTGGTTTGGCACGGATGATGCCAACATGACGGTATTTACGCCCGTATATTGCTGTACGGACAAGGTTCCCGTATGCTATACCCGCGTGGATGGCGCCGATTACATCACTTTCTCCTGGAACTCCGCTTTCTGGATTTTCAATTGGGTGGCCAATATGGTATATCCCCGCTATGACTTGATGATAGACGACGTGCGTGCCACTCAGACAGAGTTGGAGACAACTTTCAATGAAGCGCAGGAGGGCGTTGAGGCTGCTGCTGCCAAACTTTGGAAAAGACCCTGCCAAAGCGAAGGCATTCCTAACCAACTATACGAACATGACCGCCCAAAGCACTTTCGATACCTGGAAACGTCTTGGCGAGTTTCTTGTCGTAAAGTACAATGACGGCGTTGTCAAGCGTATGAAAACGGTCAGTTCGAACGTAATTCCATTGGCCAGCCGGCAGGCGTAATCCGCCCGGGATACCCGAAGGAGTTCCTTGAAGAGTATGTTAAGCAGACGGGAGACAGATATAAAATGCCTGAATAAAATTAGGATATTTGAACTTATTCTTCTACATTTGTGTCTTACAAAAAGTTTATATTAACTCTTAAAATAATAACAGTCTTATGGAAAATCAGGAACTGATTAAGCAGGTGACTGAGAAAGCCGAAAAATGGCTTACCCCGGCATATGATGCCGAAACTCAGGCAGAAGTGAAACGCATGTTGGAAAACCCAGATAAAACCGAATTGATAGACAGTTTTTACAAAGACCTGGAGTTTGGAACGGGTGGTCTGCGTGGCATCATGGGTGCCGGTACAAACCGCATGAACATCTACACCGTAGGTGCCGCAACACAGGGCTTGTCCAACTATCTGAACAAATGTTTTGCCGGAAAGAAGGATATTTCCGTTGTTGTGGGGCACGACTGCCGCAACAATAGCGACAAGTTCGCAAAGATTTCTGCCGACATCTTCTCTGCAAACGGCATCAAGGTATATCTTTTTGATGACCTTCGTCCTACGCCCGAAGTTTCATTTGCCATTCGCCACTTCGGCTGCCAGAGCGGTATCAACATTACAGCCAGCCACAACCCCAGAGAATACAACGGCTACAAGGCTTATTGGGATGATGGTGCGCAGGTGCTCGCTCCGCACGATACAGCCATCATAGACGAGGTGAATAAGGTGACGGTGGCCGACATCAAGTTCAACGGCAACAAGGACTTGATTCAGATTATCGGCAAGGAAGTGGATAAGGTTTATCTGGACATGGTTCACTCCATCTCCATCGACCCCGAAGTCATCCGTCGCCAGAAAGACCTCAGCATTGTGTATACTCCGCTTCATGGCGCAGGCCGCGTGCTCATTCCGGACTCATTGAAGGAGTGGGGATTTGAGAATATCAACTGCGTGCCCGAACAGATGGTGAAGGACGGCAATTTCCCGACGGTGGTTTCTCCGAATCCCGAAAATGCCGAAGCCCTTTCCATGGCCATTGCGCTGGCTAAGAAGATTGACGCTGACATCGTGATGGCAAGTGACCCGGATGCCGACCGTGTCGGTATGGCCTGCAAGGACGATAAGGGCGAGTGGGTGCTTATCAATGGTAACCAGACTTGTCTCATCTTCTTGTACTACATCATTAAGAACCGTATTGCAATGGGTAAGATGCAGCCGAACGACTTCATCGTGAAGACCATCGTGACCACCGAACTCATCAAGGCTGTGGCAGACAAGAACAAGATTGAAATGCGCGACTGCTACACCGGCTTCAAGTGGATTGCCCGCGAAATCCGTCTGAGTGAAGGTAAGCAGCAGTATATCGGTGGTGGTGAAGAAAGCTATGGCTTCCTGGCCGAAGACTTTGTCCGTGATAAAGACGCGGTTTCTGCCTGCTCTTTGCTGGCCGAAATCTGTGCTTGGGCCAAAGACCAGGGCAAGACACTCTATGACGTATTGATGGAAATCTATGTGGAATATGGATTCTCTAAGGAAACCACCGTGAACGTGGTGAAACCCGGTAAGAGTGGTGCCGAGGAAATCAAGGCGATGATGGATAACTTCCGTGCCAATCCTCCGAAGGAAATCGGTGGTTCGGCTGTCAGCCTGATTAAGGATTACAAGACGCTGGAACTGACTGATGCCCAGGGCAACGTAAGCAAGCTGGATATGCCCGAGACATCCAATGTACTTCAATATTTCACTGTAGACGGCACGAAGATTTCTGTCCGTCCTTCCGGTACGGAACCGAAGATTAAGTTCTATATCGAGGTGAAGGGCGAGATGGGTTGTCCGAAATGCTATGCCAGCGCCGATGCCGAAGCTGAGAAGAAAGTGGAGGCAGTGCGCAAGTCACTCGGCATTTGATTAGGAAAGAGGAAAAAATGTAGTATATAGTGTTCGGAGAGGCGTAACCCGTGAGGGCTGCGCCTCTCCTTTTGCTTCTGTGTTGAAAGAAAACTTAAATAAAAGACTTAAACCCGATGGTTGATGAACAAAACGTTTGCAGGGAAGTTTAGTATATGCAGATTGCGGTTACACACCGATTGGTTGATGTGAATGAGAGTCGTTTCATTCGTAGTTGTTCGTTTGTGAGTGTGTGTTTTCCGCAATTTGCTTTTTTAAATTTCTTCCCCCCTCTTTTTAATTCTTTAATTTTTAATTGTTCTCCATCCACCAGTCTATCAGCCTTCTTGCGATACTCAGCTTTCGTGGAATTTCGGGCAGGTTGTCTTTGGAATAGAAGGCGGCAGCGGTTAGCTCATCTTCCTGCAGTTTTATCTCCCCGCTTTCGTAGTCGGCAATGAAACCCACCATCAATCCGCTGGGGTAGGGCCAGGGCTGGTTGCTGAAGTAGGTGATGTTCTTTACCTTCAGCCCCGTTTCTTCAAAAACTTCCCGTTCCACACATTCTTCCAGTGTCTCGCCGGCTTCGAGGAAGCCTGCCACCAGTCCGTAGAAGGTTCCTCGGAAGTTCCGGGCATGCACCAGCAGGATTTCGTCTCCTTTGCGTATCAGTACGATGATGGCGGTGGAAACGGGAGGGTACATCTCATTGCCGCAGTTGGGACACTTCTTCATGATGGGGGTCTGGTGCTCCATGGCGGTGCCACACACGGGGCAGAAGCGGCTGTGCTCGTCCCAATAGAGTATCTGGAAGGCCTTTCCTGCAGAACGGTACTCGTCCGGCGAGATGTAGTCGTACGATGCGCGCAGGCCTATCATGACCCATTCATCGGTTTCGGCCACGGGCTGTTCCAAAGCAAATGCACGTACTTGCTTGCCGTTGGGGGGGAACACTTCGTGTATATTACTTCCGGCTTCCGGTGTCAGAGGAGGCTCTATACTGACGGGTACGCTGTATTTTATTCTCCTTTGTCTGTATATCCTTTTTTCAGCAGCAGTTGGTCTTTGAAGAAGACGAACCACTGCGTGCAGGGTTGGGGTTCTGTTGATTTTTCCATTGTTTGTTGTTTTATTATTTTGGGGGGATGAACACGAAATACAAAGGCACAGAGATTCTTTTCAAATTAATTTCTATGTCTCTGTGTCTCTGTGCTTGCCCCCCTAAATTTCGTTTGCTGTGTCTTTTTCTTGTCGCACATAGACCGTTGACCTTCCCATTCCGCGGCGGCGCAGGAACCCTTGCCGGATGAAGTTGTTCAGTTCGTCTATGGCGGCATGTCTGGTTAGTCCGCTTAGCTGGATGTATTCGTTCTTGTTGATACATACATTCTGCTTGAGGAACAGTTCCAGTTCGGCTTTTCTTGTTTCTTCGGTGGTCTCTACTACTTTTTTCGATTTCTTGGTAGTGGAGTGTACACGTTCCAACGTCATTTTCTTCTTGATGTTGTTGCGGAACGTGCTGCTGATGCGCAGGTGTACGTTTTGGAATTGGACGGATTCGGAGCGGATTTTCTTTTTCTCGTCGTCGGTCTCGCGCAAACATTTCAGTGAAGTGCTGAAGAATCCGAGTTCTCCCAGCTCCACGATGTTTCCGTTGGCAAGGAGGTCGCACAACTCGTCAATGCAGGCATCCAATGCTGCCCCTATCACATTCTTGGGCAGATGTTGGAAAGTTGCGATATGTTCCACAAACTCCTTTTGGGTATAAGTCCTTTTCGGGCAGATACGTGCATGGAGTGATTTCTTGTCTTCTTTCCCGTCGGGCGAAGGCGTTTCGTAAAGGTCGTAATACGCGCTCATAAGATATTTATTTTTGTTTATAGCGATAAACAGTTCTCGTCGCTTCGGGGAATTATTTTTGTCGCTAAGCGGATTAATTTTCTTCTTCCTAAAAACTAATCGTCCGACAACTGTTGCATTATCGTCCAACAGTTGTTTAATTATCGTCCGACAGCTGTCGGACGAAACAGAAATGGGTATGGGACGATTATTTCTTAGTGAACAAAGGTATAAAATATTGTGATACGAAGAGTAGTGTTTGGGGAGGAAAGTTTTAGTTTTCGGCAAAAGAGGGATATTGGGAATGATAATTAGTTTTTGGAAATAAAAAATCCCCCGTTAAGGACGAGGGAACCTAATGTTTTCACAACGGAATAATCCTTATTGTGACTTGCTTCATTTTAGTATGACAAATGTATAAAATAAATATGGAAATACAATGCTTATATTGAAAAAAAAATACCTTTGAAGAAAATATTCAAAATATAATACTATGAGAACGATACTTGGATTGGATTTGGGAACCAATAGTATAGGATGGGCTGTAATAAACTCTGTAATTAAAGAACAGACCGAGAGAATTTGGATAGAAATGGCTGGCAGTAGAATAATTCCGATGGATGCTGCTATCTTGGGAGACTTTGACAAAGGGAATTCTATATCACAGACAGCTGAAAGAACCCGTTTTAGAGGGGTGCGTCGATTGAGAGAGCGACAATTACTACGCCGTGAACGGTTGCATAAAGTTTTGAAGATTCTTGGCTTCCTGCCGGAACACTATTTAAAAGGAATAGATTTTGAAAAGCATACGGGTAAATTCTTGTCAGGCAGCGAACCGAAATTGCCATGGGTAAAGGATAGATGGGGAAAATACTCTTTTTATTTCAGACAGCGTTTAATGAAATGTTGGCGGATTTTGCAAAACACCAACCTTCATTGGTTTTTGATGGTAAAAAAATCCCTTATGACTGGACAGTTTATTATCTCCGTAAGAAAGCTTTGACAGAAATGATAAGTAAAGAAGAACTGGCATGGATTCTTTTGAACTTTAATCAGAAACGTGGTTATTATCAGCTTAGAGGAGAAGAGGAGGAAGACAATGCAGGAAAATCTGTTGAATTTTATGCATTGAAAGTCTTGTCGGTGGAAGCGACTGATGAAAAGAAAGGCCGGGATATATGGTATAATGTACATCTGGAGAATGGATGGGTATATCGTAGAAGCAGTAATGTCCCATTGGACTGGGAAGGACGGGTAAAAGAGTTTATTGTCACTACTGACTTAAATCCGGACGGTACTCCAAAGCTTGATAAGTATGGTGAGGTGAAGCGTTCTTTCAGAGCGCCTAAAGAGGATGATTGGATGTTAATAAAGAAAAGGACCGAAGCGGACATTACCGGTACTCATAAAACGATTGGGAGTTATATATATGATGCTTTGTTGCAGGAGCCACAACAAAAGATAATAGGAAAATTGGTGAAAACAGTAGAACGAAAGTTTTACAAGGAGGAACTGAACTTTATTTTGCAGAAGCAATGTGCTTTTCATGCAGAATTGCAGGATAGAGATTTATACATGAGGTGTATTGAAGCGTTGTATCCGGGTAATGAAGTGCAACGGAGAAATATAGCTAACCGGGACTTTATCTATTTGTTAATAGATGATGTCTTGTTTTATCAAAGGCCGTTGAAAACCAAAAAGTCATTGATAGCTAATTGCCCTTATGAGGAAAATGAATATGTAAACCGCAAAACAGGTGAAATCAAAACAGCTCCGTTAAAGTGTATAGCCAAGTCACATCCTCTTTTTCAGGAATTCCGTTTATGGTATTTCCTTTCCAATATTCGGGTATATCAAAAGGAAAGGGAAGTAAATGGAACTTTACATTTGGATGTGGATGTGACAACGGAGTTTTTGAAAACAGAAGATGATTATGTGGCTCTATTTGATTGGCTGAACTCTCGAAAGGAAATAGATCAGAAAGCTTTTCTGAGATATCCTGCGTTTGGACTGAAAAAGGAAATAAATAATTATCGTTGGAATTATGTCGAGGATAAGTTCTACCCATGTAATGAGACGAGACATGCGATTCTTTCCCGTTTGGAAAAGGCCGGTATTGGTATTGACTTTTTATCTGATGAAAAGAAACAGCCTTGTGGCATATCTTATATTCTGTAAGTGACAAGCAGGAAATAGAGAAAGCATTGGCGACTTTTGCGGTTAAGAACGGATTGAATGAATCCTTTGTGGAAGTGTTCAAGAAGTTTCCTCCTTTCAAGTCTGAATATGGCGCTTATTCTGCCAAGGCGATAAAGAAGTTGTTGCCTTTGATGAGGTGCGGAAAGTATTGGGATATGTCGTTGATTGATGGTACAACCAAGGAAAGAATAGAAAGGATAATAGCAGGTGAGTGTGATGAGAGTATAGGTGCCAAGGTTAGAGAAAAGGCGATGAACTTGTCGGATATATCTTGTTTTAAGAGGCTTCCGTTGTGGTTGGCTTGTTATGTAGTGTATAATCGTCATTCCGAAGATAAAGAAATAACCAAATGGGAAAGCCCTGCTGATATTGATGCTTATCTGGCTGCTTTTAAGCAACATTCACTACGAAATCCTATCGTAGAACAAGTGATAACCGAGACATTGAGAGTTGTCAGGGATATTTGGAAACAGGTTGGGAAAATTGATGAAATCCATATTGAGTTAGGGCGCGAGATGAAAAATCCTGCGGACAAGCGAAAAAGAATGACTACTCAGATTCTGGAGAATGAAAATGCCAATTTACGTATAAAGGCATTGCTTGCTGAATTTGTGAATCCGGAATATGGGGTAGAGAATGTCCGTCCCTATTCACCAAGTCAACAAGAAATATTGCGGATTTATGAGGATGCAGTTTTAAAGGGGGAAGAACAGATTCCGGAAGATATAGATGTGATATTGAAAAAATTCAATACCAGTAAATTACCGACGAAATCAGAATTCTTGCGTTATAAATTATGGCTGGAACAGAAATATCGTTCACCTTATACCGGTGAGCTGATACCTTTGGCTAAATTATTTACTGCTGCGTATGAGATAGAACATGTTATACCTCAATCCCGCTATTTTGATGATTCATTCTCTAACAAAGTGATATGTGAATCTGCTGTGAACAAGTTGAAAGATAATCAACTGGGATATGAGTTTATCAAGAATCATCATGGACAGAAAGTGGAAGTGGGTTTTGGAAAGACAGTAGAAATCTTTTCTGTGGATAGTTACGAACGTTTTGTAAAAGAACAATATGCAAAATCGGGCATAAAAATGAAGAAATTGTTGATGGATGATATTCCCGAGCAATTTATTGAACGCCAATTAAACGATAGCCGGTATATCAGTAAGGTTGTCAAAGGACTTTTGTCGAATATCGTTCGTGAAAAGAATGATAGCGGTGAATATGAACCGGAGGCTGTTTCAAAAAACATATTAGTTTGTACAGGAAGCGTGACGGACAGGCTGAAAAAGGATTGGGGCATGAATGACGTCTGGAATAGTATTGTAAGTCCTCGTTTTGAACGTTTAAATGCTTTGACCGAAACCCAGTGTTTTGGACATTGGGAGAATAAAGACGGAAAAAAAGTTTTTCAAACAGCAGTGCCCCTTGAATATCAGAAAGGATTCAGTAAGAAGCGTATAGACCATCGGCATCATGCTATGGATGCAATAGTAATAGCTTGTGCTACACGGAATCATGTAAACTATCTGAATAATGAGTCTGCAAGCCGGAATGCGAAAATTTCCCGTTATGATTTGCAGAGACTGTTGTGTGATAAGAGTAGGGGGGATGGTAATGGTAATTATAGATGGATTATAAAGAAACCATGGACTACTTTTACGCAAGATGCAAGGGAAGCGTTGAGTGGGATAATAGTTAGCTTGAAACAGAATTTGCGTATAATAAATAAAACAACCAATATCTATCAACATTTTGATACAAATGGGACTCGTGTTTATGAGAAACAGAAAATCGGTGATAGTTGGGCTATCCGTAAACCGATGCACAAAGATACGGTTTTTGGAGCGGTAAATTTAAGAAAGGTAAAGGTGGTACGCCTATCTGTCGCTTTGGATACTCCTTCTATGATTGTTGACAAAAGAGTAAAAAATAAGGTTCTTGAATTGTTATCATATAAGTATGATAAGAAGAAAATTGAAAAATATTTCAAAGAGAATGCTTTCTTGTGGAAAGAGCTGGATATAGCCAAAGTCGCTGTTTATTATTTTACGGAAAATACTACTGAACCTTTAGTTGCAGTACGTAAATCATTGGACTCAACTTTCAATGAGAAGAAGATAGCATCGGTGACGGATACTGGCATACAGAAAATACTCCTGAATCATCTGAAATCAAAAGAAGGAAAGGCGGAGTTGGCTTTTTCTGCAGAAGGTATAGAAGAAATGAACCGTAATCTTTTACAACTGAATGATGGTAAAGGACATCAGCCTATATATAAGGTGAGGGTGTATGAACCGCGTGGAAATAAATTTAAAGTCGGTGTACTTGGCAATAAAGGTGCCAAATGGGTGGAAGCTGCTAAAAGGTACTAACTTGTTCTTTGCTATTTACATAACAGAAGATGGAAACAGAACGTATGAGACTATTCCTTTAAATTGGGTTATAGAGCGTGAGAAGCAAGGGCTTGTTCCTGTACCGGACAGAAATGAAAAAGGGAGATAAATTATTGTTTTGGCTGTCTCCT
>ENA-OQJB01000551-OQJB01000551.1-human-gut-metagenome-genome-assembly--contig:-NODE-551-length-17505-cov-3.361492_pt1 | contig 17505 bp, 19 predicted proteins | sample MGYA00242599_ERZ504765 | MGnify/ENA primary metagenome ERZ504765 (study PRJEB26092, sample SAMD00036354) | human gut metagenome | host: Homo sapiens | study: EMG produced TPA metagenomics assembly of...
ACGGCCTCGCCCTCTCCGTCACGGCTTACGCCGTGCCACCTCTCCCAAAGTGAGAGGCCTTGGCAGTACGGTAAACTTTCCGGTTTTGCCAAAGGCTCCCCCTTTGAGGAAAGACTTCCCCCGGCCGGGGGGAAGATGTCGCGCAAGCGACAAAAAGGGGGAATCTGGCGAACGGAGTGAGACTGAGAGGGCAAGGACGCTGACGAAAAAACCAACGACCGGCCCGGCACAGTTGCATTTTGGCCGGAAATCAGTATAATAAGGAAACAACCTGCTATTTTAAAGATAAAATCTCTTGCATACAGCGCTGCCGCCGTGGGAAAGTGCGCGGCAGCCGGGAGGTGTTTGCACTATGAGTGAAAAAGTTACCATCAAGGTGGAGCGCAAAAAGCTGCATCTGCCCACCATCGCCCTGCGCGGGCTGGTGGTGTTCCCCAACAATCTCGTCCACTTTGAGGTGGGCCGCGAAAAGAGCATTGCCGCCGTGGAGTGGGCAATGGCAAATAATTCCAACGTGTTTCTGGTGGCACAGAAGTCCATGGACACCACCGAGCCGCAGCAGGCAGACCTGTTCAGCTACGGCGTGGTGGCCGAGGTCAAGCAGGTGCTGCGCGTCTCCGGGGACCTTGTAAAGGTCCTGGTGGAGGGCAAGTACCGCGCAAAGCTCAGTGCACTGGATGCCAGCGGCGATTTTCTGCTTTCGGAGGTGCGCCCGGCCCCGGTGCGCGCAGGCAAGGCCGACGATGCCGTGGAGACCGAAGCGCTGCTGCGCGCCCTCAAGGCCGGGTTTGACGAGTACCTTGGCATGAACCCGCGCCTTGGCAAGGACGTGGTGTTTGCCATCGTTTCCAGCGACGACCCCGCCTTCCTCAGCGAGTACATGCCTGCAAACCTGCTGTTCCGCTACGAGGACAAGCAGGCTGTGATGGACGAGGGCACCCTGAACGGACGGCTGAAAAAGCTCATCGAGATGCTGCGCCGTGAGTGTCAGGTGATGAAAATTGAAAAGGAGATCGCGGAAAAGGTCAACGAGTCCATGGACAAGAACCAGCGCGATTACTACCTGCACGAACAGCTGCACATCATCAGCGACGAGCTGGGCGAGGGCGACGACACCCACGCCGAGGCCGACGAGTACCGCCGCAGGATCACCGGGCTGCACCTTGCCGAGGACAGCGAGAAGAAGCTGCTCAAGGAAGTGGACCGCCTTGCCAAGATGCAGGGCTCCAATCAGGAGGCAACGGTCATCCGCACCTATCTGGACACCTGCCTTGACCTGCCGTGGAACACCTTTACGGTGGACGACCTTGATATCAGCCGCGCACAGCAGATTCTGGACCGCGACCACTACGGCCTGAAAAAGGTGAAGGACCGCATTCTGGAAACGCTGGCCGTGCGCAAGCTGGCACCGGACGTGAAGGCACAGATCATCTGCCTTGTAGGCCCTCCGGGCGTGGGCAAGACCAGTATTGCACGCTCCATCGCCGAAAGTCTGGGCCGCAAGTATGTGCGCATCAGCCTTGGCGGCGTGCGGGATGAAGCCGAGATCCGCGGCCACCGCCGCACCTACATCGGCGCGATGCCCGGCAAGATCATCACTGCCATGATCTCTGCCAAGAGCGCGAACCCCCTCATGCTGCTGGACGAGATCGACAAGCTGGCAGGCGACTTCCGGGGCGACCCGGCCGCAGCCCTGCTGGAAGCGCTGGACCCGGAGCAGAACAGTACCTTCAACGATCATTTCATCGATATCCCGTTCGATTTGAGCCATGTGCTCTTTATCACCACCGCCAACGATCTGGGCAGCATCCCCGGCCCCCTCGCGTGACCGCATGGACGTGATCGAGCTGCCCAGCTACACCCGCGTGGAAAAATACAACATTGCCCGCAAGCACCTGCTGCCCAAGCAGCTCAAGGCCTGCGGCCTGACCGGCAAGGTCACCCTGAGCCAGAGCGCGCTGTACGGCATCATCGACGGCTACACCCGTGAGGCCGGTGTGCGCAATCTGGAACGCACCATCACCAGCGTGCTGCGCAAGTGCGCCCGCAAGATCGCCGCAGGCGAGGTGGAAAGCGTCTCCGTTACCGGCACCATGCTGGAACAGCTGCTTGGCCCCCGCTTTGTCAAGCCCGACTTCCTCAACCGCACCAACGCGGTGGGCATCGCCAACGGTCTGGCATGGACCAGCGTGGGCGGCGAGACCCTGCCCATCGAGGTGCAGGTGATGGACAACGGCAGCGGCAAGATCACCGTCACCGGTTCGCTGGGCGACGTGATGAAGGAGAGCGCTCAGCTGGCCGTTACGTGGGTGCGCGTGCACGCCGCCGAGTACGGCATCGACCCGGAAAAGCTCAAGAAGTGCGACCTGCACATCCACGCCCCGGAGGGCGCAGTGCCCAAGGACGGCCCTTCTGCCGGTGTCACCCTGACCACGGCGCTGGTGTCCTGCCTGTCCGGCATCCCGGTGCGCGGTGATGTGGCCATGACCGGCGAGATCACCCTGCACGGCAACGTGCTGCCCATTGGCGGCCTGCGGGAAAAGAGCATGGCGGCCTACCGCGAGGGCATGAAGACCGTGCTCATCCCCAAGGACAACGAACCCGACCTGTACGAGGTGGACGATGAGGTGAAGAAGAACCTCACCTTCCTGCCCATGCAGAGCCTGACACAGGTACTGAACGCAGCCCTGCTCAAGCCCCAGAACGCAAAGAAGGCCAAGGCTCCCAGCCGCACCCATGCAAAGAAAAAGCGGCAGATGCCGCCATTGTGCCGCCCACCGCAGAAAAGCCCCAGCCCGGCGCGGTGTGCTGAGAACAATAGAAACCCTCTCAGTCACGGCTTGCGCCGTGCCAGCTCCCCCGAAGGGGGGAGCTTAAGGGATGTTTTCCACCAGATGAAAGAGCTCCCCCTTCGGGGGAGCTGGCGAGGAACGAAGTGACGAGACTGAGAGGGTTTGACGTACCACAAGAAAGGAAAGCTCCATGAATTACAACAAAGCTGATTTCATTGCCAGCTACGGCATTTCCAGCCAGCTGCCCGAGAGCGACCGCCCGGAGCTGAGCTTTTCGGGGCGGTCCAACGTGGGCAAATCCAGCCTTATCAATAAGCTGTGCAGCCGCAAAAACCTTGCCCGCGTGTCCAGTACGCCGGGCAAAACGGCCACCATCAATTTCTATTCGGTGGACGACTGCTACTTTGTGGACCTGCCCGGCTACGGCTACGCCAAGGTGAGCAACGCCGACCGTGAGCGCTGGGACGACCTCATCAACAGCTACTTTGAAGCACCCCGCCACCACACCCTGCTGGTGCAGCTGCTGGACTGCCGCCACGCTCCCAGCGCCGACGATGAGCAGATGCTGCGCTACCTGCACTATCACCAGATCCCCTACGTGGTGGCCCTGACCAAGGCCGACAAGCTCAAAAAGAGCCAGCTGGCCAAGACGCTGGAAGACTTTGAGAACCTCTGCCGCCCCTATGGCTGCCAGAAGGTGGTGCTGACCAGCGGCGAGAACGGCTACGGCATCCCGGAGCTGCAGGCGGTGCTCAATGCCGCTGTGGCCGAGGAACAGGAAGCGGAGTAAACCATGGCCTACAACGAATTTGCCTATTTCTACGATGAATTCAACGGCGAGGCCGATTACGATGCCCTGTATGCCCACATCCATGCAAAGCTCAAGGAGCACGGCATCCACGACGGCATCCTTGCCGACCTTGGCTGCGGCACCGGTGAGCTGACGTTGATGCTCACGCAGGCGGGCTATGATATGATCGGCATTGACCAGTCCGAGGAGATGCTCTGCGTTGTGCGCGATAAGGCCGAACAGCTGGGCCTTTCCGGCAGGCTGCTGCTGCTCCGGCAGGACCTGCTCAAGCTCGATCTGTACGGCACCATCCGGGGCGCGGTGTCCACCTTTGACACCTTCAACCACATCCCGGACCTCGACACCGCCATTGCCAACGCGGGCTTTTTCATGGAGAAGGGCGGGGTGTTCCTGTTCGATATGAACACGCCCTACAAGCATCGGAACGTGCTGGGCGACAACGCGTTCACCTTTGAGGAAGAGGATGCCGCCTGTGTGTGGCGCAACCACTACGATGCCGCCAACCGCCGCGTGGAGATCACCGTGGACATCGACTACCACGAGACCGGCGAGCACTTCCACGAGCAGTTCTGCGAGTACACCTATGACCTTGACACCATCCGCACCGCGCTGGAAAAGCACGGCTTTGCGCTGGAAAGCGTCTGCGACGGCGAGACCTTCGGCCCGCTGACCGAGGACAGCCAGCGCTATTTCTTCTGCGCAGTCAAGCAGTATACACAATTGGAGGGATAACTTTATGGCAAATCTGATCCGCGGCCTGTCGGAGAACGGCGGGGTCGTGTTCTGCGGCGTGGATTCCACCCAGATCGTCCGCAAGGCCGAAAAGCTGCACACCACCAGCGCCACCTGCAGCGCGGCACTGGGCCGTCTGCTCACCGGCGCGGCCCTGATGGGCTCCATGCTCAAGGACGACCGTGACCAGATCACCCTGCGTGTGTCCGGCGGCGGCCCGGCGGGCGTGGTCATCGCCTGCACCGACGGCACCGGCAACGTGAAGGGCTGCATCGATCACCCCTTGGTGGAGCTGCCCGCAAAGCCGAACGGCCACCTGGATGTGGGCGGCGCTGTGGGCAAAGACGGTGTGCTCACCGTCATCCGGGATAACCGCCTGCAGAAGGAGCCGACGGTGGGGCAGGTGCCGCTGGTCTCCGGCGAGATCGCCGAGGACCTGACCGCCTACTACGCCTACAGCGAGCAGGTGCCCACCGTCATGGCGCTGGGCGTGCTGGTGGACAAAGACCTGTCCATCCTGTGCGCAGGCGGCTTTATGGTGCAGCTGCTGCCCGGTGCCACCGATGCGGAGATCGATCAGCTGGAAAAGAACATCGCGGTCATGCCGTCCGTCACCACCCTGCTGCACGAGGGCAAGACCCCCGAGGACATGATGCAGCTGGCGCTGGCGGGCTTTGACCCCAACGTGCTGGACGAGCGCGATGTGCACTACCAGTGCGACTGCAGCGCCGAGCGCACCAAGGAGATGCTGTTCAGCCTTGGCCGCAAGGAGCTGGTGAGGATGCGCGACGAGGACCCCGCCTGCGAGGTGGTGTGCCACTTCTGCCACAGCAAGTACCAGTACGACCTCAACGACCTGCTTGCGGAGTACGACGCGCAGGCGGCGGAACGTGCCGCTGCAGAGCAGGGGACTTGACAAACCGCTAAAAAACAACTATACTACAAATAGAAAAGGCGCTGTCCGCAATGGTCAGCTCCTTCCGGTTAGATCAATAAGAATGACCGCCACGGTTTGGAGATTGGGGCGGTCATTTCTTATTGTTATGGATCTCTTTGAAGATTGCCCATGCGATCTGAAATGTAATCCCAACTGTGCCGCCAACAATGACGAACAGCTGCAGAACCTCTTCCAACTTCATGATGCATCCCCCCTTCCGCGTTTGCGAACGGGGGAACAAACAATAAGCTTTTACGTCCCCCGGACGCTTGCCGGAGGGAAGCATGACCACCTGCGCTTGCAGACAGCACCTAATCACCGCCTTTTCAGGCGGTATTTTTAGTTTAACATACTTTTTGGCGAATTACAATGGGAATCCTTTCACCCGCAGATGTCCGCTGCCACGGTGTAGGTGACGGTATAGTCCAGTACATTGCCGTTCACGGTGCAGTCCTCTTTGCGGGCGATGTGCTCCGCGTCCGGCCATGCGGCGTACAGCGCCTGCAGGCTTTGCAGCCGGGCCAGCGCGGCGGCCTGCGCTTCGGTGCGGTGCAGCGTTTCCGGCTGCTGCACATAGCGGCAGGTCTCCTCCACAGAGCAGGGCAGGGCAAGGCCCAGCAGCGGCACCTCCGGCTGAAAGTGCCGGAGGACCACCGCCGCATGTTCCGGCGCAGGCGCGGCGGGCAGGGAGAAGGTGTGCCCGAACGCTGCCACCCGGTATGCACGGGTGCACGCGCCGGTGTACTGCTGCACCGTCTCTTCCAAGGGCACGGTGCGGGTGTCGCTCCACTCAAACTGCGCAACCACCGTTCCGGCGGCGGGCGCAAAGATCAGGGTGCCGTCCCGCTCGGCGCGGGCTGTGCCGATCAGGCCCTGCCCGGCTTCCACCTGCTGGCCCGGCTGCACCAGCATGGTGCCGCTGGTAAGGTTCGTGCGCAGAACAGTGCCGCCGCATCTGGCCCGGATGCCGTGCAGCGTTCCGGCGGCAATGTCCGGCTTGGGCCTGGCCGCGGCGGCTTCCACCACCAACCGCCCTTTGGCAAAATTCAGGCTGGCCCAGGAGAACTCGCCGCTGTGCAAAAGGGCGTACTCCCCGGCGGTGAGCTTTGCCTCGGTCACAGCCGCACCGGGCTGCAGGCCCGCTTCCCGCAGGACGGCGCAGGCCCGCGCAGCCTGTCCGGTGGTGAGGGAAGAGGTGTCCGCATACCAGACGAACTGCTGTGCAAAGAGCAGCAGCGGCACAAACACCGCCAGCCCCGCCCAAAGCCCGGCCCGGCGCAGCAAGGGGCGCAGACGGAAATACAGCCCCAGCTTCCGGCGGATGCGCAGCCGCACCCGGTGCTTGCGGGCCAGCGCGGCAAGGCGCGGGTACTGCCACGCGGCGCACCGCCCGCCAAACCCTCCCGGCAGGGCCGTTACCCCATAGGGATGCAGCCCGGCCCGGGCGGCAGCGGTAAGCAGGGCTTCGGTGCTGCCATTGCATGCGGTGAACTCCACCGCGGCCCAAAGGCTTACCGGTTCCATGGGCACCTCCTAGTCATCCGCAAAGTCCGTGCGCACGAACCGCCCCCGCAGGGTCAGGCGGCTGGCGGTAAGGGTGACGATCTTCAGCCCGTCGCCGTAGATGGTCAACCGGCCATGGGGCATCTGCAGGCACAGCCGGTCGGGGCTGTAGGCCAGAATGCGGCAAAAGTGCTCCACCTCCATGCGGCCCCCGCTCAGGTAGACGGCAGGGGCGTGGTAAAAGCCCTGCGGCGGCTGACGGAACAGCAGGGCCAGCCAGCTTTGCGGCAAAAGCCGCTTTTTGCGCTTGGCACACATCCCATTCCCTCCCATCCCGCAGTTCTGCCCGCGGCGCGCTGCTACATATATATGGATGCGGAGGGCTGAGTTATGAATCGAAGCTGGAATTTCCGGCGGGGCGTGCTGCTGGCGCTGGCAGGGTACACGGCGTTTCTGGTGTTTGCCGCGCCGCAGCGCTGTGCCGATGCCCTGCAGGCGGGGCTGCGGCTGTGCGGCGGGCCGCTGCTGGTATCGCTGTTTCCGTTCCTCATCGTATCGGCGCTGGCGGCAGGCTGCGGGGCCGGGCAGTGGCTGGGCTTTGTGTTCCGGCCTGCGGCGCGGCTCATGGGCATCCGGGCAAAGGGTGCGGGCGGCGTGCTGCTCATTGGGGCCTTGGGGGGCTTTGCACCGGCGGCGGTGGCTGCGTCCGAAGCCGTGCGCACCGGTCAGCTCACCTCCCGGCAGGCCTCGGCGCTGCTGCCCGCCTGTGTGTGCAGCGGGCCGTCCTTTGTCATCCTCACGGTAGGGCAGCAGATGCTGGGCAGCCGCGCGGTGGGGGTGCGGCTGTTTGCGGCCCAGCTGCTGGCGGGATACCTCACGGCGGCGCTGCTGTGCAGGATGCAGGGCGGGGCCGGGCAGGCTCCACCCGCGCAGGGGGAAACCATTCCGCTGCCCGCACTGGACGCGGTGATCGCGCAGGCGGCAGTGACCTACCTGAAGCTCTGCGGCTTTGTGCTGTACTTCCGGCTGCTGGCGGCAGGGTGCGGGGCATTGCTGCCACAGCCGTGGGCGGCGCTGCCCGCCATGCTGCTGGAAGTGTGTTCCGGCTGCGATCAGGCCGCCCGCACCGGGCTGTGGGCCAGCACGCTGTGCTGTGCGGCGCTCAGTGTGCAGGGGGTGTCGGTGCTTTTGCAGGTGCGCACCATCTGCCCGGCCGAGATCTCGCTGCGGCCTTTGCTGGCAGCGCGGGCGGTGCATCTGCCGCTTTCGGTGGCGCTGTTCTGGCTGGGCAGCACCGTGCCGGTGCAGGCCGTGCAGACCTTTACCACCCTGACCGAACGGGTGGTGGTGCTGCGCCGTGTCCCGCTGGACTGCGCCCTGCTGGCCTTTGCCGTGTGCTGCATCACGGTGGAGGTGTTATCTGATACAGTGGCAGATTATTGACGCTGATGCGATGAAAAATAGCACTGTGTCAAGCTGATACAGTGCCCCTTGATTGATACAGTGAGTCAGTGTATCAGGGCAGGCCAGTGTATCAACCTGATACACTGGCAAAAAGAAACATAAGTAAGTTATATATTTCTCACTGTATCATGTGTTTCTCCACGGTAGGCCAGCCGGGTAAACCACCCTCGCGCGCCGTCCTTTTGGCACAGCTGATATTTTGCAATGTCGCCATCCCGTACAAGCTCAGCATACGAGCGTTTGTAAGTGGCTTCACTGCACTTGATCTCCTGAAGTACAGCACTTTTGAGTTGAGAATTTGCCATCGACCCAAGGCGGCTCTCGGACAGAACGTTCAGGATGGCGCTGCGGGTGTCCTGCCGGGTCTCCGCCGTGCGCACCCGCCGCTCCTCAATGAAGTCGGCATCCTTCTTGTCGGTGTAGCCGTCAAACACGGCCCGCGCGGTCTTTACGCCCTCCACCTCCACATCGTCGATGTGCAGCAGCACCGTCTGCTGGGGGCGGGCGTAGCTGCTTTTCTCGTGGCTGAGATAAACTTTGCCGTCGTTCTTGGCGCGGCCCATCATCAGCACGCTGCGGGCCATGTCCCAGATATCCGAGCTGTCGGCCAGACGTGCGCGGCCGGAAACGCCCTGCTTTTTGTTGGAGTGCATCACGATGAGCACCGCGCAGCCCTGCTTTGCGGCAATGGCGCGCAGCGGCAGCAGGGCACTGCGCATCTGGTTGCGGCTTGCCATCTCCACATCGGCGGGCAGAAAGCTCTGCAGCGGGTCCACGATGAGCAGCAGCGGCCCGGCCTTGGCGGCAAAATCCGCCAGTGCCTGATCCTTGAGGGTAAGGGGCTGGCCGGTCTTGCCAAAGTAGTCGTCGGCGGTCAGCACCAGCACCCGGTTCATGTCGGCCCCGGCCGCCAGCAGACGGGCCTTGAGCACCTTGCCGGGGTCGTCCTCGCCCGCAAGCAGCAGCACCTTGCCGGTCTGCTGCGGCGGCAGCGGAAAAAAGCCGGAGGTCTTGCCCGCCGTCACATAGGCAATGAGCTGTGCCTGCCAGATGCCCTTGCCGGTGCCGCCGTCGGCACCCAGCAGCGACACTTCGCCCAGCGGCAGCAGCTGCGGCACCAGCCACGCCACGCTCTGCATGGGCACATCGGCCAGCAGGCCGGGCTGCGCCGCGCTGCCCTCCAGCGCAAGCTTGCGCTGCTTTGCGTCCGCGTTCACGGCTGCCATAAAGGCTGCGGGGTCGGCCTGCCACGCCTGCTTGCAGGTGTTGAGCCATTGATCAATCTTGTAATTGACGGCGGGCAGCTGCATGTTGCAGGCTGCGCCGCGCACGTCGTCCAGCAGGTCTTCCCGTGCAGCCGGGTCGGTCTGGTGGAACATTACCGCAAAGGTCAGGCGGCTGAACAGCTGCTGCTCGGTCCTGCAGGCGTCCAGCATGTTCAGAAAGTCTGTGCGGTCCTGAATGGATACTCCCAAAATACATTTCTCCTTTCGCTGTGGCTTGTAACTGGAAACAAAACCAAATGTTGTTGCTATAAGTATAACTCTGAAAAAACAACGTGTCAACAAATAGTTTTTGCGCAAAAAGCCACAGCTTCCGGGGTGAAAATGCACAGGAAAATGGGGAAAGAAAAAGAGAAGGCGGGCACCTTCTCTTGACAAAACGGCAAAAAATAACTATACTACAAATAGAAAAGGCGCTGTCCGCAATGGTCAGCTCCTTCCGGTTAGATCAATAAGAATGACCGCTTACCGTTTGGAGACAGGGGCGGTCATTTCTTATTGTTATGGATCTCTTTGAAGATTGCCCATGCGATCTGAAATGTAATCCCAACTGTGCCGCCAACAATGACGAACAGCTGCAGAACATCGTTCAACACCATGATGCATCCCCCCTTCCGCGTTTGCGAACGGGGGAACAAACAATAAGCTTTTACGTCCCCCGGACGCTTGCCGGAGGGAAGCATGACCACCTGCGCTTGCAGACAGCACCTTAACGCCACCCTTTGGGGCGGCATTTTTAGTTTAACATACTTTCTGACGAAATACAATCAGAAGACACAGAAACAACGCTTTGTAAAATTTTATGGTGCATGGTTGCTTTTTGAAAAAAGCAGAGTATAATAAAAGTGAGAAAGTAAGAAAATCGCACAAAGGAGGATGAAGGATGCTGACGGAATTGAGGACAAAATCCCAGATCACCATTCCAAAGGATATTGTAATGAAGATGGGCCTGCGTGAGGGCGACAAGCTGGAGATCGTGGAGAAGGATGGCGTGATCGAGCTGATGCCGGTAGCGTTTCCCCAAAAACGTATCTGGACGAGCTGCGCAGCGAGATCAACGAAGCAAAGGCCAAAATTGCGGCAGGGGAGCAGCCGGTGTTCGACACTGTGGACGCACTGTTTGAAGCGCTGGACGGTGCGGACGAATGAATTACAAGATCACCTACACCAAACGATTCATAAAGAACCTGAAGCGTTTGAACGCAGCGGAGCGGGCGCAGCTGAAAAAGAAGCTGGAAATTCTGGAAATGGACCCGCTGTATCCGCATCGACCCGCTGAAGTAAGGAGTGATTCTGGATGTTACAGCCGAAGCTGACAAAGGTGGAACCCGTAAAACCGCTGAAGCTCTGCCTTTATTATGAGACGGGCGAGGTAAAGCTGTTTGATGCAGCCCCTTATGCCACCGGCTCGTGGTACGGCAGGCTGCAGGATGAGCGTTACTTTGCTACCGTGCATCTGCTGCCGGGCGGTATTGGCATCGAGTGGGAAGAGGGGCAGGATATCGCCCCGCATGAGCTGTACGAAAACAGCGTTCCTGTGAAGAAAACAGCATAACCCAATGCAAAAGGCCGCTGCACGGTTCACATGCAGCGGCCTTTCCATTTGATGGGGAGTATTCAGCGGCGGTTTACTGGATGCCGGTCACAGGGTAGTCCTGATCCTCAACGGCCTTCTTCAGCACGTCGTCGGCGACCTCGGCGTTCAGGGTGACGATGGCGGTGCCGGCCTCGTGGCTCACCACGGCCTCGTCCACCTCGGGCAGGGCTTCCAGAGCCTTCTTCACGCGGGCTTCGCAGTGGCCGCACATCATGCCTTCCACTTTCAGGGTCTTTTTCATAGCAGTGTCCTCCTTGGTACTCTCTTTATTTGCAACCGCTGCGGGCTGTGCGGAGACAGCGGGCAGGGAAGCAGCATTTTTTGCCGCACGATCGTGCTTTGTGCTGTGCACGTCGAACAGGTTCAGGCGCAGGGCGTTGCTTACCACGCAGAAGCTGGAAAGGCTCATGGCAGCAGCACCGAACATGGGGTTCAGCGTCAGGCCGAAGGGGATGAACACGCCTGCGGCCAGCGGGATGCCGATGATGTTGTAGATGAACGCCCAGAACAGGTTTTCGTGGATGTTGCGCAGGGCAGCGCGGCTCAGGCGGATGGCGGCGGGCACGTCCGACAGCTTGGAGTTCATCAGCACCACGTCCGCCGCGTCGATGGCAACGTCGGTGCCTGCGCCGATGGCGATGCCGGTGTCGGCACGGGTCAGGGCCGGGGCATCGTTGATGCCGTCGCCCACCATGGCCACCTTGCCGGATGCCTGCAGCTGGCGGATGACCGCTTCCTTGCCGTCGGGCAGCACGCCTGCGATCACCTCGTCCACACCGGCCTGCCTGCCAATGGCGTCGGCAGTGCGCTGGTTGTCACCAGTGAGCATGACCACGCGGATGCCCATGGCCTGCAGCTCCCGGATGGCCTGCGGGCTGTCCTCCTTGATGGTATCGGCCACCGCGATGATGCCCAGCAGACGTCCTGCTCCGCCGAAGAACAGGGGCGTTTTGCCCTGTGCGGAAAGGGCTGCGGCCTTCTCCTGCAGCTGTGCGGGCACGGTGACTTTGGTGCCGATAAAGGACGCATTGCCGCCAAAGATCTCCACGCCGTCCAGCTTTGCGGCCAGACCGTTGCCCGGCAGGGCGGCAAAGCCGGATACCTCGGGGGCGGTGAGGTTCTGCGCGTCGGTGCAGGCCAGCACGGCCTTTGCCAGCGGGTGCTCGCTCTTGCGCTCCAGTGCGGCGGCAAGGGTGAGCAGCTCCGCCTCGGAAACGCCCTCGGCGGGCAGAATGTCGGTCACTTTTGGTTCACCGCTGGTGATGGTGCCGGTCTTATCCAGTGCCACGATCTGGGTGCGGCCTGCAGCTTCCAGCGAAGCGGCGGTCTTGAACAGGATGCCGTTCTTTGCACCCAGACCGTTGCCCACCATGATGGCCACCGGCGTTGCCAGACCCAGCGCACAGGGGCAGCTGATGACCAGCACGGAGATGCCGCGGGCCAGCGCATAGCCCAGCTCCCGGCCCAGCAGCAGCCACACGATGGTGGTGACCACCGCAATGGTAATGACCGCAGGCACGAAGAAACCGGACACCGTATCGGCGATTTTTGCAATGGGAGCCTTGGTGGCAGCGGCATCGCTGACCATCCGGATGATCTGAGCAAGGGTGGTGTCCTCGCCCACGCGGGTGGCCCGGCACTGCAGGAAACCGGACTGGTTGGTGGTGGCAGCGCTCACCTTATCGCCCGCAGCCTTGTCCACGGGGATGCTCTCGCCGGTCAGGGCGCTCTCGTTCACGGCGCTGGTGCCTTCCAGCACGATGCCGTCCACGGGGATGTTCTCGCCCGGGCGCACCACAAAAATGTCCCCCTTCTGCACCTGCTCGATGGGCACGGTCACTTCGGCACCGTCCCGCAGCAGGGTGGCGGTCTTGGGGGCAAGCTTCATCAGGCTCTTGAGCGCGTCGGTGGTCTTGCCCTTGGAGCGGGCCTCCAGCATCTTGCCCACCGTGATGAGGGTCAAGATCATGGCGGCGGACTCAAAGTAGAACTCCATCATATAATGCATGACCAGCTCGCTGTTGCCGTCCACCTGCGCGCGGGTCATGGCGAACAGGGCGTAGGTGCTCCACACAAAGCTTGCCATGGAACCCATGGCCACCAGCGTGTCCATGTTGGGCGAGCCGTGGAGGAGCCCCTTGAAGCCGTTGATGAAGAACTTCTGGTTGATGACCATGACGATGCCCGCCAGCAGCAGCTGCACAAGGCCCATGGCGATGTGGTTGCCGTCGAACCAGCGGGGCAGGGGCCAGCCCCACATCATGTGGCCCATGGAGAAGTACATCAGCACCAGCAGAAAGCCCAGCGACGCAATGAGCCGCCGCTTGAGCTTGGGGGTCTCGTGGTCGGCCAGCGCGTCAAGGTCGGCGCTGGTGGAGCTGGCAGCCGCCGTGCCCGCACGCTTGGGGCTGGCACCGTAACCGGCATCCTGCACGGCCTTGATGATCTCGGCAGAGCTGGCGGTGCCCTCCACGCCCATGGAGTTGGTCAGCAGGCTCACCGAACAGCTGGCAACGCCGGGCACCTTGCTCACGGCCTTCTCCACCCGGGCGGAGCAGGCTGCGCAGCTCATGCCGGTAACGTTGTATTGTTCCATAAAATATCACTCCTACGTTGAGTATGCACGGGAACGGGCTTCTTATTTCATGAGCTTGGGCAGCAGATTCACCAGCTCGTCCAGCTTTGCCTCGCTGCCCGCGCGCAGGTCGTCCGCCACGCAGGTGGAGATGTGCTGTGCCAGCAGCTCTTTGGAAAAGCTGTTCAGCGCCGAGTTCGCCGCCGCCACCTGCACAAGGATGTCCACGCAGTAGGCATCCTTTTCCAGCATGCCGCGGATGCCGCGCACCTGCCCCTCGATGCGGCTGAGCCGGTTCAGCAGGGCCTTGTGCTCCTCAGGGGTGCGGTCCTTGTGGCGGCAGCAGGAGGGGGTGACGCTTTCGGTGGGCACAGCGGATGCGTCAACGGCCGGAGCCGTGGCAGCTTCGGGCTGGGCGGGCGTGCCGCAACAGCAGCAGGGCTTTTTCTCGTTGTCCATAAAATATCTCCTTTACCCATAGGGGGTATACATCTTACAGCATGAGTATAGCACAGCAAACCCGATAAATCAAGTAGGGAATTGAAAATACAACAAAAGAGGGAAGGCACTGCAAATGCCTTCCCTCTATCAAATATCTTTTACTTCTCCAGAATCCGCGGCACAAACAGGCCCAGCATCTTGCCCCACCAGTACCACTCGTGGGAGACATCGCCGCCCCAGACCTCGAGGTGGGCGGGCAGGCCCTGTGCGGCCAGCACATCGGCCAGCGCCTGCGTGTCGGCTTTGGCATCGTCCTCGTAGGCACCCTGACCGGCGCAGAGCATCAGGCTGTTCTCCTCGGCCTTGGCCAGAGCCAGCTTGTCGGCGATGCCGTTCTCGGCCAGATACTGCAGGGGAGAGCAGCGCAGCACCAGATCGTCGGCTTCACTGCCCCAGAAGCGGGCCAGATCGTAGATGCCGGAAAGGCCGATGGCACCGGCAAAGAGCTTGGGACGGCGCAGGCGGCAGTTGACGGCGTGCACAGCGCCAAGGTCGATGCCCACACACCACAGCTTGGCATCCTTTGCGGCACCGTTCAGGGCCAGCACCCGGGGAGCCAGCTCGGCGGTAAGGTAGACGAAGTACTTTTCCTCCATCTCGGCGCGGCGGTGCACCGGGATGTCGCCGTTCAGTACGGCCTCGCCGTCAATGCTGTCGGCGCAGAACAGCTGCACCTTGCCCTCATTCAGCAGCGGGGCAATGGCATCGGGCATGCCGTTGTTCTCCCAATCATAAAAGCGGCCGCCGCGGGCAGGCAGGGCCAGAACCGGCACACCGGCGCTGCCGTATACCTTGAACTCCATCTCGCGGTTCAGCACGCTGCTCCACTCTTTGTAATAGGTACCCTGGATCATAAATCAAGCACTCCTTGTTTCTATATTCACCGGCCCGGGCGCAGTCGCTGCACGTTGGTGCCGGTCGTTAGCGATCAAAAGAAAGCTTTCTCTGGAAATATCACACGAATTGGTTGCGCTGGGCATCGTACTCGTAGCCCACGGCCCGGAGCTTTGCGCACAGATCTGCCTTGTCGGCATCCATGTCTTCGCACAGAGCATCGAGGTTTTTGTAAAAATCACGCAGCTTCAGGTTCACCACGCTCAGCAGCATGATGGGATCATTGGGCAGAGCCATGTGTTTTGCCTCCTTACAGCAACAAAAAAAGCCGGCCACTCGACAAAGTGACCGGCCACATACACCAAATTAGACAGCGCGGGTAACTTTGCCAGCGCGCAGGCAACGGGAGCATGCGTAGACGTACTTGGGAGAACCCTCAACGACCGCCTTGACACGACGGACATTCGGCTTCCAGGTACGGTTGGAACGACGATGAGAGTGAGAAACCTTGATACCAAAGGCAACACCCTTGCCGCAGCATTCACATTTAGCCATGGTACTTGCACCTCCTGCAGTGAAGTAAGGAATCAAAATAATCAGCTTGACTATTGTAGCAGATTACCGGGCAAAATGCAAGCCTTTTTTCAAAAAATATTGCGGTTTTTTGGAAAACCAAACTCCTTCAGTCATCGCTGCGCGATGCCAGCTGTTCCCCTTCTGGCACTTTGTGCCACCTCCCCCGGCCGGGACAGATTCTCCCCGCGCCGGGGAGAAATGTCACCACAGGTGACAAAGAGAGGAACAGATGTCACGTAAGTGACAAAAGGGGGAACAGGGGGACCGCGTTAGCGGTGGAAGGAGGAATACCCCCTTGTCTAAAACCTCAAAAAATAGTATTATATATGGTATACTGAAAAAAGGCAGGAATATCGAATGACCTCTCAGGGCATCTATTATCTCATCCGCGCGCTGGTGGCGCTGGTGGCCATCCCCTTCCACGAGTGCGGCCACGCGCTGGCGGCATGGCTGCTGGGCGACGACACCGCAAAGCGGCAGGGGCGGCTCTCCATGAATCCCTTTGCCCACTTTGACCTGCTGGGCACGCTGTGCATGGTGTTTGCGGGCGTGGGCTGGGCAAAGCCCGTCTCCACCGACCCCCGCAATTTCAAAAAACCCCAAGTGGGGCATGGCCCTCACCGCGCTGGCAGGCCCGGCGGCCAACCTGTTGCTGGCCTACCTCGGCATGGTGGCGTGGAAGATCCTGTATTATTGGGCCCCCACCACCATGATCACGGTTTTCGCAGCCCGCTTCCTCCAATACTTCGTGATGATGGATGTGGGCCTTGCGGTGTTCAACCTCATCCCCATCCCGCCGTTGGACGGCAGCCGCATCCTGCTGGTGCTGCTGCCCCGGCGCATCTACTTTGGCCTGATGAAGTACGAGCGCTATATCATGATCGCCCTGCTGGCGGCAGTGTGGTTCGGCGCACTGGATACCCCCCTGTACTACCTGAACAACATTGTGTGGGAGCTGCTGGGCAAGGGCACCGGCTACATTGATAAGATCGCGTATTCCATCTACTATGCCGGCCTTGGGACGGTGGTGTGAGCGTGGCAGAAGAACTGACCTTCCATCTGGAAGATTTTGACGGCCCGCTGGAATTATTGCTGGCGCTTGTGGCCAAACATAAGATGGACCTGCACAACATCCCCATTCTGGAGCTGATCGACCAGTACACCGCCACGGTGGCGCGGGCCGACCCGGACCCGGAAGCCGCCAGCGCCTTCATCGAGATGGCCGCGCGGCTGGTGGAGATGAAAAGCTACCTGCTTTTGCCCCGCAGCGAAGAGGGCGAGCGCATGAAGCAGGAGTTCACCGGCCAGCTGATCGAGTACGACCAGTGCCGCCGCATGGCTGCGCTTTTGCGCCAAAAGGCCGAAGCTGCGCCGGTTTTTGTGCGTCCGCCCATGGAGATGGAGTTCGATAACACCTACGACCTGCACCATGCGCCGCAGGTGCTGGCGGATGACTGGGCCGTTCTTTCCGGCCGCACCAAGCTGCGCCGGGAGCCTACCCAGCAGCAGTTCGAGCCGCTGGTCACAGCGCCCATGGTGTCGGTGACGAGCCGGGTGGTGTACATTCTGCGGCACCTGATCAGCGGTACAGCGGCAAAATGAGCCAGCTGTCAGCCGCAGCAGACCCGCAGCACCAACGTGGCCACCTTTCAGGCCTTGCTGGAGCTGGTGCGCGGCGGCCGTGTGACGCTTGGCCCGGAGGGCGAGCTGAAGATGCGCCGGGGCCGCATTGACCGCACAAAGGAGGAGCAATGAATCAGAAACAAATTCGTGCCGCAGTGGAAGCAATGCTCTTTGCCTACGCGGAGCCCATCGGGGCCACAAGCTGGCTCAGGCGCTGCAGCTGCCCACGCCAGCGTGGAATCTGCGCTGGAAGCACTGCACGAGCGCTGCCAGAAAG
>ENA-OQJB01000552-OQJB01000552.1-human-gut-metagenome-genome-assembly--contig:-NODE-552-length-17467-cov-3.328201_pt1 | contig 17467 bp, 16 predicted proteins | sample MGYA00242599_ERZ504765 | MGnify/ENA primary metagenome ERZ504765 (study PRJEB26092, sample SAMD00036354) | human gut metagenome | host: Homo sapiens | study: EMG produced TPA metagenomics assembly of...
TGGTTTTATTCTTCTAATATACTGATTTTCAAGGAGATTAAGAAATAAATAAATGAGATAATTAATTGAATAATAACAATTTAACTAACTGAATCAGCTAGTGATTTCAACTACTGATTCGCATTATTAGCTAAAATATAGAAAGTTATTAATAGACGGATTTTTATTCATGGAGATAGCTGCATTATTATCAGGAGGTGTCGACAGTTCGGTTGTCGTACATCTCCTTTGTGAGCAAGGATATAAGCCTACTCTTTTTTACATTAAGATAGGTATGGACGGAGCGGAATATATGGACTGTTCGGCAGAGGAGGATATTGAATTATCTACTGCAACGGCACGTAAATACGGTCTGTCTTTGGAAGTGGTGGACCTGCATCAGGAGTATTGGGAGAATGTGGCGGCGTATGCCATTGATAAAATTCGGCAGGGATTGACACCGAATCCGGACGTGATGTGTAATAAGCTTATCAAATTCGGCTGCTTTGAACAGCGTGTCGGGAAAGATTTCGACTTTACAGCAACCGGTCACTATGCCACCACCTTACAACGTGATGGTAAAACATGGCTGGGCACGGCAAAAGATCCCGTGAAAGATCAGACAGACTTTCTCGCCCAGATTGATTACCTGCAAGTTTCCAAACTCATGTTTCCCATTGGAGGGTTGATGAAGCAGGAGGTACGTGAGATTGCAAACCGTGCCGGATTGCCTAGTGCCAAAAGGAAAGACAGTCAGGGGATTTGTTTTCTTGGAAAGATAAACTACAATGATTTCGTTCGTCGTTTTTTAGGAGAAAAGGAAGGGGCGATTGTTGAACTGGAAACCGGAAAGAAAGTGGGTACACATCGCGGCTATTGGTTCCACACAATTGGTCAGCGGAAAGGGCTCGGATTGAGTGGAGGTCCCTGGTTTGTAGTCAAGAAGGATATTGAGGAAAATACTATCTACGTATCTCGTGGCTACGGTGTAGAGACACAATACGGTAATGAATTCCGGATGCATGATTTCCATTTCATTACTGATAATCCTTGGAAAGGTCAGGAGAAGGAGATAGACATTACTTTCAAGATTCGCCACACTCCCGAATTTACAAAAGGAAAACTGATACAGGAAGGGGAGAGGCAGTTTCACATCTTGTCGTCCGAAAAGTTGCAAGGCATTGCTCCGGGACAGTTTGGGGTGATTTATGATGAAGAAGCAAAAGTTTGTGTGGGGAGCGGTGAAATCATCTGTTAAATAGTTTATTTTGATTGGTGAAGATTGGATTATCAGGAGATTTTTCACTACTTTTGTTTCGTAGAATATAAATAAAGGAGGATTGCTTATGACAACGATGGAATTGAAAAGTCTGAAAATGGACTTGGTGGAGGAACTCCTGAGTTTGAATGACAAAGAGATGCTCAATCGAGTGAAGAACTATTTGAAACGACTGAAAAAAATGGAAGCTGAAAAAGAAGAGGAAGAAATCACGAAAGAAGAAGTTCTAGCAGGGATTGACGCCGGACTGAAAGAGGTAAAACTTTCAATGGAAGGTAAGTTGGAGGTAAAGACTGCAAGAGAGTTCATTAATGAATTATGAAATTATAGTTAAGCCGACATTTCAGCGGGAGGCTAAAAGGTTGGCGAAACACTATTCCTCTTTTAAGGAGGATTTTGTTTCATTGATTGATGATTTAGAACAGAATCCTCTGCTAGGAACGGACTTGGGACATGGACTGCGCAAAGTTCGTATGAAAATAACTTCAAAAGGAAAAGGTAAAAGTGGAGGAGCAAGGGTTATAACATTTACTTTAGTCGTTTCTCAACAAGATGCAGTTTTGAATCTTCTTTATATTTATGATAAAGCAGATAGAGCGTCTATATCAGAAAAGGAAATAGAACAACTTCTGAAACAGAATGGATTGAAATAGAATAGAGAAAGGCACTGTTCACTAGTTTGTGCTAATAGGATGTGTAGGGTAATTCTTATAAGGCGGCATCTCAGATATAGTATTCCGCTAAATCCACAATCCCAGCCCTCATCGCATATTTAGTAGCTTCATGTACATTATTTACTCCCAATTTGCGAAAGATATTCTTACGATGACTGTTTATCGTATGGAAACTAAGATTTTTCTCTGCTGCAATCTCTTTCGTCGTTTTTCCCAATGCAATTTCTTTTAGGATATTCTTCTCCGTTTGTGTCAATAGATGATCGTCTACGCTTGAGGCAGCCAGCGGAGAAGAAGCGCCCGAAAGCAACAGATTGCTGACATGATTGCAAATATACCGTTGTTTGCGGGTGGCACATTGAATGGCAGTCATGATTTCTTCTTTTGAATTATCTTTCATCACTACCCCGAAAGCCATACTGCTGAACAGTACCTGGCGGAGAAAGTTCAGGCTAAGTTCGTCAGAGAATAGAATCCAGTCGGCTTCCTTGAATCTTTCCTGCAAGACAATCAATTCATCCGCCCCGGCAAAATTGAACAGTGTATAATCCAATACAATCACCGCTTGCGGATGCAATCGTAGCTGCTGAATCAGTTCAGCCTTGTTATCAGCTTCTAAAAGGAGGGACACTTCCTTTTGTTTACTTAGCAGGAACATCATTCCTGCCTTACTGATATCCTGATTGTCTGCGATGATAAATTCTCTCATAAGCAACGATGAATAAAAAAACTCCGCTACAAATGTACGCATTTTGCGCGATTTGTAGCGGAGTTATGATAAGATTCTTGTATCCGGATTACCAGGAACGTCCTTTGAAGATATTTGACTGGTCAAGCGGAACGATATTTCCGTTCAATGTCAGGTTATTGTTGCTGAAGTTCGGGCTGATGCTAACCGAAGCAGCATTGTTTCCGCTGCTCATATTGATAAATACTTGAGCGGAGATGCCGATACCCTGAACGCTGAATGAGCAGTTCACATTTCCTTTTTTGTCGATATTCATCTTCATATCCGAAGAATTACCATCTACTGTAACACCACCGATTCCGTTAGGACCTGGGTAAGGAGTGTTGAAAGCAGTCTGTACGGTAGCTCTGTTGCCGTTCATCAAGACGAAGTTTGTGTTTGAAGTAACAAAAGCACTCATACCGTTGCGGAAGACAACCTGATTAGCTTCCAATACAAATTGCTTGTTCTTCAAAGCCTGTACAGCTTGTTGATAGGCTGCCATGTCCTGCACCTCTTCTTCGGCACGGGTAGTTTTTGCTTCTTTTCTGCATTCTCTTTGAGTCTTTTTCTTCTGCGCGGCGTGCTGCTGCGTTACTTTCTTGTGCATACATCATTGTGCTTGCACTTACTAATACTAATGCTACTAATGCAATAAACTTTTTCATAACTTTTTTTGTTTAGGTTTAATACGTTGTTCGTTTATTGCAAAAACAAAGTGTATGCCAGATTGTTCACGAACGTCTTGCAATTTTATATCCGATGGCTGCCACAGTGATACTCATTAAGGGGCTGATAATGTTGAAAAAACAATAAGGTAGATACACAAGTGTGGGTACACTCAAGATAGTAGCTTGTGTCATTCCGCAACTATTCCATGGAATCAATACGGATGTAACGGTTACTGCATCTTCCGTCGTACGGCTTAGTAAGTAACTTTCATACCCTTTCTTGGCATAAATATCGCGAAACATATTTCCCGTCAGAATGATACTGATGTATTGGTCGGCAGTTGTCAGATTAAGAAACAGGCCGGAGCAGACTGTCGCTCCAACCACGCCGACTGTTTTCTTCATGAAGCGGACGAAGATGGAAGTGATACTTCCCAGCATACCGCTTGCTGTCATTGCCCCGCCAAAACACATGGCACACAGAATCAGCCAAATCGTATTCATCATTCCCGCCATCCCACGTGTAGCGATTAAATCTGTCAGAACGGCATTGTCTGTATGTAAATTTGTCGCTCCATAGACGGTCATCATCAGTCCTTTGAACAAAGAATCGAATCCGGAAACGGCAACTCCGGAAATCTCTTGCAACAACTCCGGCTGAAATATCAAAGCAAAGACACCAGCCAGCAGAGTGGATAGGAACAGCGTAACGATAGAGGGTACTTTCCGTGCTATCAGTATTCCGGTTACAACAGGGACTATTAACAACCACGGAGTGATATGGAACTTTTCATTCAAAGCGGTTGCCACCTCCGCAATATGTTGTGTATTGCTGGCATCATGGGAAAGTCCTGCCACTGTGAAAATAATCAGCGTGATGATAAGAGACGGTACCGTAGTAATCATCATATAACGAATGTGACGGAACAGGGGAGTGTCTGTGATGGAAGACGCCAGGATAGTGGTTTCGGATAAAGGAGATATTTTATCCCCGAAGTATGCCCCCGAAATGATAGCTCCGGCAATCCATCCATCTTCAAAGCCTTGCGCCTTTCCGATACCCATCAATGCAATACCGATAGTGGCAATAGTGGTCCACGAACTTCCGGTCATTACAGAAATCAACGCGCAGATGATGCAGGTCGATGCCAGGAAGAAACTGGGATGGATAATTTGCATCCCGTAATAGATTAAAGTCGGCACTACTCCGCTAATCATCCAAATGCCACTCAACGCACCGATTATCAACAGAATGATGATGGCTGTTGCCACTCCGGCAATATTGTTGGTGATGGCGAGCTCGTAATCTTTCCAGGGAATCTTATAAAACACCATACCGATCAGGATACAAATGGCTGTAGTGGTAAGCAATGACACTTGACTTCCGCCGCTTAGGGCATCACTGCCAAAGGTACGGATAGTGGCAAACAATAATAACACCAGTACAACAATCGGTATCAACGATACGAGGGGAGAGGGAGCTTTCTTCATCTTGATTCTTATAACCTTTTATTTATTTTTCCGGTCTACTGTTTGTTGATAGCCGCGCAAAGATACAACAAAAAAGAAATGAAATCTTTTGCTTCAAAACATCTGGTAATAAAAATTATTAGATGTTTATATTTGATTGGAATATATAGGAGACGGCTCAACTGGCAAAAGTCTTGCGCCTGATCCACCAGTAACGGATGAAAAGCACTCCTGTCAGGATGAGGGCGATGGATAATCCGGTATAGAAAACAGAAATGAACGTTTCGGGCAGGAGGTGGAAGCTACGGATGGTGATTCCCAGGGAAATCATGAATATCATTGTAATCCAGCTTTTCACATCGAAAAAGGAGAACGGACAATTCCGGCGTTCTTTCTTTTGCTCGATTCGCTGGGTATGTTTATAGTAGAGCCTTCTGAAAACCAATACGAAGAATAATAAGAAAACCACGGTGGCTTCTCCTATTTTGAACATCCAATCTTGGGAAGTGTTTAACCAGGTCACAATTCCTATTCGCAGAATATTGGCACCGGCTATAATCCAGACGGCACCGGCTGTGATAAGTAAGATTTGTCTGTTAACTCCGTATTTCATTGGCGTTTTATTGTAATAAACGGTTTGACCGTTCGTTTTGTTGACTCATTTCTTGTAGAAAATCGTAATTAATAAAGAAATCCCGGTTAAAATGACTCCGATACTGATAACTCCGTGCCAGCCATACAGTTGCCAAAAGCTGCCTGCCAGAAATGTTCCCATAGAACCACCGATAAAGTAAGTAGTCATGAAAACTGTATTAATACGGTTCGAAGCACGCGGATTCAGTTCGAAGATACTTGTCTGGTTACTTAGCTGGATGCACTGCATTCCTATGTCAATGATGATGATACCGGCGATGATACCGACAAAGGTGTTTTCACCGACGAAGAACAACAACCAGGCAAAGAGAATCAAACCGCAGCCGATAAAGTTGAAGCGGCGTACACCTACCCGTTTTACGTATCTTCCTACAAAAGAAGCAGTCAATGCACCGGCTACTCCGCAAAGTCCCAGCATACCGATTACATCGCTGTTGGCGAAGAACGGAGCTTGTCCCATTTTAAAAGCCAGACAGGACCACATGGCAAGGAGAGAACCGAAATTCAGTGCTGCCCGAATCGAATAAATGCGTAGTTGCGGATATTCTTTCACTAAGGCTAACAGAGATTTCATCAGGTCGCTATATTTTCCCTGGAAGTTGGTCTGAATATCGGGAAGGACTTTTAATACAACAATCGCGCAGATAAACATCATGCCTGCAGCAATGTGATACATTTCCCGCCAGCCAATCAGTTCACCGATAAATCCGCTGACGACACGTGAAGCCAGAATACCGGTCAATAGTCCTGATAAGACAATTCCTACGTTTCTGCCTTTATGTTCCGGACGGGAAAACTGCGCGGCTATGGGAATGAATATTTGTGGAATCATGGAACAGACTCCCGTGAGGAATGAAGCGATGAGTATCAGATGGAAATTGCGTGTCAAGGCAATCGTCAAGAGGGAGAAGATTAGGACGGTGAAATTGACAAGGATGATTTTCTTTCGTTTGATATAAGTCGCCTAAGGGGGTGGATGAACAACAGTCCTGCTGCATAGCCTATTTGCGTGACCATGGCAATCAGGTTAGTTCTGAACTCTGATATGCCAAGTTCATGGCGTATCATATTTAATAGAGGTTGGATATAATAGATGTTGGCTACCGAGACACCTGCCACAATAGCAAGTGTCCAGAGGATGGATGCCGGTAGTCCTCCGTTTTCTTTTAATGGCTGTTTCATGCGGCAAAGATAATAAAATAAGATGTTTATTCGATGAAGAAAGTAGTGGAAACTGTGTTGCCTTCTCCGTCTACTGTCGTCAGGGAATGTTTGCCGGGAGCGGGTTGCAGGGAAATTTTGTGGAAATCCTGCGTTTGTGTCTGATAGGTGTCGTCAAGATGCCAGAAGATAGTCGCATTGGGGTTACTGTGTGCCAGTTCGACCGTGAGAAACCCTTTACTGCCGTCCAATTGTTTGGGCAACTTGATATGGGCGTTCATCGGAGGGTAGATGAACTGCATGGATTGGAAAGAATCTTCTCCACAGCCGGCTTTGAAAGGTGGCAGTGGTTTGTATTCCGGATGGTGCTGTTTATAGTACCACTCCCATACGGGTGGCAGGGCAAACCATGATTTCTGAATGGTAGGTTCGGTATTTGCACAGTTTTCATAGATGCGGTGGCTTTCATCGGCAGATAGGGTGACGAGATGATGGTAAGGACAAGCCTCTGTCCGTAATCCGGCAGGAAGAATCAATACGGTATCAGTTTCTTCACAGAAACGTCCTTTCAGATGACCGGACTGGCGGCATATTTCCGCATCAACGAAAACGTCTGTGGGACGTTCGAACCAGGATGAAGAAGGGAGATAACTGAATATGTCGAATAATACGGGACCGGCAGTTTGTGCACCAACCAATCCGGGCTTTCCTTCTCCGGTTGCATTGCCTACCCATACGCCTACTGCATAGCGCGGAGTCACACCCACTGCCCACGCATCACGGAATCCGTAGCTGGTTCCGGTTTTCCATGCGATAGTTTGCATGGATGGAATTGATTTCCAATCAATCTCTTCGGGACGGTTGACTTCTGTTAAGGCGGAGAGGGTGAGCCAGGCTGCTCCTGCTTTAGCCGAAGTGGTTTCTTCCGAATTCTCTTCTATGGAGATAGGACTGGAGTTACTTTGTTCTCGTTTTTTCTGCTTGTTATGATTGCTTTTATGATTACGGCTTGTTTGCTTCGTATCATTGTTTATTGGTTCTGTATTTTCTGTTTCCAGTAGTATCTGTGCTTCCTTTCCTTGAGATACGGTCGGGGAGGGGCTATTGCTGGAAAGGCTTCGTCCCATTTGCGCATAGGCATTCGTTACATCCCATAATGTTGCTTCTGCACCTCCTAAAATCAGTGACAAACCATAATGAGAGGCTGCTCGATTGATAGTCTTGAATCCCATCTGTTGCAACAAATGGTGAAACTTGGGTACTCCATATCTTTGTAACATGGTTACAGCCGGGATATTCAACGAACGGGCAAGGGCTTCGGAAGCGGGAACAGCTCCTTCAAACTGCATACTGAAGTTTTGAGGAGTAAATCCGTTGATATTAACCGGTACATCCGGTAACAGCATTTTCGGCAATAAACTTCCTTCCTGTAGCATGGCATTGTAGAGAAAGGGCTTTAAAATACTGCCTGTACTTCTGGGAGCTTGGATCACATCTACCTGGTTTCCTCCTTGTTTACGGTCGAAATGTACATTTCCGCAGTATGCTACTACTTGATTGGTGGGAATGTCGATAACCAGAATTGCCAGGTTGCGGATATCACTTCGATTAAACTCGTTGCTCCACCGTTCTGCCAAACTCTCTATGTGGGTTTGTATCCCTCTGTCAATAGTTGAACGGGTATATAGCCCGTTTCTTTCCTGATAGAAACGACTGACTAGGTGGGGAGCTATTTGAGGAAGCGGATGCGGCTCGTCGGGTAACGGTTCGCTGACAGCTAATTCGTAGGTAGACGTATCGATAATCTCTTCTTCAAAAAGTTGCTTTAATAGACGGTTGCGTTTGGAAAGCAGTGTCTTTCGTCCTTTGGATAGATGGATCATGGCAGGGGCATTGGGGAGGACAGCCAGCATGGCCGATTCCGCCCATGATAAATCTTCGGCAGAATGACCGAAGTAACGCCAGGCAGCAGCATCCAATCCTACAACATTTCCTCCGAATGGCGCATGAGAGACATACATGGATAAGATTTCCTCTTTAGAAGCCCGAAATTCCAGACGGGTAGCCCATATCATTTCAACGACTTTCTCTCCGAGAGTTCTGGGCTTGTTCCGGGCGAGACGAATGGTTTGCATGGTAAGAGTACTTCCTCCGCTTACGACACGTTTGTTCTTTAAATTTTGATAGAGTGCCCTTCCGGTAGCTAACGGATTAACTCCCCAGTGGTGATAAAAAGTGTTTGTCTTCAAAGGTAATGAGGCATTGCTTGATTTTTTCGGGTGTTGTTTTTCGGGGAGAAAACCGCCATTGACCGTCCGATGCGATACGTGCTCCCAATAATTCTTCATTTCGATCAGTCACAACGGTAGAGTAGGGTACATGAAACAGTTGCCGGGGAAGGCAAAAGATGTATCCTATTATCAAAAGAGTAATGCTTATAGTCATTACTTTCTTAGTGACAGATAATCGTTTGAAGAATTTTATAGGATTCATTTAAATATTAAAAGCTAAGAGACATATCTTTGTGACAAATAATTAAGTAAGAAATAATAAGGTACGAAATAATTAGGCACGGATTACACGGATTACGCGGTTTAAGTGAACGAGTAGAACCGTGAAATCCGTGTAATCCGTGCCAAGTATTATCGACTGACAATGGTTCTTCCTGCTTTGCTTCGTGCCTGTACGTTTACATCATACATCGCTTCACATTGAACGGCAGGGAGAATAAAGTTACCAGCATAGGTCGCTTGTAACCTGACAGTGAATACCTTTGTCTCACCGCGGCGCAGATTGAAATAGGTCAACACCCTGTCATCACGTATATCCTGATAGCTGTACTTGCTGACTGATTGACCGGAGCCGTCGGCTGCTGCGTTTTCCGTTTCGGGAGCAACCATTCTTTCATTGTATATTTCCCAACCGGACGGTATGATATGCGTCAGTGCCAGATTAGTGTAATCGGAAGTACCGCTGATATTGGATATTGAGGTGATAGCCATAAAGTCAGTTCCCTGTATGATGTCATTGACAGAGAGCGGTGTACCGTTCAGGTTAGCATATCTTATATCCATGCGGAGGTTATCGCTGATAGCTGGTAACGTATCGTTTAATAACTGCGTACGTGTGATAAGGTCTACGCTAAGCGCTCCCTTTCCTTGATTCTTCACAGAAACAGTGCCGGATTTTGGAGTGGTAGCGATCTCTTTTTCAAACACAGCTTTGGCTGATTTTACAGCCGGTTGCTGTTTATCGTTCCATGACCATACAAAATCCAGTGTGCCTGATAACTTTTCTGCCAGACGTCCCATTGCCATCAGAGCAAAAGCGGTAGATTGTGTACTGAACCAATCCTCTTGTGACAGATTCTTAGAAACGACTTTCGCTTGTTGCAAAGCATCCCGTTCCCGGTTCATCAGGATGAGTGTTTCCAAAATCATAGCTTCATCACGATCGGAAGAACCGTAAATCTGATTCATGGAAGAGTAGGGGTTCACCGTTGTTTCCACATTATACACAAGTTCTTCAGCCGGTTTCATCTTTCCGGTCAGTGCGTATGCGGCTGCCAGCCTCCATTTGGCCTGAATAGATAATCCGGTCTGTTCTTTCATTCGGTTCATGGCTCCATATTCCGGTACTCCTGCCAATGCAAGGGTATATAAACGGAAGGCTTGTTGCAATTCCGACTGCCATTGCTGCCAACCGCTTGCTTCCTGCGGCATACGCCAGTTTTGTGCGGCTGCACGTTGGAAGCGCTTCCACTTGTTCAGTACGTTCGCATGAACGGCATATCCTTTTTCTTGCGCCAGCGTCAGGAACATTCCTGCATAAGAACTGATCCATTCGTCGGCAACAGCATTCCCCGGCCAATATACAAATCCGCCGTTGGGGAGCTGACGACCATAAATCTGCCGGATAGCTTCCTGTACATTCGTCTTTATCTTTTCGGCTTCCGTCTTATCTATCGTCTTGAATTGAGCGACAAACAGAAGAGGCAGAGCCTTGGAAGTCAACTGCTCCGTGCAATGGTGCTGATAATTGTATAAGAAGTCGAACCGACGGCTGATATCTACCGAAGGTATGCGGGATACTTCCAGCTTGATCTGATTATTTGCGGAAGAACTGCTTAGGTTGTATGACAATTCTTTGCTTTGTCCGGCTTCTATCCATTGACTGTTGCGCAGGGTTACTACCGGATTCGGATTGCGTACGTCTATTTCAATGGTTTCTTTGGTTTGTTGTCCACCGCCATTTGCTGTCAGGTGGATCGTAGCCTTTCCGGTTTTGCTGCCTGTTTTCAGAGTGAAGTATGCCAGTTGGTCACCCGGCTGGTCAAAAGTGAGTGACTGCTGGCGATTGCCCGTGATCTGTACGCCTGCGCCGGATGCTTCCAGCGATACGGTCACGTTCTTCACTTGGTTCTCCATAGCGAATACATTTACCGGAACGGTAATTTCTTCCTGTGTACTCAATACACGGGGCAGAGTAGACAACAGCATGAGCGGTGTCCGCACAAATGCAGTCTTTTCCGCATTTCCGTAAGCGCCGTCCTGTCCGGCAACTACCATTGCACGTACAGAACCCACATACATCGGAAGCTTCAACGTATGTGTCTGTTGCTTGCCTTTCGCAAGATAGAAAGGACCGATGAATTTGACCACCGGTTTGAAACGGTTGGCTTTGGCATCTGCCGGTTTCAGCGAGGCATCTCCACCCGTGCTGAACAATGAACTGTAACGTCCGCCGGAAGCACCCAGCACATCGTCGTACATATCCCATGTACGGATGCCGAGAGCCTCGCGTGCATAAAACTCGTTCCACGGGTCGGGCGTCTTGAAGTTAGTCAGATCGAGCAGACCGTCATCCACAATCGCCAGTGTATAAGTCATCGGTTTTCCGCTTTTCTCGCTGACAGTCACGTTAAAGTCAGTTTCCGGACGCAGCACTTCCGGCATTTTGATCTGCGGTTGCAGAATCGTCTGACGGTTGGTCACGAATACCGGAGCAATGCCGTACATACGGATCGGCAGATCATTGACTGTCTGCGCATGAGGCTGCAACAGGCTGATATGCAGATAAACATTCGGAGCCATTTCCGGTGTAATCTTGAAGGTGAGTTTCGTATCTCCCTGATCGGACACTTCGAGCCATTGCTGCTGCAAGACGGTCGAACCGTTTTCGAGGGATACCAGTGCACGTCCTCCGCTGCTGCAGGATAATGGCTGTGGCTGTTTCTCCAATTTCATACGAATCTTTGTTCAGAGAGAAAGCAAGCATCTTGATACCGCTGGGATCTGTTTTGCTCGAACGTCCGCGCCATTCCGGCCAGTCTATATAAACGGTTCCTCCAGTGGCATGTCCGCTCTCTTTGTCTTTTACGTAAACCAAATATCGTCCCCACGACGGATAATCGACGCGGAACTTGAAGGATGCTTTCCCGCCTCTTGTCTGTAAATTGCCGCTGGCAACAGGCGTGATGGAACTGTTGTTGATGTAAGTGCCAAAAGATTCACCGCTGTTCTCCCACCACCAGCTCCAGCCGATGCGGTATATTTTGTATTCCAGATTAGTACGGTTCACTAACTGTCCCTGCGTGTTTACAGTCACGATGTCGAATACGTGGTCTTTGTCCGTTTCAATATATTTGCCTTTCGGCTGGTTCAAGTTGATACCGATGTAAGATGTAAATGGCGAGAATGGGATTGTTTGGGTGTAGATGCTGGCATCTCCTCCCGGTTCGAATACACGGGTGGTGAAAGTTGCATTCAACATACCCGGTGCTTCGGTTGCGGTCGGAACTTTCAGTGTGACACTGGCTTTTCCTTCTGCATCCAGTGTACCGTCGAATACATCAGTTTTGATAGTTGTGAAATTCGTGGCCGGATTATTGAAGATATATTGTCCGTAATTCTTAAACTGTGTATTCACTTTAGATAAAGACATTTCTATTTTAGCTTTCAATTTGGAGGCAGTGGCTCCTGTCAGCCAGGTTGAAGTGAGTGGGGCGTAGACATCCTTGTCCGTAGCTTGAAGAGTCTTCGGCAATGCCAGGTTTATTTTCAAGCGGTTGGGCTTTATGGTTTCGATACGCAGACCTTTGTGGAAGGTGGTTCCTCCTACTTTAATATATGCATTCCAGAGCCCGGTTGGATCTGTAGCCAGTGTCGGAACGTCGAATGTGTAAAATCCGTTCATTCCTTGCGTTGAAATCATTTTGGTGTAGAACTGTCCTCTCGGATTGTATATTTCCAGTGCTACGGGATGCTTGTCGGGGATTCTCTTTTCGCGGTCCTCCAATATAAAGGAAATGTGCAATGTGTCTCCCGGTCGCCATACTCCTCTTTCGCCATATATGAATCCTTTCAATCCCTTTTGAATATCTTTTCCTCCTACATCGAATCTGCTGACGGACTGTTCTTCACCGTCTACGACACGCACATACGCCTTTTGCTTTTCCGATTCTGCCACGATAATGAAAGGTACGCCCTTCGGAGTGATTTCAACGAACCCGTCTCCATTGGTTTCTCCCTTTCCTATGGGCTGTAATTGGAAATTATATACTGTTACCTGTGCTTTTCCTATCGGTTTGGTGTCCAAAATATTGCTTACGGCAATCCATAGTTTGTTCAGTGAATTTCGTTTTACAATCATCCCCAGATTGGAAGCAAACACATTACATGCAGCAATTCGGTCTGAATTCATATAATAAGATGGATGGCATGGATTGTCGCGTTCCGTCCATCGGTACACGCTCCAGTCCATTGTTCCTCCGTTGTAATAATAGTAAGCTTCGGGCGTATTCCAGATGGCTTCATCTTCTTCAGACAAGACACTTCCGCTTACTTTGGTCAACCCATCGGATGTGTTACTGTCGGCGAATTTCATATTCTGATTCTCGTTTCCTCCACAAGGATAAGCGGAGTATTCCTGACGGAATGAAAGTATGACACGGTATATGGCACCCGGCTCCTGATGAATCAACCCGGCAAGATCTATTGAGTAATCCCCCCAATGATGAATGTCTTTGGAAGCATCTTTGGCAAGCCACAATGTTTTCTTATAAACCAGCCTTCCTGAGCGGCGTAGCTCATTGGCTGAGGCGAGCGAATTGGTTTGCATGAACATCAATACATTATTCTCGAAGATACGGATCACACTCAAATCCACGGCATACAGATTGACAGCCCTGAAAGGAATAATCAGATTTTTCGAATCGGGCAGGATGGCGGCGGAGGTAGACATTTCTACTTGTGGTTTCAGACTAACTTCACTGAACGAGATCGTATGTGAAGTTCCCAGCGCTTTACCTTGACTGTCTTTGACTCCTTCATGGATATTCAATGTCAGTTTATTCTGCGTGTTTGCTTCGAAATAGATGAAGACTCTGTTCTCGTTAATTTGGAAGATAGATGAAGAGACTTCCGGAATCTCAATCAGTCCTTTTAAATCCTGGGTAGTGGATAAAGGAGCGGAGAAAACAATCTCAATTCCGTTTTCCGGTTGTTCAATGCGTTCGGCAGACATAAAACGGAAGCAATCTTTAGCCGGTATCAGCACTTCTTCGCTTTGTTTGCGGTCAATGCCGGCTGGGTTACCATTGGCTGTAATGGTCAATGGGTAATCATCAGCTTCTCTGGGTATTTGTCTGATGTTGAACTGATACCGGGTAAGGTTGTCTGTCGCGGTGACTTCTACCGGATAACTCTTCTTGCCATCGCTGGCAGTCAGCATCTTTTCCACTTCCTCTTTTTTCACTACATCGCTGAAGCGTATTTCTCCTTTAATATTTATTTCATCCGGTTGGGTAGCTGTAATTGGCAACGACTCCAACTGCAAAGTGAAGTTACGTTCCTGCACACGGAATGAGAAGTTGAACTCTTTTAGTTTTTTGTCCACTTCGATGAAGTCTCCCAGTTGGAAAGTTCCTTCGTAGAGCGTTCCCGGTTTCAATGTTCCTTCTTCCGGCACAAACTCAATGGTGTTGTTGCTTACCCAATATGCTTTTCCTTTTAATGAAGGGGAAAAGCTGAACGGATTGTTTTTAACTCACTGTTCAGATCCACCATGGGTTGGTCATGGGTCAACTCTATGCGTATGGTTGAATTCTGTGAAATAACTCCTCCCGTATACGCATTTACATACGGTGCATAATCGGCAGAAGGAATGATGTCTTTTTGAGTACGTGTGCATGAATATAGGCCCACAGTCATCATGATAAGTAGGAGTAGTCCGGTAGCACTAATGCTACGTGTAGTCTTTGTTAGTCCCATAGCGATGAGTTTTTTATAGTTCAACAAACAAATATACAGTTTTTATGCTAAATCCTTTGTTATTCTGATTATTTTTGCAAGTTCTTAATCAATTTATTTATGGGGAAAAAGAAAGAATACAAAGAGGCCAATCGACGATTTCTGAAAAAACTGTCTTTTCAGGAAGGTGTTTTTGCGTTGCCGTGTGGAATTTATTACAAAGTTTTGGAAACTGGTGAAGGTACGATTTCTCCGGGTGCGCGGAGTATTGTTACCGTGCATTACAAAGGAAGTCTGATTGATGGCCGGGTATTTGATAATTCTTATGAACGTACTTGTCCCGATGCCTTACGTCTTAGTGATGTAATAGAAGGGTGGCAGGTAGCACTTCAGAAAATGCATGTTGGGGATAAATGGATTATCTATATACCTTATGCAATGGGATATGGTATTAAATCTTTTGATTCTATTCCTGCTTACTCGACATTGATATTCGAAGTGGAACTGCTTGGAGTTGCATAGAGGTGAGCTATATACGATCAGATGCATGGATATTTTTCTTTTAGCTTCTTCATAAAGGATTTGCTTTTGCAAAGGTAGCTAAAAGTAGAAATATCCGGTAATAAAAATATGCAGCTTTGGAGACATTTAATAATGCTGACCTATCTTATAGTTCCTTTATGTCCTTGGCAGAATTATCTTCTGCCAGTTCTTTAATCTCTTTATTCAAAAACACAGAAAGTACAGTTCTTACTACAACAACTCCGCCCAAGATTGCCAGCTCATCCAAAGTAGGATCAACTACAGTTTTCAGAATGTCGGATGCGATTAGAAATTCCAGTCCCAGCAAAAGGTAACTGCCGAAATCTGCTCTAAGCTGCCGGATATTATTAATGGTATAAGTTCCGTTGAACCGTTTTATCTCATTGCGCAGGAAGGCAACGAAACCAACGAGCACACCATAGGTCACAATCAGTAGACTGATAACACTGATGATAGTGGCGAGTGTATTTAAGAATGTGAGTAGCATTGTTGTATAATGTTTAGTATCTGTTATATAAACAAGCGAAGTTGTATATTAGTTCTTAAATAGATCTTTCGTTAGGATTGAGTTCTCAATCTAATTTGTGTATCAATAAAATACAAATCTCCATCTATTCCATAAAGTATCGCCTGTGTACTCAAAGTTGTTCAGCTTTACAACTATATCTTCATCTCCTGTATAGACTCATTTTCTCCATCTTTACTTAAGAATTCTATATTCAAATTAGAGGGGGGATCCATAAATCGTCTGAATTGGCAAATGAAATTAACTCTTCAATTTGCCTTCTCTTATAGCTCTCTGTTGGTCCAAACGTTCTTGTTGCTTCCTTTTTTCTTCTAATGAGGCTGGCTGCTTGCTCCATAATGCTATTGACTTGCGAGTACGCTCTATCCATTGCTTGTGAAATTCGTTGATGTATTCCATAATTTTATTGATTATGAACTTATGCAGATATGGTTATTAGGTTTATATCCAACAAAGTTCAGTTGATAAATTAGCATTGTTATATAATAATTCTTTGGTGTTTATGCCAATATCTTTTTATAAATATAGAATGGAAACGCTATTCCAAAAGTTTTTGTTTTTAAATAAAAATAGGAGAGTGCTGTATTGAGGACTCTCCTTATGTATAAAAGTAATAAATTACTTACCCAAAGCCTGAGCTCTGTCAACAGCACAAGCTACTGTACAACCTACCATCGGGGTGTTACCAATTCCCAGGAATCTCATCATTTCTACGTGAGCAGGAACAGATGAAGAACCAGCGAACTGAGCGTCTGAGTGCATACGCCCCATCGTATCTGTCATACCGTATGAAGTAGCGACACTGCATCCCTATAATTCAATCAAATTAATCGTAAATGATTGTTTTACAGGTTAATATTGAAATGTTTTAAAGAACGCTCCAGATTATAAATCTCTCTGCTTTGAATAAATGGTCGTGAATAAGTCACAAACCTTATATATTTAGTAATGCTGTTACTTCATTTTTTAGTTTTGGCAAATGATTAATAACCATACTCCAAAGTATATCTACGGATAGACTATCATAGCCATGTATGATATAATTCCTGGCATCTACTATTTTACGAGAATTGGTTATAGCTATATCTTTATCAACTTTTAGTATTCTATTCATAGCTTCACCAATAATTTCTATGTTTCTTTCAACGGCTCGTCTAAGGCATAGGTTACTATAGAAGTCATCATAAACTTTAGGAGCATTGCCGAAGAAACTTTCTACTTCTTCAATGGCAGTTAGAATATCTTGCAAGTGTTTCTTTATTAATTCATCCATAGATTAAAGTTTTAGTTGCATCCACATTCTTCTTCAAATATGGATTCTTAATAGTCTGTTCTTCTAGTAAGTCTACTTTTCTACCAAACAAATTTTCTAAAGCATATTTGAAATCAAAGAAATTATCAAAGTAATCGCTTACTTCTGCCTTATTAAAATCGACAATTAAATCAACATCGCTGTTGTCATTAAAACGACTCGTAAGAACAGAACCAAGGACAAATAATTTATGTACCTTATGTTTTTTGCATAGGTCAATTA
>ENA-OQJB01000554-OQJB01000554.1-human-gut-metagenome-genome-assembly--contig:-NODE-554-length-17443-cov-3.401478_pt1 | contig 17443 bp, 19 predicted proteins | sample MGYA00242599_ERZ504765 | MGnify/ENA primary metagenome ERZ504765 (study PRJEB26092, sample SAMD00036354) | human gut metagenome | host: Homo sapiens | study: EMG produced TPA metagenomics assembly of...
GAAGCTGTAATGGCTTCCGTCCGTGACGATGATGTGGTCGGTCAAGTGTATGTTCATGGTTTGGGCGGCTTTCCTCACGAGTTCCGTCAGCTGCCGGTCGTCGCTGCTGGGGTGCGGGTTGCCGGAGGGATGGTTGTGGATAAGGGCTATCTGTGTGGCGCGTTGCAGCAGGGCTTCGCGCAGGATGCTGCGCACGTCGGCGGTGGTCTGGTCGATGCCGCCGCGGCTGATGCGTACCTTGTCTATCACTTTGGCGGCGTGGTTCATAAGCAGTACCCAGAACTCTTCTGTGGCAAGGTCGCAGAGCAGGGGATGGAACAGCTCGTAGATGTCGGCGGAAGAGCGGATGGCGGTACGTCCGGAGCGTTCCTGCAGCTTGCGGCGTTTGCCTAGTTCCAGGGATGCCATGACGGTGATGCTTTTGGCGGGGCCCATGCCTTTGAATCGGGAGAAGTCCCGCACCTCCCATTTGCCCAGGCGGTTGAGGTCGTTGCCGCAGGCGGCGAGTATGCGCTGCATCAGTGTCACGGCGGTTTCTTCCGTATTGCCGGAGCCGATGAGGATGGCTAGCAGTTCGGCATCGCTCAAGGCTTCCGCCCCTTTCTGCATCATCTTTTCCCGCGGGCGGTCCTCTGCAGCCCACTGGTTGATATTCAGTTTCTCCATATCATCCCTAATCCTTAACCCCTAATCCTCCTTATTTGTAAAAATTCTTTTTGAATGCCTCGAACTCGTCCTTGCCAAGTATGCAGCGGTTCCACCAGGCGCGCAGGAACCCCGTCCCGTATCCGATGAGCTGGATGAAGGAGGCGGCGACGGAGTAGAGCCCGATGCTGAGGCTACGGTTCCGGATAGTGGAGTCCATGCATACCAGAAGCGCATAAAGAGCGATGGGCAGCAGGCTGTACGGGCAGAAGGGCGTTCCCAGCAGGAATATGGCCACTCCCAGGGTAAATGCGGCCGGCAGCAGGTGGACGAGCTTCAGCGATTCCGGATACTTCTTGTACAGATTGATGCGGGCAATCCCGGAATTGTGTACCTGCTTGAAGAATTTTCGGAAGTCTGTCCGTCGCTTGTGGTATACCCAGGCACCGGGGAACAGCCGGCATGTATATCCTCCCTTGAAGATTCGGATGCTGAAGTCGATGTCCTCCCCGAAGCGCATCCGCGAGAATCCGCCCAGGGCTTGGTACACTTCCCGCCGCATACCCATGTTGAAGCTACGCGGATAGAACTTGTCCATCTTCTTCTTCCCCCCACGGATACCGCCGGTGGTGAAGAAGGAGGTCATGGAGTAGTTGATGGCTTTCTGTATGTTTGTGAATGATTCGTGCGCGCGGTCGGGGCCTCCGAAGGCATCGGCGGCTTCGTGCTGCAGCTCTTCTTCCACAGCAAGGAAATAACCTTCGGGCAGGATGCAGTCCGAGTCCAGTATTATCAGGTATTCGCCCTTGCTTCGTTCCGCCCCGTAGTTACGGGTCTGCCCGGGGCCGGAGTTGGGCTTGTCATAGTAATGCACGTCCAATAGTTCCTGATACTTCTCTGTGACCGGCTTGCAGGGGATGGAGGAGCCGTCCTCCACCACAATCACTTCAAAATCCTTGAAACTTTGCTGCGTCAGGCTTTGCAGCAGTTCGTCTACCTCATCGGGGCGGTTGTATACGGGGATGATGACGGAGTATCTCATGGGTATGGCTCTATGTTTTGGTTATCTCCGCAAAGATATATCATTTAAGCTTTGCAGATGAATAAATGGAAAGAAAAATCCCCGGATGCCAAGTGGAGCACCGGGGATGATATGAAAAGGGCATTTGCCTGATTTCCGAAAGGGCTTATGCTTTTACGCGGCTTACGTAAGAACCGTCGCGCGTATCGATTTCGATAGTCTCGCCTTCGTTGATGAACAAGGGGGACGCGGACTGTGGCGCCGGATTCTACTGTGGCGGGCTTCAGCGTGTTGGTGGCTGTGTCGCCTTTCAGTCCCGGTTCCGTATAGGTAATCTTCTGCTGAACCTTGATGGGCACATCAGCATAGAGTACGGTTTCTGTAGAAGCGTCTGATACCACGTCTACTATCATTCCTTCGAGCAGGAAGTCAACACCGTTGATGAGGTCGTGGGCGATGGGAATTTGGTCAAAAGTCTCCTGGTTCATGAATTGGTAGTTGTCACCGTCATGATAGAGGTATTGGTGGGGACGACGTTCTACACGCACGTCTTCCAGTTTCTCACCGATGTTGAAACGACGTTCCAGAACGTAGCCGTTCACCACGTCTTTCTAGCTTGGTACGCATGAAGGTATTACCTTTTCCCGGCTTTACATGCAGGAAGTCGATACAGAAATACAGCTTGCCGTCCATACGGATGCAAGTTCCGATTTTAATGTCTTGGGCATTAATCATACTTATAGTCTTTAATATTATTATATTGGTATTTACTTCGTTAGTGCTGGTTTGCGAGTGCAAAAGTAATGGAAATCGGTAAAAAACACAAAAACTTTTGAGAGAAAATGAGTTATCTCTTGGTTTATTTGAAAAAAGTATCTATTTTTGCAGCCCGAATTCGTGAGAATAATAACATAAAACAAGATACAGTAATGAAAAGAACATTTCAACCCTCTAACAGAAAGAGAAAGAACAAACACGGTTTCCGTGAGAGAATGGCTACAGCAAACGGCCGCAGAGTATTGGCAGCACGTCGTGCTAAAGGCAGAAAGAAACTGACTGTTTCTGACGAATACAACGGAGTAAAGGCATAATAGTCGTTCTCGTTCGTATTAAAGAAATAAGGGAGCTGCAAAAGACTGATTCTGGTCTTTTGCAGCTTTTCTTATGTATTGTGCCCGCTTCTCCGGAAAAAACTATTGCCAACTCCGTGTACTATGTGGTGAAAATTGTATCTTTGTCCCAAATAATGCATTATCGATTATGACAATAAAAGATTTTTTCTCTTTCCGGCAGAACCGGTTCTTCTGGGCGAACATCCTTGCGATGGCCGTTGTGGTAGTGGGATTGCTGTTCGGAGTGCTGAAAGGACTGGATATATATACCCGCCACGGCGAGGCTGTGATAGTGCCCGATGTGAAGGGTATGGGAGTGGAGGAAGCCGAGAAAATGTTCCGTAACCGCGGCTTGGTCTGCATCGTTTCGGATTCCAGTTATGTCAAGACTCTTCCTGCCGGCTGCATCCTCGAATATAATCCGGCAGCCGGACAAAAGGTAAAGGAAGGACGTACCATCTATCTTACAATCAATACGATTGAAGTCCCTCTGCACATAGTGCCCGATGTGGCGGACAACAGTTCGCTGCGGCAGGCGGAAGCGCGTATTCTGGCTTCGGGCTTCAAGCTGGCCGAGATACAGTATATTCCGGGTGAGAAGGACTGGGTGTATGGCGTGAAGTATAAGGGGCGTCAGCTTTCCATCGGCGAGAAAGTGCCCACCGGCGCAGTGCTGACGCTGATGGTGGGAGATGGAGGCGCCTTGAAGGCAGACTCCCTGGGAGTGGATTCTGTGGGAGGTACCGTTGAACCCGTGTTGTCCGAAGACTCCGCGGCAGATGAGTCCTGGTTCTGATAAACATCTGACTCCAATCGTAAAATTGTAAATAGTCAAAATTGTAAATGCCGTGATGATAGAAGAATTGCCGGATGATATAGATAATGATGAGCTGGACGACGTAGAGCCGGTGGGTGACGAGGCGCAACTCTATGAACACTTCCGTGTGGTGGTGGACAAGGGGCAGGAGATGGTGCGGGTGGACAAGTATCTGTTCGACCGCTTGACGAACTCCTCGCGTAATCGCATCCAGAAGGCTGCCGATGCAGGCTTCGTGATGGCGAACGGCAAGGCTGTGAAAAGCAGCTATAAGGTGAAGCCGATGGATGTAATCACTGTGATGATGGACCGTCCACGCTATGAGAATGAAGTCATCCCCGAAGACATCCCCCTTGATATAGTATATGAGGACAAGTATCTGATGGTAGTGAACAAACCTGCCGGTCTGGTGGTGCACCCCGGTCATGGCAACTATCACGGTACGCTTGTCAACGCCATAGCCTGGCATATGAAGGATAATCCCGATTATGATGCCAATGACCCGCATGTGGGACTGGTGCACCGCATCGACAAGGACACCTCCGGCCTGCTGGTGATAGCCAAGACTCCGGATGCCAAGACGAATCTCGGCAACCAGTTCTTCAACAAGACGACAAAACGCCGTTACCAGGCGCTGGTCTGGGGAAATGTGGAACAGGATGAAGGGACCGTTGTCGGCAATATCGGTCGTAATCCCAGAGACCGCATGCAGATGACCGTCCTCCCCGACGACCAGGGAAAGCATGCCGTCACCCATTACCGGGTGCTCGAACGTTTGGGATACGTCACACTGGTGGAATGTATCCTTGAAACGGGACGCACCCATCAAATCCGTGTGCACATGAAGCACATCGGACACATACTTTTCAACGACGAACGTTACGGCGGACACGAAATCCTGAAAGGAACCCATTTTGCCAAATACAAACAATTTGTAAACAACTGCTTCGACACTTGTCCACGGCAGGCATTGCATGCCATGACGCTGGGGTTTGTGCATCCCGTCACCGGAGAAGAAATGTACTTCACTTCGGAATTGCCCGATGACATGACCCGGCTGATAGACAAATGGAGAGGCTATATCAGTAACAGAGAATTAGAATGAAACGCACGATTGCTATTGTAGCCGGAGGAGATACCTCCGAATTCCACGTCTCCCTGCGTAGTGCACAGGGGATTTACTCCTTCATCGACAAGGAGAAGTATACCTTATATATTGTAGAAATGCACGGACTGGACTGGCATGTACAGCTGCCCGACGGCGCTAAGGCTCCGGTAGACCGCAATGACTTCAGCTTCGTGCTGGATGGCGAGAAAGTGACATTCGACTTTGCCTATATCACCATCCACGGAACTCCGGGTGAGGACGGCCGTCTGCAGGGCTATTTTGATATGCTCCACATCCCTTATTCGTGTTGCGGAGTACTGGCAGCGTCGCTCACGTACGATAAGTTTGCCTGCAACCAGTATCTGAAAGGTTTCGGTGTGCGCATTGCCGAATCGTTGTTGCTGCGCGGCGGACAGTCGGTAACGGATGAAGATGTGATGGAGAAAATCGGCCTGCCTTGTTTCATTAAGCCCAGCTTGGGAGGTTCCAGCTTCGGCGTGACCAAGGTGACGGCGAAAGAGCAGATACAGCCTGCCATAACCAAGGCATTTGCGGAAGCGCAGGAAGTAGTGGTGGAGGCCTTTATGGACGGGACCGAGATTACCTGCGGCTGTTACAAAACAAAAGACAAGTCCGTAGTGTTCCCCATTACGGAGGTGGTGAGCTACAACGAGTACTTCGATTATGAAGCTAAGTATAATGGTGCGTCTGACGAGATTACTCCCGCCCGCATCTCGGACGATTTGACCCGCCGGGTGCAGACGCTGACTTCTGCCATTTATGATATACTCGGGGCCTACGGCATTATCCGTGTGGACTATATCATTACCGAAGGGGAAAAATCAATCTGCTGGAGGTGAATACCACCCCCGGAATGACTGCCACCAGCTTTATTCCCCAGCAGGTTCGTGCTGCCGGAATGGAGATGAAGGATGTAATGACAGATATTATAGAAAACAAGTTTAAGGATTAATCATTATTCATTATGAATGCGAACGTGGAATTTGATGAAATCCGTCCTTATCATGATGAGGAACTTCCTCAAGTCTATGAGGAACTGATTGCCGATGCGGCGTTCCGGCAGGCAGTGGATACTGTGATGCCTGGTGTACCTTTTGAAGTCTGGTCGCAGAAAATGCGCGCGTGTAAAACCAAGCTGGAATTTCAGAAGACCTTCTGCTATGGGCTTCTGTGGAAATTGGCGAAGGAGGCTACGGATGGATTGACTTTGGACCATACCGCGTTGCCGGCAGACAAGTCGGCGGCGTATACCTATATCTCCAATCATCGCGACATTATTCTCGATTCCGGTTTCTTGTCCATTCTTTTGGTAGACCAGGGTATGGATACGGTAGAGATAGCCATTGGCGACAACCTGCTTGTCTATCCGTGGATTAAGAAATTCGTGCGTGTCAACAAGTCCTTCATTGTGCTGCGTGCGTTGACCATGCGCCAGATGCTGGAGGCTTCCGCACGCATGTCCCGCTATATGCATTATACCATCAGTGAGAAGAAACAGTCTATCTGGATTGCACAACGTGAAGGGCGTGCCAAGGATTCCAACGACCGCACGCAGGACAGTGTGCTGAAGATGCTGGCAATAGGCGGTGAAGGCGACGTCATTGACCGCTTAATGGAAATGAATATAGCTCCGCTTGCCATTTCCTATGAATACGACCCTTGCGACTTCCTGAAAGCGCAGGAGTTCCAACTGAAACGGGACATTGAAGGCTATAAGAAAACGACGGCTGACGACTTGCTGAATATGCAGACCGGACTGTTCGGCTATAAAGGGCGGGTACATTTCCAGACGGGTGCCTGCATGAATGATGAATTGGCGAAGATGGACCGTTCACTTCCGAAGCCCGAACTCTTTGCACGCATGTCTGCACTGATAGACAAACGCATTCATGCCAGCTACCGGATGTATCCCAATAATTATGTGGCACACGACCTTCTCGAGGGGAAGGAGGATTTTTCCGACCATTACACTGCCGAGGATAAGCAGCGCTTCACGGCCTATATAGAACAACAGTTGGAGCGTATCTCCATTCCTAATAAGGACGTGGACTTTCTGCGCGGAAAAATGCTGCTGATGTATGCCAACCCGTTGAAGAATTATCTGGCGGCTATAAAAGAATGAATACATGAAGAAGTACTGTGATTGGTGGCTTTTGCCTTTGTTGGCCTGTCTGTTGACTGGTTGTGGCGATGATGATTATCATTATCCTTCCGTGAAGCTGGAGTTCCTGACTGCCTTTTCGGGGGCTGACGGCTATCTGCAGTCTGTTGTGACAGATGAAGGGGAAACCTTGCCGGTAGTGGAGGACAAGACAGAGACGAACATAGAGGCAAACGCCTCGGTACGTGTCATCAGTAATTATGCTTCGGAGGTAACTGCCGATGGAACTGCCGGTGCGGTGCTGTATGCCTTGAGCGGTGTTCTTTCTGTCGTTCCCCAAACGGTCGACAAGTTCGAGGAGGGCGTCAAGACAGACCCTACTGATGTACTGGGTATCTGGATGGGACTCGACTATCTCAATATGACACTGATAGTCAAGGAGAATGGTGAACATAAGTTCCATTTTATTGAGGATGAAGTGATTGTGGATACTGCTACCGGGTGTAGTGAAGTATATCTGACGCTGTATCATGACGCAAAGGAGGAGGTGGTGTCTTATACCAGGCGTGCCTACGCTTCCGTACCTTTGCGGCAGTATGCGGCAGAGGGTATACAGAAGGTTATGGTTCATTTCAGTGTGCACACTTATTCCGGTGACATCAAGACTTACGATTTTGTTTATAACCCTGACTAAAATGAAATATTCGATGAAGACATTGTTCGCGGGTTTTTGCCTCGTTTTTACCACCCTCTTTTCCTGCCAGCAGAAGGAGGGACAGTTCAAGTCTGTTTCGGTAGATGACTTTTCCACATTGATAGCCAATCCGGAGGTGCAGCTTCTGGATGTGCGTACTGTTGCCGAATACTCGGAAGGACACGTGCCCCACAGTATCAATATCAATGTATTGGATGAGTCGTTTGAAACGATGGCCGACTCCACTCTGCAGAAGGACAAACCGGTTGCAGTATATTGTCGTAGTGGTAAGCGTAGTAAAAAGGCCGCTGCCATACTGAGCAAAAAAGGATATATAATCTATGACCTTGACAAAGGTTTCATCGGTTGGGAAGAAGCGGACAAAGAAGTGGAAAAGTAATAGCGGTGTAGCTGAAATGCATTTGCTATAATTTCTTTTTAGGCGAGGATTACGCGGATTTCACGGAAAAATTTAAGAAAAGAATCCGCGTTTTCCGCGTAATCCGCGCCTAAAAAGAATAAAGTAGTCTTGTCCTCTGGTTAGAGGCTTTCAAGCAGTCTCTTCAGCACCACTGTTGCTGAAATCTCCCGGTTGGCCGCTTCGGGGATTACGATGGACTGCGGGCTTTCTATCACATCATCCGTCACAATCATGTTACGTCGAACCGGCAGGCAGTGCATGAAGTAGGCATTGTTGGTAACGGCCATCTGGCGCTCGCCTACTGTCCAGGTGCGGTCTTTGCTCAATATTTGTCCGTAGTTGTCGCCTGTATAGGCCGCCCAGTTCTTGGCATAGACAAAATCGGCTCCTTCAAAAGCTTTCATCTGGTCATATTCTACGCGGGCATTTCCTACGAACTTGGGGTCGAGTTCATAACCTTCGGGATGTGTAATCACAAAGTCATAATCAGTTGCATTCATCCATTCGGCAAAGGAGTTGGGGACAGCCTGGGGCAATGGACGCGGATGTGGAGCCCATGTCATCACTACTTTGGGGCGTGCCGTCTTCTTATATTCCTCAATGGTTATCAGGTCGGCAAAACTCTGCAGCGGATGGCGTGTGGCAGCCTCCATGGAGAATACCGGCCGGCCGGAATGCTTGATGAACTGCTCCAGTATCACTTCGTTGTAATCGTCTTCCTATTTTCGAAGCGTGCAAAAGAACGTACGCCGATGACGTCGCAATAGCAGCCCATCACGGGAATGGCTTCCAGTAAGTGTTCCGGTTTGTCACCGTCCATGATGACACCACGCTCTGTCTCCAGTTTCCAGGCTCCCTGGTTGATGTCCAGTACAATTACGTTCATGCCCAGATTCAATGCAGCCTTCTGTGTACTGAGGCGGGTACGCAGGCTGGAGTTGAAGAAAATCATCATCAGCGTTTTGTTACGTCCCAGTTCCACATATTTGAAACGGTCTTTTTTAATCTCGAATGCTTCGTCCAGTGCAGACTTCAGGTTACCGATGTCCTGCACGCAAGTAAAGTTCTTCATATTTACAGTCTTTTTAGTGTATCTATATCTTTGTTATTCGGCTGTCAAGGTCTGGTCTGTCCGGAACCTTCGATAATCCATTTGTATGTGGTGATTTCTTCCAGAGCCATCGGACCGCGGGCGTGTAGCTTCTGGGTGCTGATGCCAATCTCGGCACCGAGTCCGAATTGTGCGCCGTCGGTGAAAGAGGTCGGTGCATTGACGTATACGCAAGCGGCGTCCACTTCCCGGCAGAACCATTCGGCACGTGTCTTGTCGTCCGTAATGATGCATTCGCTATGTTTGGAACCGTACTTCCGGATATGTGCCAATGCTTCCTGGAAAGAATTCACGGTTTTAATGGCCATCTTGTAGTCCAGGAACTCTCTGCCGTAGCAGTCTTCAGTGGCAAGTCTCAACAGCTCGACGGGATATTTGTCACGCAGACTGTGGTAGGCGGGTTCATCGGCAAATATCTCTACATTGCTTGATTGCAGCGGCAGGCATAGGTCGGGCAAATTAGCCAGGCTGTCGGCTTCGATAATCAGGCAATCCAAAGCGTTGCATACACTGACCCGGCGTGTCTTTGCATTGGCAATGATAGATGGACCTATGCTTATATCGCCATAGCGGTCGAAGAACGTATGGCATACGCCGGCACCTGTCTCTATAACCGGTACTGTGGCATTCTGGCGTACGAAGTTTATCAGGCTGCTGCTGCCGCGCGGAATTATCAAATCTACATAATCGTTGGCATGCAGTAGTTCGGCAGTCGCCTCTCTGTCGGCAGGAAGCAGTTCCACGATATGTGTATCTACGTTGAAATGCTCCAGTACCTCGTGTATCACGCTGATTATGGCACGGTTGGAATAGTCTGCATCGCTTCCGCCTTTCAGAATACAGGCATTGCCGCTTTTAAGGCAGAGTGAGAATACATCGAAACTGACGTTGGGACGGGCTTCGTAGATAATGCCTATGACACCGAAAGGTACACTGACCCTTTTTATCTTCAATCCGTTGGGTAATACGTTCTCTTTAAGGACTTTTCCCAAAGGAGAAGGGAGGGCGGCTACGTTGCGGATGTCCGCAGCGATGTCCTGCAAACGGCTTTTTGTCAGTTTCAGGCGGTCGTATTTAGGGTCGGTAGAAGGCATACGCTCCAAATCCTTCTGGTTTTCACTCAGAATGAAGTCTGTTTTGTTTATGGCAGCGTCTGCAACAGCCAGTAATATTTGGTTGATTTCTTTGTCGCTCAACGCTAGCATGTTACGGCTGGCATCTTGTACGGCGACAAAAGTTTTGTTTAAGTTCATTTTCTTACTGAGTATAGAGTGATAAATATGCAAGTATGAATATCGTGGATAGTATCCGTCTGTGTCCTATTCTATATATAGGTAGTCGTAGTGCACTACGGGTTTCTTTCCATGTTTTCCCATTGTTTCCCGTGCCTGGCTGGAGTCACAGTTGGCTTTTCCCACACCGATGGGTTTACCGCCGAAGTCGATAATCCGTACGATGTCGTCCTTCTCGAACTCGCCTATAACGTCAGTGATGCCTACCGGTAGGATGCTTACTGCTTTGTCCGAGAAGAGCAGTTCGGTGGCACAATGATTGATGTGCAGTTCGCCTTTGGCAAACCCTTCGCTGTGCGCAATCCATTTCTTGATGCTCGATACCGGTTCCGGAGACGGAATGAAACGGGTATAGTTTAATTCTTCATTATTCATTATTTTCACAAGGATGTTGTCCCGCTTCCCGTTGGCTATGATTACTGTGATGCCCTCATCCGCCACTTTGCGGGCAATGTTGGTTTTTGTCAGCATGCCGCCGCGTCCGAAGCTGGACTTGGAAGTTTGTATGTAGGAGGAGAGGTCTTTGCCTTGTTCTATTTCACGGATGACTTGAGACTCCGGGTCGGCGGGTGAACCGTTGTAGATACCGTCTATATTGCTGAGAATGATTAGTGCCTGGGCATCCATCATGGAGGCTATCAGGCCGGACAGCTCATCGTTGTCGGTGAACATCAGTTCGCTCACGGAGATGGTGTCGTTCTCATTGACAATAGGAATGACGCCGTTCTCCAGCATTACGGTCATACAGTTTTTCTGGTTGAGGTAATGGCGGCGGGTGGAAAAGTTCTCTTTCATTGTGAGCACTTGTCCCACGGGGATGCCATGCTCCCGGAACAGCTCGTAGTAGCGGTTGATGAGTTTGGCCTGCCCTACAGCGGAAAAGAGCTGGCGCTGGTCTACGCTGTCCAACTTCTTGGTGGGGCGCACTTCACTACGTCCCGAAGCAACGGCTCCGGAAGAAACAAGTATTATTTCTATGCCGGCCTTGTGCAGCTCGGCTATCTGGTCCACCAAAGCGGACATGCGGGTGACGTCGAGAGTGCCGTCACGACGTGTCAAAACATTGCTGCCTACCTTGACAGCAATTCTATTGAAATCAATCTCCATTTTCTCTCTTTTCGTATTCACGGACTACTTCCATGGCGGCTTCGTAGTCCTTCTCATTGACGAGAACGGAAACATCTACCGCAGTGGCAGGCAGTACAACGTTTACTACCATTCCGTCTTTTGTTACAGCTTCAATATCACTATTTCCCAGCAGGCTCTTTACGAGTTCTGCTTCCCACGGTGAACCGGTGAACACCTCAACGAGTTTGCTTTTGTCTTCTTCTTTCATGATGGTATGAATTTAGAGGTTTCTGTCTTACAAATATAACAAATGTTTTTGTTTTAATGTTTAATGCTGACGAATTTATAGTTCAATCCTCTCAACTCTTATCGATTCATTCAGGAAAGTAGAAGCCGATTCTGTGAATTTCTCCTCCGATTCCGTGGTGCGGTAGACGCATCTTCCACCTTTGGTACATTTTTTGTCCATTTCCGGATGGCGGTGAAGATAGTCTTTCAGGCTGTCTGCTACCAGTTCCCCCTGAGTGACGGTCGTGATGCCGTCGGGCATGTATTGCTGTATCTTGGGCAGCAGCAACGGGAAGTGCGTGCAGCCCAGAATGACGGTGTCTATCTGCGTGTCTTTGGCCAGCAGGTTGCCGATGTTTTTGCGTATGAAGTAGTCAGTACCCTCACCTTGTGCCTCATTGTTTTCTACGAGGGATACCCATAGAGGGCAGGCTTCACCGCTCACTTTGATGTCGGGGAAGAGTTTATGCACTTCCAACGGATAGGATTCAGACTTGATGGTTCCTGCCGTGGCAAGCACTCCCACATGGCGGCTTTGGGTAATGTTCCCTATGCATTCTACGGTTGGGCGAATTACTCCCAACACACGGCGCATAGGGTCGAGGCGAGGCAAATCATTCATTTGTATGTTGCGCAGAGCTTTTGCCGAAGCTGTATTGCATGCCAGAATGACGAGGTGACAACCCATCTCGAACAGTTTGGTGACTGCCTGCAAGGTGAACTCATAGACAATCTCGAACGAGCGGGTTCCGTAAGGCGCGCGCGCGTTGTCGCCCAGATAAATGTAATCATATTGGGGAAGGGCTTCCCGTATCTTGCTCAGGATGGTCAGTCCGCCATATCCGGAATCGAATATTCCGATGGGACCGGCTGCAGAAGGTAATGTCTGTTTCATGCTTTCTAAAGACTATGTACCATGCAAAGATAATGCAAATTTCTCAGTAATGTAATAAAAAATAAGCGCGGATAAAACTATCCGCGCTTGCTCTATCATAGATAATTCTATTATTTAATGCCCAATTGCGTTTTAACTTTGGCAGTTACATCGACGCTCTGTGCTCCTACGAATGGTATCGGGGTACGGGCCAAGTCGAAGATATAGACCACGCCTTCAGCCTTGCCGACAGCCTGGATGGCTTCGTCCAGTTTCTGATAGATGGGAGCCATAGCATCTTGCTGTGCTTTCTGCATACTTTGATAAGCTTCTTGTTGGAACTGCTCTTGGCGTTGAGCCATATCCTGCAGCTCTTTCTGACGTCTTTCTGCAATGTTTTTCGGCAGAGAGTCGGCTTGTGCCAGGAATTCCTGATACTTCTTCTGGAATTCTTCGTTGGTACGCTGCATTTCATCCTGGTATTTTTTAGACATGGCGTCCAAGTCAGCTTGGGCTTTGGTAAATTCAGGCATAACAGCGATTACATCTTGAGAATTCATGTGAGCGAATTTAGCTTGCGCCATAGCTCCCAGTGGGAGGGCGAACATAACTACGAGTAGTGCGATTTTTTTAAGCATAATGTTTATTATTTATTTGAATGATTATTCGTCGGGGGCAAATATAGCGCAAACTGAACGCAATACAAAATAAGCAAGCTTATTTTTAATCTTGAATGCAGTCTATATTCTGAAACAAATGTATGAAATTAATTTGAATATCCCAGTTTTGCAAGTACTTCATTGCTGACGTCAATACTTGGCGAGGCAAAAATGATACTTGATGCGGAAGCACGGTCTACAACTACCGCATATCCGTTCTGTGTCGCAATTTCCTTTACAGCATTGTATATTTCATCTTGAATGGGTTGCATCAGACTTTCACGTTTTTTATACAGTTCGCCTTCCGGACCGAAGTATTTGCGGCGCAGTTCGGCTGCTGATTTCTCTTTAGCGACAATCTCTTCTTCCTTTTTACCTCTCTGTGTTTCAGAAAGGGAAGCAATCTGAGACTGATAGTTCTTGTACAGAGTCTTGGCTTCTTCGGAAATCTTTTCGACTTCACTCTGCCATTGTCTGGAGGCTTGCTCCAGTTGTTCATTGGCACGTTCGTAGGCAGGAATATTTTCCAGGATATATTCCATGTCAATCAAGGCGAACTTCTGTGCATTGGCTGTTATACTTACTGCAAACAGCGTAAAAAGGATCAATAAACTCTTCTTCATAACGATACTGCATTAATTGTCAATTATCAATTGTCCATTGCTTAGAATTCCTGTCCCAGGATGAAGTGGAACTGGCTGCCGCCATATTGCGAGGAACCCATTATTTTGTCGAAACCGTAAGCCCAGTCGATACCCATCATACCAATCATCGGGAGGAAGATGCGGACACCGACACCGGCTGAACGTTTCAATTCGAACGGGTTGAACTTATTGACATCATGCCATGCATTACCGGCTTCCACAAACGTTAACGCATAAATACTGGTACTTGTTTCGAGCATCAAAGGATATCTTAATTCCAGTCCGAGACGTGTATAGGCATAACCTTCAGAACCGTATGGAGTCAATGAGCTGTTCTCATAACCACGGAGGGCGATACTTTCTGTAGCATAGCTGGAGTAGCCGGTCATACCGTCACCACCCACGTCAAACGTTTCGAACGGAGACTTTTTGTATTTGTTGTAGTGTCCCAGCAAACCGAATTCTACACGTCCCATCAGCACCGGAGTACGTTTGACGGTAATCGGGTCCATCAACGGGATGTAGACTTTGGATTTGAATTTCCACTTGTGGTATTCAATCCACTTGTGCATCTTGTTCATGTCTTCCTGGCTGCTGGTGCTGTACTTGCTGTAATCGGTACCGTCGAACAGAGAGAAAGGCGGTGTGATTTGTGCAGACAACGAGAACTCGGAACCTTGGCGCGGATAAATCGGGTTGTCGATAGAGCTACGGGACAAGGTCAGGTTGAGGCTGAGGTTATTACACTTACCGTTGGTAACCGGGAAGTACTGCCAGTCACTCAGAACATAACGTTGGTAAGACAACTCGGCTGTGAATTGGAAGTAGTCATCCGGCCACTTCAAGCGCTTACCGAACATCACAGCAAGACCATACATCTGGATAGATTTGTCCGGGTCGTAATAATTCTCGTAGTTGTTGTAATTGCCGTAGTTGTACATACCGTAGCCATACATACCACTATAATAGCTGTTGTAATAGCTGTTCATGTAGGCCGAATTGTAATAACGGCTACTGATGTCGGTCTGGCGGGAATAGAAAGCCGATACGGAGAACGCATTCGGGCGTTTACCGCCAAACCACGGGTCATAGAATGAAACGCTGTATGACTGATAGTATTTGGCATTGGTCTGGCCGCTGATGGTCAATGTCTGACCGTCACCTTGCGGGAGGATACCGCGGTAGTTCTCACCCGGATGAAGCAGGTTGGCCAGAGAGAAGTTGGTGAACTTCAGACTTAACTTACCGATAATACCCGTTTGTCCCCAACCGGCGGAGAACTCTACCTGGTCGTTGGCTTTGGATACAAGGTCATAACCGATGTCTACCGTGCCGTCTTCCGGTCTCGGCTGGATGTCGGGCTGGATTTGTTCGGGGTCGAAGTGTCCCATCTGCTGGATTTCACGCATGGAACGCATCAGGTCTTCACGGCTGAAGAGTTCGCCCGGACGGGTACGGAGTTCACGGCGTACTACGTTTTCATACAAACGGTCGTTACCGTTGATGCTGACCTTATTGATGGTAGCCTGGCGGCCTTCGTAGATACGCATTTCCAGGTCGATGGAGTCGCCCACGATGTTTACTTCCACCGGTTCGAGGCTGTAGAACAGATAACCGTTGTTGTAGTAGAGGTTGCCGATGGCATCGTCATCGGTCATTGTACGTTCTTCAAGTAACTTTTGGTTGTAGACGTCACCCTTCTTCATCTGGAGGAGGAAGTTCAGTTGTTCGGAAGGATACAGTGTGTTACCTACCCAGGTTACATTGCGGAGGTAGTATTTCTGTCCTTCCTCAATCTGCATGAAGATGTCTACCGTGCGGTCATCGTAGGGCTTGATACTGTCTGTCACGATGATGGCGTCACGATAACCCAGTTCGTTGTATTTGTCGATAATCAGCTGTTTGTCCGCTTCGTAGTTGTCCTCAATGAATTTCTTGGTGCGGAACAGATTGAGCAGCTTGCCCTTTTCGTTTGTTTTCTTCATCACACGCTTCAGCTTCTTGGTCGTGAGGGCCTCGTTGCCTACAATGGTGATTTGATGTACTTTCACTTTCTCCTTCTTGTCGATGTCGATGTTGACAATCACTTCATTCTTCTTTTCCGGATCATCACGTTGGGTGATGATTACATCTGCATTCTTGAAGCCCTTGTCGTCAAAATAGCGCTTTATCAAGGTCTTGGCGCGGTCCACCAGATTAGGTGTAATCTGACCGCCCTTTATCATGCCGATTCTGCTTTCCAGGTCTTCACGCTCTGACTTCTTCACACCGTTGTAGCGTATGTCGGAAACACGCGGACGCATGGTCAGATGAATGGTCAGCCAAATTTGGTCGCCTTCAATCTTGTCTGCTGTAATTTCCACGTCAGAGAACAGACCGTGGCGCCAGTAGCGCTTACAAGCTTGTGTAATCTCGTCACCCGGCACGGTGATAGTCTGCCCTTTGGATAGTCCGGACAATCCGACAATTACATAATCCTCATAGTTCTGGGCTCCTTCGACCTTAATGTCGGCTATTTCATACTTCTTGGGTGTTCCCGAATAGAGTATAACCGGCTTTTCGGTTTCATCGGTGTTGTTTACGTCCTGTGCTGCTGTTGTCAGTGCGCAGCCGAAAAGGCAGACAAACGTTACGAGTATGGAGAAAATACGATAGTGCATCTTTTTATTTACTATTTTACAATTTACTATTTACTATTTGTGTGTCCGGTGATTAATTGATTTGCTCGCTGGTCTTGCCGAACCTGCGTTCGCGTTTCTGATAGTCACATATGGCTTTGCGTAATTCTTCTTCACGGAAGTCGGGCCAATAGGTATCACAGAAATAAAGTTCCGAATAGGCGCATTGCCAGAGCATGTAGTTACTGAGGCGGAGCTCTCCTCCGGTACGTATCAGCAGGTCGGGGTCGGGCATGAAGTGGGTTGTCAGATGACGGGATATGAGCTCACTGTCGATTTGTTCGGGTTTCAGCTCACTTTTCTGTACCAGGTCGGCTATTTGCCGGGCAGCTTCCGTTATTTCCCAGCGGGAAGAGTAGCTCAATGCCAGTACCAGGCACATTCCCGTGTTGTGGGAGGTGTGTGCCACGCAAGTGTTGAGCCGTTGCTGTACGTTGGCAGGCAGTTTTTCAATATCTCCTATTACCCGGAAACTGATATTGTTCTTCATGAACGTCTCTTCCTCTATGGAGTCGAAGAGCAATCCCATCAAGGCGGCTACCTCGTCCGACGGACGATTCCAGTTCTCGGTAGAGAACGTATATAAAGTAAGGTATCTGACTCCTAATTTAGCGGCTTCCTCTGCAATGACGTGCACAGTCTCTGCGCCGGCCTGATGTCCATAGCTGCGTTCGTGTCCACGCTGCTTGGCCCACCGTCCGTTACCGTCCATGATAATCGCCACGTGCTGGGGTATCCGGTTTAGATCGATTTCTTCCTTATATGACATCATTATTATTGTATTTCGAAGCCCAATCTGTTAAGACGTCCGCGCCATACTTCTATTTTTTGGTGCCGTTGCCGTCCGAATATCACCCAAATGAAGTCCCGTTTGTCTGGCCGGGGCCAC